>Ga0056138_1000175_pt1 | contig 18571 bp, 20 predicted proteins | sample WorMetTyACAVOLI1_FD_55031 | JGI IMG/M metagenome (GOLD analysis project Ga0056138, IMG submission 55031) | Marine gutless worms symbiont microbial communities from Max Planck institute for Marine Microbiology, Germany - Olavius algarvensis... ... | reverse complement strand
TTTGAGTTGGGAAATATACCTTCCCAGAAATATGCCCCGGCCCGAAACTTCTACAATAAATACAAAAAAACTTACGGCAAGGGGATTCAGTCCGGCCACGGCCCGGCACCGTCATATGAATCGGTTTACATCCTGAAAGAGGCCATCGAGCGAGCCAACTCTTTGGATCCGGATGCTATTGTGGCTGAAATCGAAAAGACCGACAGAAAAGGCGTTATGGGACGCATCCGGTTTGATGAGGGCCACCAGGTTGTTTATGGCACTGACCCGGCTGAAACCGCTGTCGGCGCCTTTTTTCAATGGACCGATGACGGTAAAAGAAAGATTGTCTATCCGAAGAGCCTGGCGGAAGGTGAAATCGTCCTGCCATCATGGGTCAAAAAACGGTAGCACCCTAAATGAGCCAAAAGGTCTCATTTAGGAGTTAATGGCTATTAGTTATTTGGATTTAATGATGACGTCATTTCATTCGATTAACCATTAACAAATAACGAAAACACCCAACTGGCCTGCCCTCCTTTGCATTTTGGAAAGGAGGGCAGGTTTTTCTGGTTTTTTTCATGTTAGCAAATACTATCGTCTACGGTTTTGTGAACAGCGTCATCCTGATGCTGGTGGCACTGGGATTCAACCTGACCTTCGGCATCAGTGGCGTGGCCAATTTTGCCTACGGAGCCCTTTATATTTTGGGGGCTTTGCTCTGCTGGATTTTTTTTAACTCCCTGGGCCTACCCTATTTTCTGGCGGTCATACTGGCAGTGGCATTAACTGCTGCTGCCGGCGCACTGATGTACCGGTTTATTCTGCTTAGAATTAGAGGCATGCCCTTATCCGAAGTCATCGCCACCTTCGGCATCGGACTAGCCATCCTGGAGTTGCTCAAATACCTGGGATTTATCGGGTTTGAATACTCACTGCCCGTCTTCATTGACACCAGCATTGAATTCGGCCAGGTGATCATCGACATGCAGCGCGTATTTATCGTCGGCATCGGCATCGCCATGGCCGGTTTTCTCTGGTTTTTTACCCACCATACTCGCACCGGTCTGCGATTTAGAGGAATTGCCCAGGATGAAAGGACAGCGCTGAGTCTGGGAATTAACTCCGATCGGGTAGCAATGCTCAGTGTTTCCTTTGGTGCCGCATATGCTGCCATTGCAGCCATCGTCATATTACCTCTGGGAACCATTAACGTTGAGCAGGGCTACAGTATCCTGATCAACGCCCTGGCCGTTTGTATTGTCGGAGGCCTGGGGTCCACCGGTGGGGTTGTAGCAGCCTCTTTTTTAATTGGCTATGCCCAAACCTTTACCGTGACATATCTGGAAAGCCACTGGGTGATGCTGGTTCCGTTAATTGCAATTTTAGCCATCCTGGTGGTTAAGCCTTCGGGCCTGTTTGGTGTGCAAAAAGAGCTGGAAGAAAGAATATAGGGAATTCGGAATGTGGGATGCGGAAGTGGGAAATTAAAGAGCATAGCGCAGAGGGCATAGGGCATGGAGTAAAGGAACGAGTTTATTGAAGTCGGAAGTGGGACCCGTCGTCGTCCCTGAAGGGTGGGACTATGCCGCGGCAAGGATGCGGAAGTTGGAAAAAGGAAAGCTTAGATTCTCTTCTTCGTGCCTGGGTGTCTTGGTGGCAAAACTATTGCGCGAATTTAGGACGGAATATTGGATGTCATCCATTATCCAGTAACTAATTACCAATGACTAATAACTCCCAACTTGTTGGGTATCATATGGAAAAACGCAAAGAGAGAATAGACCGGGGCATCAAAGCCCGATCCAGCGATATTTTTGCATTATCCTCCTGGCGGGAGATGCTCTATTTAGCGGCCCCCCGTCTGCTGCCGATTGTGGGCTTGATCGTCTTGTCTTTGGCCCTGAGCCTCTACTGGCAGCGGGTTTTGCTATCTGTATGCATATTTGCGCTTCTGGCCATAAGCTGGGACATATTGGCCCAAACCGGAATGATCTCCCTGGGGCAGGCCCTGTTTTTCGGAACCGGTGCCTATCTGTCCGGTATCATGAACCATTACTGGGGATGGCCGCCCTTTATCACCATCCCCCTGGCAACCATCTTCGGCGGGCTGCTGTGCACCGCTTTTCTTATTCCGGTTTTAAGACTGCGCGGTATCTTTTTTTCGATGGTCACCCTGGTATTGCCACTGATGCTGGTGCGCATAATCGAGGCCACGCGCATTTTCGGGGGTACCGAAGGTCTCAGCGGCCTGTCCCCGCTGCCCTCGAGATGGGTAGAGATATATGTCCTGATCATCGTTCTGCTGTCGGCCCTGTTTGGATTCCGGCGCATGATGAATTCCGATTTTGGTCTGGTATTAAAAGGAATCAACGACAACGACCGTTCGGTGATGAACGCCGGTATCAACATCTACTGGTTTAAAATTCAGGCTTTATTTATCGCCAGTTCCATCGGCGCTTTTGCAGGCGCCTTTCTGACCCATGTGTATTTGTTTGTGGGCATGCCGGTTTTTGCGCTGGATTATTCTATACTGCCGATTGCATCGGCAGTCGTCGGTGGTATCGGTACCATGGCGGGCTCGATGCTGGGAGCTTTTATTCTGGTACCGCTGTCGGAAATTTTACGGGGACTGGGAGGTCTCAGAATAGTCCTTTACGGGTTGTTTCTCGTCATTTTCACAGTGGCAATACCGGAAGGCATTTTTCATTTTATCCAACGCAAATATCACCAGTTTGAAAGATGGGTGGAGGTTGAATAATGGGAGCATCACCTTTGCTCAAAGCATCAAAACTTTATAAAAATTTCGGGGGTGTACAGGCCATCCACGATTTGAACTTCGAGTTGGCTGAAGGGGAATTGATGGGACTGATTGGACCGAATGGTTCCGGTAAAACCACGGCCGTCAATCTGATTACCGGTTTTGTGAAGCCCACCGCAGGTACTATATTCTATCACGGTCGGGACATTACCGGTCAGGCACCCTATAAAATCGTCCGTTTGGGTATCGCCCGAACCTTTCAGATGGTCAAACCATTTTACCAGCTACCGGCTTATAAAAACATGATTATTCCCCTGTATTCGCCCCGGGTCAAACAGATGACCGGTGGTAAATACGGTGATCGGGATGCGGTAGCACTGGATCTGCTCGAAGAGGTCGGCTTTGAACGGGATGCCCACGTCGCCTACAAAACGGCCAGTGTGCTGCCCCAGGGCTATCTGAAACGATTGGAATTGGCCAAGGCAATCGCCCTCAATCCGGATCTGATCATTCTGGATGAACTGTTTTCAGGCTTGAGCCTGGCGGAGGTCGCCAGCATTGTTCCCATCATCGAGAAACTGCGCCAGGAAGGCAAATCCATTATCATGATCGAACACCGTTTGAAGGAACTATTCAGGATCGCCGATCGGATAGTTGTGCTCAACTTCGGAGAAAAAATTGCTGACGGCAAAGCCGCCGAGGTCATGGAAAGCGATTCCGTGAAAAAGGCCTATCTCGGAAGCGAATAGTATCGGAATGTGGAATGTAATAAGATATCTAAGGTGTAAGGTATAAAATTGAGTGAATATGATCAATCTCTAACCTTAAACCCTACATTTTAAGCCTTATACCCTTAATATCTTGCAAGTAATCATAATACGGATAAAGAATCGTGCTTGAAGTTAAAAACCTCATGGTTTTCTTTGAAAACGCCATCGCGCTGAACGACTTTAGCATGACTATCGATCAGGGTGAAATTATCGGTGTGATCGGTTCCAACAGCGCCGGTAAAACCACGTTGATGAACACGATTTCAGGTCTCATCATAGACATGAAGATCAAAGAGCAGCGCAAAGGCGGAGAGAGAATAACCATCTATGGTGAAATTCTCTTCCAGGGTGAAAACATTACCGATGTCCAGCCCTTTGAGCGAGTGAAAAAAGGCCTGGTTTTGTCCAGAGAGCGGCATCCTATTTTTGCGGAAAGCGATGTAGCAGAAAATCTGAAAATTGCCGGTCACCAGGTAAAGCGATCCGAATTGGCACAAAGGGTTGAGGAAGTTTACGCCATCTTCCCTGCCCTGAGACCATTAAAAAAACGTAAGGCCGGATTTTTAAGCGGTGGCGAACAGCAAATGCTGGCCATTGGGATGGCATTAATTCTTAAACCTGCTCTGTTGCTGCTTGATGAACCACTGCTGGGTTTAAGCCCCATGATGCAGACCATGCTGATCGAGGCCATCACGAATCTCAAGCAAGAATCCGGCATTACCATTATGATTACCGAACAATTTGCCAGGCCGGTATTGCCGATTATTGACCGTGGCTATGTTATGGAAAACGGCATGCTGGCATTAGCAGGAACCGGAGAAGAATTGATGGACAATCCCGAGATTAAATCTGCCTACTTTGGAATTTAAGCAATGATGCCGGAGCAAAATGGATATATCTAAGAGCATTTATGGCAATTTCGCGGAAACCGCTGAACGGCGTGGCAATCACACCGCCGTTTATTACCTTGGAACCCGATATTCCTATAGCAGAATCCGGACACTGGCCGATGGCTTTGCTTCAGCCCTGACCGATATGGGGATCACAGCCGGCCAGAGAGTCATGCTGTATATTCCCAACAGTATCCACTGGGTTGTCTCATGGCTTGGAATTCAAAAAATCCGTGCGATCGCAGTCCCTATCACACCCATATATACACCGCACGATATCAGCTACATCGCCAACGACAGCGAGGCCGAAGCCATTATCTGTGCCGACACCAATTTTGGCTACGTGACCGTTATTTTACCTGAAACAGGCATTAAAAAGGTCATCGTTGCCAGAATGGCTGACCTGCTGCCCTGGTGGAAACGTTTTTTCGGCCTTCTGTTCGATGTAATTCCCAGAGGAAAAATCGCTCTGGACCCAAACACCTATTCGTTTAGAAAACTGCTTTCCCGGCCCAAAGATTCATCATTGCCTGTGGAGGATAGCGGCAAGAATGGCGATTCCATCGCCGAAATACTGTATACCGGCGGCACGACCAAATTTCCGAAAGGGGTGCCCTTTACCCATGATCTTTTTCTGGTCTCGGCCGACGAGCAGATCCGCATGAGCGAGCCGCTTATTCCGGTTGAGGACAATGTGATCATGGGCAACGCCCCCCTGTTCCACATCCTGGGGCAAACCTGCAGTCTGGCGACACTTCTGACGGGCGGCAGTTTAATCCTGCAGCCGCGCATCAACATCGATGCCACTTTTGATTCCATTCAGCGTTCTAAAGCTACAACCATGATCGGGGTGCCCGCCCTGTATCGCATGATTTTAGAACATGTCCGTCTGGCGCAATATGATCTGAGTTCATTAAAATATTGTTTCAGCGGCGGTGACGTCCTACCGATTGAGGTTAGCAAGCGCTGGAAAGAAAAATTTGGTATCCCGATTTATCAGGGATACGGCGCCACGGAGACCTGCGGCGGTGTCTCCATGTGTCCGGTAGATCAGGAAAGCCCGCCCAAAAGCACCGGCCGCATCGTCAAAAGCAAAAAGGTCAAAATCGTCGATCCGGCATCACTTGAACCGGTAGAGCCGGGCAATCCCGGAGAATTGCTGGTCTCTTCGGAATATATGGCCACCTGCTACTTGAACAAACCTGAGGAAACCGCAGCATCGTTTGTCGAGTTGGATGGTGACACCTACTATCGCACGGCCGATATTATGTCCATGGATGAAGACGGCAACCTCTTTTTTGTGGACCGTACGGTGGATACCATCAAGCACAAAGGCTACCGGGTGTCGGCCTCGGAGATCGAATCCGCCCTCCAGGAGCATCCGGCTGTAATCGCCTCCTGCGCCGTGGGCATTCCGGATGAAAAAGTCGGCGAACGCATCAAGGCCTATGTCGTGTTGAAAGAAGATATTAAAGGCATCACCGGCTACGATCTTATCAAATGGTGCCGCCAGACCCTGGTATCCTATAAAGTCCCCCACTATATCGAATTCCGCGACATGCTGCCCAAATCCAAAGTGGGCAAACTGCTGCGACGGGAAATCCGCAGCGAGGAAAAGCGCCGGCAAGAAACCTGAGGGATAGTCTTCCCATGTTATTATAAGACTTGGAAAAACTCATCGATTTATAGGAATTCGAAATACTGGTGTTTTTTAAGCAGCAAATGTCAAATCACAAAATACAAACAAATTCCAATGACCAAAATTCGAAAATCCGAACCCAGCCTTTAAATCTTATCGACATAAATCTGGAAAAAACATAGTATTGCCTCAAGACTAGGGCCAATTGTTACGGTTATTGTATATTAATTTTGACAAAAGCCTCACTATACCCTATTATACCGCTTTTTAATTTGCGCCTTGGGGCGAGAAAATAATCTATTGGAGGTGAAGAAAATGGCAGAATGTCCTGTTTGTGGAGCCGGCATTACCCTGGAGGCTGATGCCGAAGAAGGGGAAATCATTGCCTGTGAAGACTGCGGATCTGAACTCGAAGTAACCGGCAAAGACAGTCTCCAGGAAGCTCCCCTGGAAGAAGAAGACTGGGGCGAGTAAACAATGGAACTTTCAAGAAATTAGGCTCCCTGAGTCCTACGACTCGATCCCATCCCGCCATGTAATTGAGGACGGGATGGAATTTATTGTAATTCCAAATTGTTAAAAAGATAGTCGGCATAGGCGGATTAGGCATTCTTGTTCGCCAGTTTTGGTAGTAATTGGCCTTCAGTAAATATTTTGGTGCATTTTGCGTTAAAATAATTTCGCCACCAAGACACTAAGTCACTAAGCTGAATTTTAGCAAACTGTTTTGCTTTGTGCCTTCGTGGCCATTTTCCCGTTTATATCGGGAAAGGAAGTGCAACATGAAAGTTGGTTTTTTACATTCAATCATTCGAAAAGAGGAAAAGCTCCTGTTACAGGAGTTCAGGAGCCGCAACGGTTTGGAATTATTCAAAATCGATGACCGGCAGCAATTCTTTGATCTCCATACGAACGACTTTGATATTGATGTGATCATTGAACGCTGCGTCAACCACTCCCGGGCCGTGCACGCCATGAAGATCTTCAGTGACCATGGGATCCCGACCGTTAACGCTCCCGAGGTGGCCGAAATCTGCGGCAGCAAATTTCTGACCACCCAGGCGCTGATTAAAGCAGGTGTGGCGACACCGCGCTGCTTTCTGGCGTTTACGCCCGAATCGGCCCTCGAGGCGATGGATCAACTGGGATATCCCTGTGTCATTAAACCCACCACCGGGTCCTGGGGACGACTCATATCCAAAGTGAATGACCGGGATGCGGCCGAAGCCATTCTGGAGCACAAACAAATTCTGGGCAGCTATCACCATTCCATTTTCTATATCCAGCAATATATCGAAAAAAAGGGCAAGGACATCCGCAGCTTTGTTGTGGGCGATGAATGCATTGCAGCCATCTACCGCCACGCAGATCACTGGATTACCAACACGGCACGCGGCGGCACGACCACGAACTGCCCGATCAACGAAGAACTCCACGACATCTCAGTGCGGGCTGCCAAAGCCTGCGGAGGGGGTGTTGTCGCAGCCGATGTCTTTGAAACAGACCAGGGCTACTCCATCAATGAAGTCAATTACACCATGGAGTTTAGAAACAGCATCGATGTCACCGGAGTTAACATTCCGGGCAAAATTGTAGATTATGTGCTGGAGGTAGGGCGCAAATGAAAGTAAGTATAATCGGCGCATCCGGCTACGGTGGCGGTGAGCTGCTGCGTTTGCTGTTGCAGCACCCGCAAGTGCAAGTTCATCAGTGCACTTCGGAAAGATTTGTCGGCAAGCCCGTCACACGCTTGCATCCCAATCTCCGCAAACGGACCTCCCTCAAATTCAGCAGCGTTCTGGAGCTGGAAAAAACTGATCTGCTGTTTACCGCACTGCCCCATACCCGCTGCATGCAGAAATTTGAGGCATTCAGCTCGCTTGCCGGTCGGATCATTGATCTTTCAGCCGATTTCAGGTTGAAAGACCCCGCGGCCTATGGCAAATGGTATGGGGTGGACCATACCCAGCCGGCCGTCCTGGGTGAATTTGTATACGGCAATGTTGAACTGCACCGTCAGGAGATTAAGTCAGCCAGGTATATCAGCGGTGCCGGCTGCAATGCCACGGCAACCATTTTGCCGCTGTATCCGCTTTTCAAACAGGATGTCGTGGACACCTCCATGCCCGTGGTGGCCGAGGCCAAATGCGGTTCTTCGGAAGGCGGCAACAGCGCCAGTGAAGCCTCCCACCATCCGGAAAGAAGCGGTTGTGTGCGCTCTTACCGGCCGACCGGCCACCGGCACATCGCCGAGATGGAGCAGGAGCTGGGCAATCTGATCCATTTTTCGGCCACGTCCATCGAAATGGTCCGCGGTATCCTGCTAACCGCCCATCTTTTTGTCAGGGAAGGCACCACCGAAAAAGATATCTGGCAAACCTACCGCACGGTTTACGGCCGGGAACCTTTCATCAGAATCGTCAAAGAAAGGCAGGGCATTTATCGATACCCGGAACCCAAGATCCTGGTGGGCTCAAATTACTGTGACATTGGCTTCGAGTTGTCCGGCACGCGCCTGGTCGTAATCTCCGCCATCGACAATCTCATGAAAGGCGCCGCCGGCCAGGCCGTCCACGCCATGAACGTTATGTGCGGTTTCGAAGAAACAGCCGGGTTGGAATTTGCCGGACTACACCCTGTTTAGAATTGAATATTGAATATTGAATATTGAATATTTATGGTCGCCTCCGGCGGATCCTTTTTAAAAAAAACCTTATTACCCTGGTAATTTCGGTTCGACACTGGATTTACTTATGGATATATACTATTCAATGTTCATTATTTTGCCAAACATTCAATCGTAAATTGGAAATCCGTTATGTGGCATTGCTCTGCAATCTCTAAAAATAAAATTTTAAATGGAAGTTATCCTTAAATATTCAATCTTCAATTTTCAATCATACACCGTGTGTCGCTTACTAACCATAAAATCTGAAATACCTTTCGCCATCGCACCCCATTTGAAACAATTCGCTGAAATTGCCGAAAACAGCAAAGAATACCAGGGGCATGGCTGGGGGTGTGCCTATTTGGATGCATCATCCGGTTGGAAATTTTACAGGAACATCAATCCCGTCTGGCAGGATGATTTCAATCAATTCGACGAAACCCGACTGCTGGTGGCCCATGCCCGCAGCGCCTTTGAAGATAAAGACATCGTTGTCGAGAACAACATGCCTTTTTTCGACGGCCGAACCGTCTATATTTTTAACGGCGAGCTGCGCGGGGTAAAAATCCGGGAACAAGGACGCATCGGGGCTGAAAAAATTTTTAACTATATCCGGCGCTTTGATCAGGGCGACACCCGGCAGGCCCTGGTAAAAGCGGTCGGCATAATCCGCAAACGAACACGCTACATCAGGGGCATGAATATTATCATGGTCAACGACCAAGGGATTTTTGTCTCCAGCTATTTTACTGAGGGCAAAGACTATTTCACCTTGCGTTATCGGGAAGGCAGGGAACTGGTAATCTGTTCGGCCCCCTACCCCGGCCAAAAAAACTGGCAAAAAATTGCCAATGATTCAGTGAGGGTCTGGTAAATGATTATAGTAAAAATCGGCGGCGGCGGCACGATTAATATTGCCGGCATAATTGAAGACCTGGCCGGACTCGATGAGCCCTATGTCATTGTGCACGGGGCCAATGCGCTGCGGGATAAGTTGGCGCAGGATCTGGGACAGCCAAAGCAGGTGCTCACTTCGGTTAAAGGATACACCAGTGTGTATTCCGACGAAAAACTGCTGGATGTCATGATGATGGCCTATGCCGGATTACGCAATAAGCGAATCGTAGAGTTGTGTCAGCAACACGGTATCAACGCCGTGGGGCTGAGCGGACTGGACGGCAAAATCGTTCAAGGCAAGCGCAACAAAGGTATTCGGGTTTACCAGGGCAAAAAACTGAAGATTGTCAGGGATTTTTCCGGCAAACCCCGTACGGTTAACGCGGCCCTGCTGCAGTTGCTGCTCGACAATGGATATGTCCCGGTATTGACGGTCCCGATTATCGACGAATTCAATGCGGCGATTAACACCGAAAACGATGATGTGGTCAGAGTGTTGCAGCAGGCGCTTGAGGCCGATACGGTGATCAATTTGATTGAGGCTGCGGGATTTTTGGCAGATCAAAATGATTCAGCCTCTCTGATTAAAAACATCCCCGCATCGGAACTTGATGCCAGAGAACAGCAGGTAGCGGGTCGAATGAAGCGCAAAATGCTGGCTTTCCGCAAGCTCTTTGAACATGGGGCCTCAAAGGTAATCATCAGTGACGGACGAAGTACGCACCCTGTCAAAGATGCGCTGGCCGGAAAGGGAACGGTGATTGAATGAGCACAAAAGAACTGGAACAAAAATATGAACTTGCCGTATACCCGCGCCGGGACATCGTCCTGGCCGGCGGCCAGGGCGCCCGGTTGTTCGATGATCAGGGCCGTGAGTACATTGATTGTGCTTCCAATGTGGGAGTCTCAAACATCGGCCATGGCAATGAAACCGTGGCAAAGGCCGTGTATGAGCAATACCTGACCCTGGGCAACTGCTACAGTATGTTCTATAACCCGGTGCGCGCGCGCCTGGCCGAAAAGCTTGTCAACCTGGCGCCCGGCAGCCTGAATCGGGTGTTTTTCTGCAATTCCGGCGCTGAGGCCAATGAAGCGGCGCTTAAATTCGCCCGGTCCAGTACCGGCAAACCGGAAATCATTGCATGCATGCGCGGATTTCACGGCAAGACCATGGGGGCCCTGGCCGCCACCTGGGGTCCGGAGTACCAGAAGCCCTTTGCCCCGATGCTGCCGGGATTAAAGCATGTGCCCTACAACAATTTCGATAAACTCGAGGCGGCCGTCGGTGAGCAGACCGCCGCGGTTTTACTGGAACCGGTTCAGGGAGAAGGCGGGGTGCGGGTCGGCGACCGGCAATATTTTCAAAAGATCCGCGACCTTTGCAGCGACCGCCATATCCTGTTGATCATGGATGAAGTGCAGACCGGTTTTGGTCGCACGGGGACCATGTTTGCCTGCGAGCAATTGGTCCCCCCCGATATGCTGTGCCTGGCCAAATCGATGGCGGGCGGCCTGCCGATGGGGGCAGTGCTATGCAACGACCGGGTCAGTGTGCCCCTGAAAAGCCACACCTCCACCTTCGGCGGCAATCCCACGGCCTGCGCAGCGGCCCTGGCCTCCATCGATGTCATTGAAAGACAGAATCTGGTGCTAAATGCCAAAACCCTGGGAGACTATTTTCAGGAGCAACTGCGGCGTATTGAGATCCAAAAAATCCGGGAGATCCGGGGTCTGGGCCTGATGATCGGCGTTGAACTGAAAGAAAAAGCCGGACCCTATGTGCACAAACTCATGGACAAAAGGGTTATCGCTCTTCTGGCCGGCGCCACGGTGATCAGGCTGCTGCCGCCGTTGGTGATCTCCAGAGAAGAAATCGACACCGTGGTAAAGGCTTTGAAAGAGGTGCTGGCGGAGTAGTGGGGCAGGTTGGCATAGCGCATTTGCCGAAAAGCAACCAGTATTGGTTTCGGGTGTCAGGTGTCAGCTTTATCACAGTGAACCGCAGAATATCGATTATCGAAGTAAAGTAGGGTCGGCCTCCGTGCCGACCATATTCCGAGGCGTTACGATCGTCCGGGTCCGGCAGGCATCCCGCTCATAGTGGGACTCTACAATTTTGAGTAGTTTCTTCTTCGATTAAACTGGCCAATCCGGCGGCCACCGGCTGGTCTGACACCTGAAACCTGACACCTGAAACCATCAGTTTTTTACAACACGCTGCAAGAAAAAAATACCCTTAGCGCCTAAAGGTACTTATTCAAGAAAACAACCGTTCTATCCCAGGCAAGTTCGGCAGCCTCTTTGTTGTATCTGTCCCCTGGATTGGCGAACGCATGGCCGGCATTTTCATAGATATAGATTTCATGATCTCCATTTAGAGTTTTTAATTTGGCCTGAAATTCATAAACAGTGTCCACCTTGATAGCACGATCATTCTTGCCGAAATGCCCCAGTATGGTTGCTCTCATCTTGCTGAGATCATCTTTGGGATTAAAGAACCCATAGTAGATAATGGATGCCTTTACGCCGAGATTGTTTTTGGCAACTTGATAGGACCAGCCGCCCCCGAAACACCAGCCAATCGAGGCAAGCCTTGCAGAGTCTACATATTTCCGGCGCTTTAGATATGAAACGGCACTTTTCAGATTATCGAATGCGGCTGGAACATTCTGCCGGACTCCGGACGCCAGCGCTCGGGCCTCATCCCGGGTGCCGGCTGATTTTCCGTCATAAAGATCGACGGCCAGAGCCACGTAGCCCAGCATTAAATAATTAAGCCGCCGGCGTTCAAAGCTAACAGGCTATATCAGTTCTCAACGAGCAAACGACAACCTGTATGTGCTCTTTTCGGGACGGATTTATCAGGGATAAATTTAAGCTATGCAATATTTAGCGCTTGTCAACAGCAAATTTGCGAGGGCGCAAACAATCGGCGTTGACAAATAACCCCACCTTGGATATTTTGATTTTTGTCGTATCCATTACCCAAAGAAAGCAGGAGAAGAGCAGTTTGGACTTTAATCCATGTATGAAACATAAGGCGGTTCGCAAAACCGTTCGCAAGTTTGCCGAGACTGAACTGGGGCCGATCAGTCACGAAATTGATCGCGATTCGCGTTTTCCATGGGAAGTGGTTGAGAAAATGCGCCCGCTGAATTATTTCGGCCTCCAGGTGCCGAAAAAATATGGCGGAGCGGGGCTGGATACCATCAGTTATGCCATTACAGTGGAAGAACTGTCCCGGGTGTGCGCCGGCATCGGTCTTTGCGTGACGGTCCATAACAGCGTCGGGGCTTACCCCATTGTCCGCTTTGGAACTGAAGAACAAAAAAAGCGCTTTCTTCCCGGCCTGGCCAGCGGTGAATATATCGGTGCCTTCTGCCTGACCGAAGCCAACGCCGGCTCCGACGCCGGTGCTGTAGAGACCACCGCTGTATATGATGGCGGGGAATATGTCGTCAACGGAACCAAAGTATTTGTCACCAACGGCGGAGTCTGTCACCTGGCGCTGACCTTCGCCGTGATGGATCTGGACGACCGGCGCGGCGGTGCCGGTGTTTTCATCGTCGAAAAAGGCATGCCGGGATTTTCAGTCGGTGAGTTGGAAGATATGTGCGGTATGCGGGCCAACCAGGTATCTTCTCTATTTTTCGAAGATGTGCGGTTGCCGGAATCCCACCTGCTGGGGCGGCCGGGAGATGGACTGAAGATCGGGCTCAACGCCCTTGACACAGGTCGGATTGGAATTGGCGCCCAGGCGCTGGGCATAGCCCAGGCGGCTTTCGATGCGGCGGTGAAATATTCCAAAGAACGCCAGCAGTTTAAAAAACCCATTTCTTCATTTCAAACAATTCAGAACTACATCGCCGACATGGCTACTGAAATTGATGCTGCACGCCTGCTGCTGTATCGGGCCTGTGCGTTTAAGGATGCCGGCCAGGCCTTCAGTGCCGAGGCCGCCATGGCCAAGCTTTACTGCAGCACAGTCGCCACGCGCGTGACGAACCTGGCCCTGCAGGTACACGGCGGTTACGGCTACAGCAAGGAGTACGATGTGGAACGCTACTTCCGGGACGCCAAGGTTACCGAAATATACGAAGGCACCAGCGAAGTCCAGCGCATGGTGGTGGCGAGATCGGTATTATCTCAATTGACATAAAGGTGGAATAGAATATTAAAGCGGATAAATCTTCATAATGCTGAAAAACTACCCTATCACCATTTATTCAGAAATGGCAGTAGGTTAAAATATGGCTTTAAGTTTTGGTCATTGAATATTTGAATTTGAGATTTGTTTGTTATTTGGTGCTTGTAATTTGTGATTTGGTGAAAACATAGACGGTTAAATGTAAACCATACATCAAGGTAGTCCAACAATGTTGAAACTCATTGTGTGTATAAAGCAGGTCCCCATGGTCTCCGAGCTGCCATGGAATCCGAAAACGGGAACCTTGAAGCGCGAGCTGGCCGAAGGCATGATGAACCCGGCCTGTGCCCATGCGCTTGAGGCTGCTTTGCAGATAAAGAGCCGGCATAAATGTGAAATCACTGCCATCACAATGGGCCCGACCATGGCCGAGGAAGTTCTTTATGAAGCCATGGCCGTGGGGGCGGACCGCGGATTATTGCTGACAGATCCGGCATTTGCAGCCGCCGACACCTATGCCACCTCCTATACCCTTGCAAAAACTATCGAAAAACAATGTCCTGATTTTGATTTAATCCTTTGCGGCTGCTACACCAGTGACAGCGAAACCGCCCAGGTCGGCCCCCAGCTCGCTGAAGAGTTGGATATTCCGGCCGCCGCCTATGTTGAAGACTTCGAGATTAAAGGCCGCACGGTTCGCATGCAGCGCGTCTCCGACAACTTTTTGGAGATCATGGAAATGAAGCTGCCCGGACTGGTCACCATCATGACCCGCTCCTATGCGCCGCGCTACCCTTCACTGGAGGGCCTGGCCAATGCCTATGACCGCCCGCAAATCAAAATGCTGGGCGCCAAAGATATCGAGCTGGATTTAAATAAAATCGGCCGCAAGGGCTCCCCGACCCAAATTATCAATGTGTACTCGCCCACCGCCGAGAATAAAAATGTCGTCTTAAAGGGCACGGCCAAGATAGTGGTCAACGCAATTTTCGACAACTACGGGGAAAAAATAAGCGGCGCCATAGGAAAAGATCTGAAGAAAATGTAGCGGTAAGTTGAACAGCGAATCACGCTGAAGACGTGATCTAAAGACCCAGAATATCGGATACTGAATATCGAATGTCGAAGTAAGGACATTCATCAGGACTAAGTAACGAGGACTGAGTTAAAAAGAGTTCGGACGATTGAAACTGCCATCCGCTCCGTCCTCAGTCCTCAGCTCTCATCTCTTTTTCATTTAGACTGAGCGAAGCGATTCCAGCCTTCGAAATTCGATATTCGATATTCTGCGGTTCTGCGGTTCGCTTTTCCCTTTACCCTGAACCCTGAACCTTGAATCCTTAACCTCTGAACTTTGAACCCTGAACCTTTGAACCTCTGAACCGTGAAGAGATGAACCAAGAAAAACGATCCATATGGGTTTTTGCCGACTATCGAAATTACTTCCAGAACCGGGTAACACTTCAACTTCTGGCCAAAGCCAATGACCTGGCACCCAATCTAAATGCCGAAGTCTGTGCCGTGGTGTTCGGTTTCGAGACTGACGAATATGTGGCTGAATACATTGCCCATGGTGCGCACAAAGTTCTGGTCGTTGAAGATGCCGCCCTGAAACAGTACAGCGTGGAAAAATACACTATCTTAATGGAAAAACTTGCCGGGCAGTATCAGCCGGAAATTATCCTGATCGGAGCCACATCCTTTGGCCGGGAATTTGCGCCCCGGGTTGCCAAACGCCTTGGAACCGGCCTGACAGCCGACTGTATCGGGCTGGAGATCACCGAAGACGGCAACCTGCTGCAAATCGCGCCCTCATTCGGCGGCAATCTCATTGCTGAAATTATCACGCCCCGCCATCGCCCTCAAATGGCCACGGTGCGTCCCGGAACTTTCCAGGAGATCCCGCATGATGATTCCCTGCACGGCGAAGTCGTGCACCTGCCGATGCCTAAAAAACTGCCCAAAGATCGCTTGCGTCTGGTTGCCTATGAACGCCAGCCGGTGCGCGACCAGCGCCTCGAAGAGGCCAGGATCGTCGTGTGCGGTGGGCGCGGCATGGGCAGCAAATTGAAGTTTAAAAAAATATCCGAGCTGGCCCAGCTGCTCTCAGGTGAAGTCGGTGCTACCCGGCCGATCGTTTACGCCGGTTGGGTGGATGAGGACGCCCTGGTCGGCCAGGCCGGCAAAAACATCAAACCCCAGGTTCTATTTTCCTTCGGCATCAGCGGCGCCATCCAGCACACCGCCGCCCTTGCCGATGCCGATTTTATCATCGCGGTGAATAAAAATCCCAATGCCACCATGATGAAAATGGCGGATGTCGCTGTCGTGGCCGACGCCAACCAGGTCTGCGCAGCCCTGATCAAAGGGTTGAAGGAACGGATTCAGAGTAAATCCGATTATTCTGAGTAGAGTGACCTAAATTGGCAGTTTAGCCGACATTCAACCCCTTAAGGCCGCGGATAAATCCCATCCCCCTTGACACAGGAATCCATATAGGTTACTGTCTAGACTGTCTAGTCTAATAAAATCAAAAGCACTGGTTAGAGGGGGAAATTATGATGGAACATTGGCAGCTACAAGATGCTAAAAACCGATTCAGCGAAGTCGTTCAAAAAGCACTTGAGCATGGACCACAATTAATTACACGCAGGGGAAAAAAAACCGTTATTATCATGTCAGTTGAGGATTATCAGCAATTAACCAAACCCAAAATGGACATTGTCGATTTCTTTAGCAAGTCACCTTTAAAGGGCATTAAAATCGATCTAACAAGGGATAAAGATATCGGAAGGGAGATTGATCTTTGAACTATTTATTGGATACCTGCGTAATATCAGAAATGATCAAACCCAAACCCAGTTCAAAGGTAATTAAATGGTTGCGCTCTTGCCGGGATGAGAGCCTTTTTCTGAGTTCGTTGACGGTTGGTGAAATTCAAAAAGGCATATCAAAGCTTCCAAATTCGCGAAAAAAAAACAATCTTCAGGAATGGATGGATAAAGAACTGATCCGAAGATTTGATAAACGAATTCTGGGTATTGATTTTAAAGCCGCCCAAAAATGGGGTAAAATTCAGGCATCATCTGAATTGACTGGAACTAAAATGCCGGTCATTGACAGTTTGATCGCTTCAATTGGAATTGTGCATGACATGACGGTGGTTACCCGAGATACTGGTGGTATGAAAAATAGTGGCGTAAGGCTATTTAATCCCTGGAAATGAATTAGGGTGACACAATAAAATATTCGCCGCAAGAGATAGGCAACATTTGATTTCTTTCTCTCAAGATTATACCAAAATTTGGTGGCTTGACATGGGTTGCACCTGGTATTACAATGGCGACATCACAATAATACCGCTGGGAATTAGAGGGAAAAAATGAAAACAATTTCAGTGAAAGTTCCAGAAGGCTTGGACATTAAACTGACTGCTGTCGCTGCCAAGAGGCGTGAAAGCAAATCTGCCTTAATCCGTGCTGCCCTTGATAAAATCGTCGAATCCAGTGATACAGTTACCCCTTATTCATGTTTTGATTTGGCAAAAGATTTGATCGGCTCTGTTGAAGGCCCTTCGGATCTTTCCTATAACAAGAAGCATTTAAAGGGTTATGGCCGGTGAAAGATAACATTATCCTGGACACGGGCCCCCTGATTGCCATTTTAAATCGCAGGGACAAATATCATCATTGGGCACTGGAGCATTGGAATCAAATCCAGCCATCCATGTTGACCTGTGAAGCCGTAATATCTGAAGCCTGTTTTTTACTGACGGGGACTGGCTCCGGTATCGATTCGGTTATGCAAATGATCCAGCGCAAGATAATAGCGATCTCTTTTCATCTGGATGAGCATATTCAAACGGTTAAAAATCTGCTATTGAAATATCGATCGGTCCCAATTTCTTTAGCTGGTGCATGTTTGATAAAGATGAGCGAACTGCACCCGGAGAGCCGCATATTTACCCTGGACAGCGATTTTAATCTGTACCGCAAAAATAGGCGGCGCATAATCCCTACCATTATGCCTGAATAGGCATATCAAGAGAGCCTTTCCGTGGAAAACGACCCCCCCGGGCATACCCTGCACGCCAAATCCGGAGCCCTTGCTTCCAGAGGCACCCTGGGTACCTTTGCCGGTGTCTTCACACCAAGTGTCCTAACCATCCTGGGCATTATTTTATTTCTCAGGCTGGGTTTTGTGGTCGGCAACGCCGGGCTGGGTCCGGCACTGCTGATCCTGCTTTTAGCCAACGGCATTTCCGTGCTGACCAGTGTGTCTCTTTCAGCCATTGCCACCAACCTGAAGGTTAAAGGGGGCGGCGATTACTACGTGATATCGCGCACCCTGGGACATGAATTTGGTGGTGCCATCGGCCTAGTGGTTTTCCTGGCACAATCCGTTTCAATTGCATTTTATTGCCTTGGCTTCGGCGAAGTCATCGCGTATCTGGTTCAGACCGACATAATTTATCTGCCCCAGATTATTGCGGTATCGGCGGTTTCTTTTCTGTTTATCTTCGCCTGGCTGGGAGCGGATTGGGCCACAAAGTTTCAATATGTGGTCATGGCGGTTTTGTTTGCAGCGATCATTTCATTTTTTATCGGTGGTTTTATCCGCTGGGATGCGGAACTGCTGGCAAAGAATTGGTCATCACCTCAAACAGGCCTGAATTTCTGGGTATTATTTGCGATTTTTTTTCCGGCCGTCACCGGTTTCACCCAGGGTGTGAGCATGTCGGGGGATTTAAAAGATCCCGGCCAAAGCCTGCCCCGCGGAACGTTTGCAGCGGTGGGCGTGTCCATCGTCGTCTACTTTCT
>Ga0056138_1000138_pt1 | contig 22179 bp, 17 predicted proteins | sample WorMetTyACAVOLI1_FD_55031 | JGI IMG/M metagenome (GOLD analysis project Ga0056138, IMG submission 55031) | Marine gutless worms symbiont microbial communities from Max Planck institute for Marine Microbiology, Germany - Olavius algarvensis... ... | reverse complement strand
GAATCATGCTCCCATGTTGGTTGAAAGAGCATGCGTCATGGAGCTAAAGACGGCTCGATAAAACCGGTTCGGGCAACAGCCCGGCAAGACCTGACCCCATTGCTTTACCGGCGGCGCGGGACCTGCATCGATTCAATCAACCGGCTGGAAATGACCGGTAAAATGCCGCAGAAAATTCGGCTGATACGTCAGACGATATCCGTTAATGGCATCCCGGTGGTGCCAGACATGCTCGATGACTTCGGCAAGGTAATCGAAGTGGCTCTGGGTGTACACCCGGCGCGGAAACGCCAGCCGGACCAGTTCCAGGGGTGCTGCGACTTCATTTCCCTGCTCGTCGAACTTGCCGAACATGACGCTGCCAAGCTCGACGCAGCGGATACCACCTTCCAGGTAGATGGCGTTCACCAGACCAATACCAGGGTACTGCAGCGGTGGCACGTGGGGCAGGAATGCCCTGGCATCCAGAAAAACAGCGTGGCCGCCGACCGGCCGAACCATCGGGATGCCTAAGGGTTCCATTTTTTTACGAAGATATTGAACCGTGGCGTGACGATACACCTGGTAGTCATAATCGAGTGCTTCCATCAACCCCACAGCGATCACTTCCAGGTCCCGGCCGGCCAGTCCGCCATATGTGGGAAACCCTTCCCGCAGGATAAGCATATTTTTGAACTGCTCCGCCCACCGGTCGTCGTTGCAGACCAAAAACCCGCCGATGTTGGCCAAACCGTCTTTTTTACAACTCATCGTTGCCGCATCTGCATAGGAGAATATTTCAGCGGCGATGTCCAGAAGGGATGTCTCAGCATATCCGTTTTCCCGTGCGCGGATGAAATACGCATTTTCAGCAAAACGGCAGGCATCGATCACCAACGGAATGTTGTGCGCGGTAAGGATTGTTTTCACCTCACGGATGTTGGCCACAGAAACCGGCTGGCCGCCGCCGGTGTTGTTGGTTACCGTGATCATGCAAAAAGGGATGTTTTCGGCGCCATATTGGCGGATACATTCTTTGAGGCGGTCGGTATCCATGTTGCCCTTGAAAGGCGCCATGCGTGCCGGTTCCATCCCTTCCTTGCAGAGCAGGTCCACAGCCAGGGCACCGGCAAATTCCATGTTGGCTCGGGTGGTGTCGAAATGGCTGTTGTTGGGAATGACATGCCCCTTTTTCACCAGCACCTGGGCCAGGATACCCTCGGCCGCCCGTCCCTGGTGGGTGGGCAGCACGTGCCGCATACCGGTGATGTTCTTAACGGTGGATTCAAATTTTTTCCACGATTGGCTGCCGGCATAGCTTTCGTCGCCGAGCATCAGCGCCGCCCACTGATTGTTGGACATGGCGCCGGTGCCGCTGTCGGTAAGAAGATCGATGCAGCAATCTTCGGCATCCAGAAGAAAAACATTGTAATGCGCCGCAGTCAGCGCCCGTTCACGGTGCTGCCGGGTGGTGACCTTGATCGGTTCTGTCATTTTGATCCGAAAAGGCTCGATGATCGTGCGCATGTCCTCCCCCCGTCAAAGATAGGAACTGCCTGTTTAAAGCGGGCCCACTAGAATGAGCAAAATTGTATCATCTGTGAGAGCACAGACAACACCTTGGGGCGGGCGAAGCACCCCCTGCATAGGTAAACTCATCCCACCGGGACCCTGACGTTGTCAAGCATAGAAAAGGTATTACAGCCTTTCAAGACGAGAGATCGATATCCTGATCACGGTGACCCGGCCGAATGCAGGAAAAGCTGTTGCGCGGAAGCTTACCGAATACACATTGGGCCTGTTTGCGGCAAGACAATTTATTGAAAACAATAAGAAAATTACCAGAAGAGAAGATCTACTTGGACACAGATTTGTTGGATATATCGATGATCTGCTGTATGACCGGCAACTGATATTTATGAAGGAGCTTTACCCGGGGGAGACGCCGATATTCCCAACCTCGACCATCATTGCTCAAATGGCCGCCGTTGTTGCCGGCGCAGAAGGCTGTGTCGCAATCGCCGAATAACGTCTTCCCGGACGAGTCCCGCGAGGCAGGACTCAGGGTGGTGAGCCTGCCGAACCGCGGATCAAGTCTGGAAAGACGTGTTCGTCTATATTCCAGCGTCTATAATTTACGAGACAGCTACATAGCCACGTGCTGAAAAGATTTCATGCAAATTTTGGGATAGGGTTTTGATCATGCCTATAAATAGGCTTACCTGGTATTTTGAGTGCTACTTCAAGGCCGCCTTTACTTTTGCTGCCACATCGGCCGAAACCCAACAGGTCCACAAATTTTCTTAGTTTTTTAGAAACCAGATTGCCGCTTCATCGGTACTTGCCTTGTTGTCCCGCATATAGGCCAGGAATTTGTTATTGATATCCAAGGTGGTTTCATATTTCTTTAAAAACTCAACCACCTCCGGAGCCTCTTTGGGCAGGCTCTTATGGACAACGATGTCGCACAGTCAAAACTGACGACCTGATTTTCCACCCCTTTTTTTGGATATGACCAGTGGTATAATAAAGACGATACACGCGATCAAGAAGATAGCACTACCAATGAATGTCAAAATATCCTGATTTTTCAGACTTGATGCGATGAATAAAATCGCACATAGGATAAAAAGGCTCCAACCCGATAGCTGACACTTGCGTTCCAGTTCAGTTGTATTTTTTTTATTTTTTCCCATTTTAGTTGTTGTTCCTTCTCCCTTTCATTTAGGAACATATCATCGAAATTTAATAGATATCTCGTCTGTGTCCCCTATGCAAATGGACATATACCTCAGTAAACGCGCTGCATGAATTCGTAAACCGCTATGATATCGCTTACCCGGAAAAACTCAGGACTATAATCATTCTTTTTCAGGTCTTATTGTTCACTTCAGCGTGATCTACGCTGTGCGAATCGTAGCCGGGAGGCTCCTCAAGGTCGGAGTGATACCGATGGATTCCGTTTGGCGATCTTTCCTTCACAATGAAGACTTTACAAGGTTCGAAGTCCAAATTGATGAGTCGAGTGGCGGAACAGGCTTTTGACAAACCCGGTATTCGGGTTAGGATGACTTGAGCTCGGCCAGGCCCGGATACATCTTTAAAAACCGTCTCTCTGCCTCATCGGTTCCAATCAAAATTATTTCATCATTCTCCTTGAAATGGACAGAGGGGGCCGGGTTGTTCAGCATCTCCCCGTCGCGGCTTATGGCGATGACGCTACTGCCGGTCCGCATGCGTATATGGCTTTCGGCCAAGGATTTGCCCACAAAAGAGGGGTGCATACCGGCACGGAAGACGTTCAGCCCCTCGGCAAGCATCAGCACTTCATCGGGTTTGAGAAGATTAAGGATCGTATTGGCCGCCAAAGAGCCATATGACATCACCAGATCGGCCCCGGCGTTATGCAGCTTTGAGATATTTTTATCAAGGTTGGCCCGGCAGATGATCTGGATGTCGGGCCTTAGCTTTCGGCAGTAAATGGTCAGGTAGATATTTGTGGGATCATCATGGGTGGTGACGATAACCGATGGCGCTTCCTCGATCCCTGCCTGCATCAGGGTGTTGATGTCCGCAGCGCTTCCATGAATATAATTGTCAGTGACGGCGAGCCTCTTATTTTTCTCAATGATTCGATAATCCGTACCCGCCTGTTCCAGCGACTCTGCTGCAGCACGGTCAACCCGGCCGCCCCCCAAAATAAGGACCGGTGCCCGGAATTCTTGATACCCTCCGATCTGGTCATCGTAGGCCTTGAGCTGTTCTGCCGACCCGGCCAAAAGAAGAACAGTCGTGGAGCCGATGGGTGTCGTAGCGGTGGGCAATTCAAACTTGCCCCTTTCCCAGACACCCACAACCGTAATTCCCGTTGCCTCGCGCAACTTGGCTTGCTGGAGTGTCTTACCAACCAGTGGTGTTTTCATAGTTGGGGCCTCGGCGATGAGCAGCGAGTCGATGCGTCCAATGACATTTGATCGCGTGCTTGTCATGAGCACCCTTCTCGACAATGACTGGCCCAGCAGTTTCATGAATTGCAATACGTAAGTGCTTCCGGCGAGCTGTAAAATGTCCACGGAATCATCCAGATCGGCATTTGCCGCAATGGGCACCTCTTTAGAAATCTCCCGCACGGTAAAGGCGATGTTTGTATTCATCATGTCGTCAAGATTGGCCAGCACCAGGGCCGCCTTACGCACCTTGATGCGTCTGTATGTTTCCGGGTCACTCAAATCACCCACGACCACCGGATGGTCGAGGTCGAAGAGCTCCAGGGCACGCTGTATATCCTCCATGACGATGACGTATGGATACTGATACTGTCTCAGCCTTTCGATGAGATTCATGGCAATCGGGTCGTAGCTTGTCAGAATGACGTGCCCTTGCGTGTCCTCGGGTAATTCTCGGGGGGCCCTGGCTTTTCTCTGGGCATCAAGCCACGGGGCATAGAAGAACTGGATGAACGTGAAGGGCAACATGATTAGCAGGAATATGAGACCGGACAGGAGTACGATGACGGAGAACAGTTTCCCCAGGTCCGATGTGAATGTGATATCACCGAAGCCGAGGGTGGACATTACCGTGAGGGACCAATAAAATCCTGTAATCCAGCTGAATGTTTGGTCTTCCAGTATCATTATAAAGTGAAACAGGATGCTGTAGACGGTGACCATCGTCGCCAGGACAAGCAAAAACCTGAATAGCATCCTGACGTTTCGCTCTTTTCTTTTCGTCATTATCTGGATGAACTGGCTCATCATATATTTCATAACAAACATCTCCCTGCCTGATCGATGCGCTTTGCCGGATTAGGGTCAAGATGCATCCTGAAAGATTGGACACAGGTTCGAGCCATTGCCAGAAAAACCTTCAGATTGGATCCCATGATGACGCCGATGGCGTTTTGCATGTTCATCATGCGGGCGCCGACAAAGGCCGGCACCATGAGCGAGACCGCCGAACTGCTCTGCAACAGGGCTGTGACAAACGCACCGCTGGCGATGGATCGCAGCCTGCCCTGGGTGTATGTTCGGATGATACGCTTGGAGGCCCGCCTGGATAAGGCCTCTACGGATTCCTCGATCAACTGCATGCCGTACTGGATAATACCGAGTCCAGCCAGCAATTTCCAGGAGTCCAGATTAAATGACATGGTGCTTCCTTTTGCCGTCGTTCACCGAGGTTTTACCGTCGATATCGGACGTTCGGTCTCGACCGTCAGTTCCAGCGGCAATAATATAGTTACACAGGGCCATGAATTTATATATGTGAGATACCCGTCGAAAAACAGCTAATTTTAAAGAATGCGTTGGAAATATGGACCGAAATTCGGCGAAATTTCAGGACGGGCATGAGTTTACGCGTTTCTACGCAAAAATGGAACCTACATCATAACGATAAATCCACTTTCTTGATTATTTCCTTTCTGTTGCTGACGGCACGGCAAATTGCGGATCGACTGAGGTCGAGCCTTCTGCCAACCTCCGATCCAGATTGCCTTTAATTCTAATATCCTTCTCGCATGAGAAACTTATAAAACAATAGACATCCCGTAAATTCGTCCCGCAAATTCGTCCCGCAAATTCCGGGTGTTGTGATCTATCTGTCGACCATCGATTATACTCGATGGTCGTTTTGGTTGGCATTGCGTGGCATCCTTGAGGATTAAACGGTCCAAAATGTTATAATGCAGGACCTGCCCCCCTTTCCATACAGATCCGCCGGATCGGCGAAGCTCAGCAGCGACAGGGTGTGGCGAAATCTAATTACCTGAGCCCCACTTCCTTAAGTGCGTTCTTGCACCGTTTGCTGACTTTTTTATCGTTGTTTTCAAGACACTGGAGCAGGCGTCCTTCGCCGGCGGCAACCGAGCTGCAAAACTTTTCCAGGTCCGCATCGCATTCATTTGCCACATACCCCAGAGCAGCAACGGCACGTTCGAGCTGAACGGCCGCGTCATAAAGGGCATACTCACATTTCGGAGACAGCTTATCTCCGTGGGCAAACAGGCATGCCAGCATGCGGCCCTCGCCAGGCGTCACCTGGCTGCAGAACTTATCCATTTCAGCCTTACAACCGTTAACCACGGTCTCAACCAGATCCTGCTGAGCGACCGCACTTCCTGCCACGAATAAAACAGCAGCCATTGTTATCACTGTCATGAATGTACGCTTCATACGTTTACTCCTTTTACTTTTTTTTGGCTAAAGCAGTTGCAGGGGGTGAAACACCTCGAGGCCGGTGCCTTCCGCAAGTTGAATTTTACATACACTGCTCTCTGTGACGATGGCATCGATTTCGGCGGCTTTGAACAAATCAAAGAGAGCATCTCCCACAGCCATGGAAAGTTTGTGACCAAGTAGTCCTGCCTTCAGGCCGAACGTCCCGCCCATGCCGCAACAGGTGCCGGTCTCGATCACCTCGACTTCCGCGCCACGCCGTCGCAGCCATTCGATGGCGCCGTGTCCGGAGCCGAGGGCACGCTGGTGGCAGGGGATGTGAAACCCGAATTTTCTACCCTTCAGCGACCTTGACATCGGTGCATTCCCGGTGTCTTCCTCAAGCTTGTTCAGATACTCGAACAGTTCATGGGTGTGGTCGGCCACCCGGCGGGATGCGTTGTTGTTTTTCAACAAATGGGGGTAGGATTCGGCCAGACTGTATGTGGCCGTGGGCTCGATGCTGACAATGTCGTATCCCTGATTGGCGTAAGGGAATAATTTGGCCACATTGCCGGCTGCCGTCTTCCGTGCCCGATCCAGATCCCCGTATGCGATAAATGGATAGCCGCTGGCATCCTGGGGGGGCAATACCACCTCGCAATCCAACGCTTCGAGCTGTCGGACGGCCGCCATGCCCAGGTCGGGATCGTTGTAATTGGCATACACGTCGACGAAAAACGCCACCTTCCGCTGGGGGGCGACGACCTTCAACCGGTGATCTTTGAACCGCTGCATGAATGTGGGATAGGTAAAGGGCGGCACGTTTCGATCCGCCGACAGACCGATGGTCTTATCCATCAGCTTGCGAATGGCCCGGGTGTTCAAGGAGAAGTTGGCCACCGCAGCGGTGACCGAGCCCAGCCTGGCCGCCTTGTCGGCGCCCATCATGACTTTGTTCGGCAGGGGGTATCCATGTTTTTTAGCATCCCGATGCTTTATCTCGGCGATCATGTGGGGCATGTCGATGATGGCCGGGCAGATCTCCTTGCACAGGCCGCAGGAAATGCAAAGGGGCGCAAAATTCCCGGCTGTTTCGAGGCCGTGAACGGCGGCCGTCCAGCAGATGCCCATGGGGCCGGGATAGATGTGGCCGAAGGTGTGTCCGCCGACGATACCCGAGGTAGGGCAGACGTTCATGCAAGCCCCGCAGCGGATGCAGTAAAGAGACTCCCGGTAATCCGGGTCGTCGCGCATCTCGGTGCGGCCGTTGTCCAGAATGATGATATGGCTCTCCCTGGCATTCTTTCCGTCTCCCTCCCCGAGCGGATTGCGGCCGTGCATCCAGGTGACGTAGGTGGTCGGAAGCTGGCCGGACGCGCTGACAGGATGTGCCAGGATCATCAGCATGGCGTCCTCGATGGTTTCGACGATTTTCTCCATCCCCATGACGCAGATATGGCATTTACCGATGCTCGATACGTTGCGGGCGTTGCCCTCGTTGGTTTCGATGCAGATGGCGCCGGTTTCGGCAATGCCGATGTTGGCGCCGGTCATGCCGATCTCGGCATTCAGGAAAATGGGCCGAAGATACTTGCGGACGACTTTCATGATGCTCGGGATGTTGCCCTCTACGGGCTTTCCGGTGGCTTTTTCGAAAATCTTGGCCACCTCGGGGGCCATCTTGTGAACGGACGGAAACACCAGGTGGAACGGCTTTTCATTCACGAGCTGAATGATGAGCTCTCCCAGATCGGTTTCCACCACATCGATGCCAGCATCCATGAGCGGCCGGTTCAGCTCGATTTCTTCGGTGGTCAGGGATTTGGATTTCGCCAGGTGCGTTGCGCCACGTTCCTTGGCCAGATCGATGCAGTATTTGATGACATCAGCCGGGGTTTTGGCCTCAAATACCTTGGCACCCCGTTTTTCCACGTTTTCAATGAACTGTTTCTTCAAGCGGGGAAGATCCTCGATGCAGCGCTCCTTTGCCTTTCGGACATCGTTTCGAAACGCTGTGCCGCCCGGCAATGTCTCCAGGGCCGCAGCCCGCGTGTCGCGCCCGCGTTTCATGCACCGCAGCAGGGCATCGCTGGCGGACCGATCCTTCAGCGACGCATCGATTTTTTCGTACAGACGTTCATAGCGTTGAGTGGTCATGGGTTTCTCCAGTTCGATAACTATTATCGCAAAGACGCAAAGCGCGCAGAGAGGTTATCTAATTTTTTCAGAATCCCTGAGAGGGGGATTCTGGAAAAGCGCTTCCTCAGAAGTGCAGGAGCAATTCGTATTCCCAGTTAATATTGCTGGACGACCAATGAACCCTTCGGCAGGCTCAGGATAACCGGGTAACTGGCAAACCGGCAAACCTTAACCCTCAGCGCCCTCTGCGTCTCTGCGGTAATCATTTGATGTACTATCTCTATTTGCCAATGATCACCGCGTGGGCTTCGCCGGGTCCGTGCACGCCCAGGGTCAGCTTCAGTTCGATGTCACCCGTCCGGCTCGGACCCGAGATGAAACTGATGACCAGGTTTTCATCGTGCTCCTTCACGATCTCGCGGATGCGCGCCGATCCATCCTCGAACCGGTTCACGATATCGGCCTTACGCAGCACCCCGATATAGGTCGGCGTCAGCGCCGACACCAGGCGGACCGCGTCGTTTGTGGTTGTTTCCACCAGGGTGCCCGATTGTGCGATGGCAAACGCGATGCCGGTGATCCCCACGTCGGCCTCGTCAATAGCTGCCGGCAGGGTCTCGGCGGCATACGGTTCCTTGAGCACCTTTATGCCGTCGCAGCGCTTTTCGATGGCGGTCACCAGCTTTTTGGGCAGGTTCGCCAGGGCGACGCATTTGGCCTCCTTGGATGTAATGATGGAAATGATTTCGTCCACCGCGGCCTTCTCGGACGGGACGGCGTGGGCAACTCCGGAAAGCTTTTCGAAACACTCGGCAAAATCGAATTTTATCTCGGCATTCATGGCATCTGCCTGCTCTTATAAGGTATTGGGGAAGTGGGGCGTCTATTCCGTGATGCCGGACCAGCCTGTAAAGGCAGCTAAAATCCGGAATGATAAACGATGATGCGCGAAACTCGTTGAATGTTGAGGTATGAGAGGAAGGAACGTTCGCGCTGTATTTCTTTATCTTACCCGCGGCAATTTCCCGCCGTCAATGGGAAAATTGGACTCACAAAACTTTTTATGAGAGCCGGTCGGATTTAGATAGAATCCGTTTATACCCCCTCCCTCCGACGCCCTCCCTCCAGGGGAGGGAGAAATCTTGTCCTCCCCCTTGATGGGGGAGGCGCGGTGGGGTGATAGAACGGTCATTTTCCATATCCTTAAATTTGTTCATAGATTTATTCAGGACGATGCAGAGGGAATTTTCGCACGATTGAAGGGGCACGACTCGATGCGGCACCGCTTGCAGAAATAGAGCCATTGCCCGAGATACCACATGCCGGCGGACAGCGCGAAAACGGTCAGCAGCACCGGTTGAGATATGAGCCAGTACAACGGGTAGACAGGGATCAAAATAAAGATCAGGTAAAACAGCACCCGCTCACCGGGAGTAAAGGGTTCTGTTTTCCGTTTTTTCACGAGCCATTTCGTGAATGCAGGAGGGGCTTGCAGGCAGTCGCCATAGACATGAAGGTGCGGACATCTTGGGCAGTTTGTGTGTCGCATGATGACACCCGGAATACCGTACCAGTAGATGACGATGTAGGGCAGCACCCACGGCCAGTCGGCCCTGACGATGCCAATGGTCCCGACGATCCCCATGATAAGGAAGGACGATTGCGCCCAGAGTTTTTCCCGGACGCTGAATCCTTCGGCCAGTGTGCAGCCAGGATGATCTTTCGTTGGATTCATGATTAAGTTTCTTCAAAAAGGGCACGCCGCTGAGAAGGTTTATTGAAATCGAGCCCCTTCTCCACATTCACACCTTTAAATTGAATATCATGAGAGCCATGACGTCAAGCGCGAAAAAAATAGGGGACATTGTTGATAAACTTGACTAACGTTGATTTGAATTCGACCAGGTTTTGTACGGCATAACAGAGCTGCCCATGGTAATTGAGAGTATTCCTTCCGAAATGGAATTGTACCCATCATGATTACCGCAACGTGATCCTGCCGTGACGATCAAGAAAGGGCCTATGGATCCGGCGTTCGAACTCCATGAGCTGTTGCCCAGGCAGATGTTTTTTTACACAATTTTTTCGGTTGTCGAAAAACTAATTGGCATGCCGGTATTATCCACCAGGGCTGTTGCGGTCAGCCAAATGTCTACGAGTTGACCCGCTTTGGTTTTACGCAGGGTTTCAAACGATTTAACCGGTTTTCCTTCTTTTAATTTCGTCCTCAGTGCATCGATTTCGGTGCGCCGATCCTCCGGAATAAGATTACCTATATTCATCTTCAGGGCTTCCGATTTGTCCCAGCCGTAGATTCTTTCGGCGGCTTTATTCCAGGCAAGAATGTTACCGTCGAAATCCTGCACCGTAATGGCATCGTTTGCATCCTGCACCACTGTCGCCAATCGCTGCAGATCTTCCGAGCGCTTTATTCTTGATATATCGGCAAAGGTGACCACTATGCCATCGATCAGGTTGTCACCCGTTCGATACGGCATCATGCGCATGGTGAACCATTTGCCGTCCTCGGTCGAAAACTCTTTTTCGATCGGTATCAGAGTTGCCAGAACCGTTTCGGCGTCTTTAGGTAAATTAGTATATGCGATGCTGGATGTAATATCACCGATGGGGCGGTCGATATCGTTCTTGATTAAATTGAACAACTCGGTGGTTACCGGGGTGTAGCGTTTGATGCGCAATTGGCAGTCCAGGAACAAGGTGGCGATTTCGGTGCTGGCCATCAGGTTGTTAATGTCGTCCTTGGCCCGAACCAGCTCTGCTAATTTACTTTGCAGCTCGTCATTGATTGTCACCAGTTCTTCATTGGTCGAATGCATCTCCTCTCTGGAGGTTTCCAGTTCTTCGTTGGTAGATTTCAATTCTTCATTGGTAGATTGCAATTCTTCGTTGGCTGATTTGAGCTCCTCGTTGGAGGTTTCCAGTTCCTCAATGGTCGACTGAAGACTCTCCCGTGTATATTTTAACTCTTCCTCAAGGCTATTTACATGAGGGTTGAGGGTTTCTTCATCCACTTTCGCCTTGGTCTCGGTCGCGGTGTCGGCCGGCGAATCGTGTTTCTCGAAGATCACCAGCATCATTCCCTGGGGAGCAGCCGGTTCATTCAGAGGGTTGATGCTGATGTCGCATGTCGCCAGCCGGCGGTCATGATGGAGGGGCAATTCCTTGATAACGATGTTCGTTTTTTCCCGGACGGCTTTTGCCAAGCCGATGCTCAATTTATGGTAAAGTTCTTTGCGGATGAGATGCAGCAAGCTGACGCTGGGCTCACCCGCCGATTGGCTTAGAAAGGGGCTGGTATCACCCAAATAATAAAGAATTTCGTATTTCTCATTAATCAGGACACTGTCCGGCGTATAATGTTTAAGGACCATGCTTTCGGCAACCGCACGGGCGTCCAGCGCTTTTTTGGGCTCAGTCGGTTGCGGGACTCCAACGGTATCGAGCAGGGGAGTGCGCGGGTATTCGACCATTTTCTCCAACAGTATCTCTTTGCGTTTGAATAGCTTATGCTTGGAATGGATGGGAGTGAAGAGATCGGAAAAACGACCGATCGACTCCGAGCTTCCCAAAAACAACATACCATCCGGGACCAACGAAAAATGGAAAAGGGGTATTATTTTCTTCTGTAGCTCTTTATCCATGTAAATCAGAAGATTGCGGCAACTGACCATATCCAGTCTGGAAAACGGCGGATCGTTGATCAGGTTCTGGAGTGCAAAAACGACCGGTTCCCGAATTTTTTTCCGGATGGCATATGTTTTACCGTCTTTAACAAAAAATCGGTGCAGCCGCTGCTTGGTGATGTCGGCGGCAATGCTGTATGGATAGAGCCCCTGTCGCGCGAGTTTGATGGCATCCTCATCGATGTCCGTGGCAAATATCTGTACATGGTGGTGTTTATTCAGCCTACTCATGAGCTCATCGAGCAAGATGGCCAGGCTGTAGGCTTCCTCCCCGGTTGCACATGCGGGAACCCATATGCGAACCGGGCTGTCCGGGTGCTTGTTCTTCAAGATCGGCACGAGAGCTTTTTCAGCTGCCGTTTCAAATGCCTGGGGGTCTCTGAAAAAACTGGTAACGCCGATTAACAGATCCTTAAACAGCGTATCGATTTCGACCGGTGTCTGCTCAATGAATCGCAAATAGTCCTGAAGACGACGGATCTGCTGCAGGGCCATGCGGCGCTCAACTCTGCGACGGATGGTGTTTAATTTATATCCTCTGAAATCATTACCGGTTTTGGAACGGATGATCAGCAGGATTTTTTTGATGGTGGCGTCGAGGGTGTCGGTGGTGTCCGGTTTTTCCTTGGCGGCGATGTACGGCTGATGCAGATACTTGAGCAGGTCAGGGCCCATCTTTTCAACCGGCAGCACCAAATCCACAAGTCCGGTACCGATGGCGCTGGCCGGCATTCCTGTATAGGCCGCCTGATCCTGTTGCTGCACCATGGCGATGCCCCCCGCACCCTTAATCGCCTTGATCCCTGAAGTCCCGTCGGTGCCGGTGCCGGACAGGATGACGGCAATCGCCTTATCTTTCAGGTCCTCCGCCAGTTGCCGCAGAAAATAATCGATGGGCATGCCGGCATGCAGGTTTTCATCTGGTTTCACCAGGCGGAGGGTGTGGTCGGAAATGCCCACGAGACGATTGGGTGGATTAATATAGATACAATTGGCCTCGGGTTTGAGGCCATCCTCTATCTCGATAATCTTCAGCGCGGTACGGGGCCGTAGCAGTTCTCCCATGAGACTTTTATGTTTCGGGTCCAGATGCTGTATAATCACTATTGCCGCAAGCCCGCCGGCCGAAGCGCCCATTCCGACGATGGGAATGGTGTTTTCTTGTGTCATGGATTCGCGCATCTCAAAGCGGGTCGTTCCCGTTGTCATCCTTGTCTCTGATCTGTATCGAGGATCTGTCGCAGTATCTGGGAAAACTGTTGGAGCGTATAGGGCTTTTGAATGAATCCCCTGCAGCCGCGCTTGAGGATTTCTTCGGCGGCGCCTTCTTTACTGTACCCGCTGGCCAGCAAGACCTTTACCCCTGGATGAAGCGCTCGAAGATGCTCGTATGTCTCACGGCCGCTCATTCCGGGCATTGTCATGTCCAGCACCACCAAATCGATTTGGTTGTGGTACCGACCATATTGTTCGATCGCCTCTTTTCCGCTCTCTGCAAGTAACACGCGATAGCCCAAACGTTTGAGCATAATGACGCCCACATCTCTGACATGCAGTTCATCGTCCACCAGCAGAACGGTTTCGGTGCCGGAGGGCATCTCCTGGGGGAGGCGGGCTATGGGGGCGATGCTATCGGTTGTTGCCGGAAGGTAGATGATAAATGTGCTGCCTTCAGACGGTTCGCTGGAGACCTGAATACGCCCCTTGTGGTTGCGAATGATACCGTAGACGGAGGCCAATCCTAAACCGGTGCCTTGTCCGCCGCGCTTCGTGGTATAAAAAGGTTCGAATATCCTTTCACGGGTCGCCTGGTCCATCCCGCTTCCCGTGTCGCTGAGTGTTATCCGTACATAGCTGCCCGCCGGCAGTTGAGGGGGACCACCGGGATTTTCTTCCAGATCCAAATTAGCCGTCTGGACTCTCAGACGGCCGCCATCCGGCATGGCATCACCGGCATTAATAAAAACGTTCAACAGCACCTGTTCGATCTGGGATCGATCAGCCTTCACCGCCCAAAGATCATCCTGCAGGTCGGTTATGACCTGGACGTCCCTGTGCGTGCGCTTAAATATATCCACGCTGTTTAGAATGCTGGTGTTGATGCTGATTGGACGGACATCATACTTTCCGCCCTGTGCAAAGCCAAGCAACTGTCCGGTCAACTCGGCGGCACTTCGGAGCATCGCACTGATACTTTTTAAATAGCCGGCATAGGGCTGGTTCAAGCCGGGGTCTTCCCGCATCAGCGATACATAGCCTTGGATACTCATAAGAAGGTTGTTAAAGTCGTGAGCCACCCCTCCGGCCAGGGTTCCGATCGCTTCCATTTTCTTTGCTTCGTTTAAATGCTCTTCGAGTCGCCTGCATTCCTCTTCAGCTTTCTTACGCTCGGTAATATCGATCACAGCCGAAAAAACTTCGTTCTTAAACGGTTCGACCTGGGGAATCAGGCTGCTTTCCAAGCTAACAAAAACCTGCGCACCATTTTTGCAATCTAGTTTTAGTTCAATCGATTTTCGGCTGCGGGATTCGATGACCGATCGACGGTGACGCCAGAAGGAATCCTTATCTTCCTGGGCTACAAAGTACCTGAAAGGCTTGCCGATCAGGTGTTGGCGCTCAAAACCCAGAAGGGCCGTTCCGGTCAGGTTTACCTTCTGGATCAGCCCCTTCGAATCGATTGTAAAATAGCTGACCGGAGCGAAATCATAAAGATCGGTGTATTTCGCCAGAGCGGTCCCCGTTTCGATTTGTGCCCGGCGCAGTTCATCGTTTTGCATTTCAAGTTCGATTTGATGGACCTGCAACTCATGCAGAATTTGTCTGGTATCGGTGTCTGCTATTTCCGGGATGGCGTCCGCATGTTCGGCAAGAAATTGTTCCGCCCTTTTGCGCAGTGCATTTGCGGGGACATTGTTCTGGCGGACAGGTGTCAAACGGGGGATGTCCTCTTTTGACTTGTACAAATAACAGACACCGACCCCAAAACGGGTTTCCTTATCGATTTCCAGTTTTCTACAGCTTTTTACCTCCACCACGTAGGACCGGAATTCCTCGGGCCCCTGCGCCCCGGGATCATACGTGTCCATGGTAAGCTGTAGCTGGTCACCCGGCTCGTAGTCCTCCGAGCATACAAAAAACAGCCCGTCTTCGTTATAGTTTTGCATTTGCCCATCGTGATGGTTTCGGCCGCCACCCAAGGCAATGGTGAGATTCGCCTGCTTACGAATCCGGGGAGAAGCCCTATTTTCGTTTGGCACGGGCATTCGATCCCTACTCCGGTGGGAATTAGAAGGACTGATCTAAACGCAATCTATAATTTCACTCATTTTTGGGTAGTTAAAATTGCAGCTTGTAGATCAGACATCAGCACGTGAGTGCGGGAGAGAGAGCCTGAGTGCTCCTGTATTCAGCTCCGAAACGTAGTGTTTAGTACTGTATCGCACATACCCCCTTTTCGCAAGAAGGATAGCAGAATTTTGTGCTTCGCATTTGCGATAAATATTGATAAAAAGATGAAAGATCGATACTTTAGGAGACCTTTACTCACCGGCAAGGGTGGTTATCCTTAAAGCTGCTTTCTGACATTACTTGCAATCATCGTATCGCATCGGAGTCGCATCCATGGTGATCAAAGAAGAGATCGAAATAAATGCACCCTTGAGTGTGGTGTGGCGGACCTTCTCCCAAATGGAGGACTGGGACAGCTGGAACACGGCCTGCCGGAGTTGCTGTATCATTTCGGGGGACGAGGACCTGTCCGCCGGTACCTGCTTTTCCTTCGTGATTCGCCCCCTGGCATTTCCCATGAAGGTTCAACCTAAAATCGTTAAATGCGATCCGGGCCGGGAGGTTGTCTGGGAGGGCGGCAAACTCGGCATCCATGCGTCTCACACGTGGAAATTTCGCGAAGAAGAGGGCAAGGTCAAACTGTTGAGTGTCGAGAGCTTCCAAGGGCCCATGGTCTGGATGGGGCATCTGCTAAGCGTCCCCAAACGGCTGCACCGATTGACAGTGGAATTTCTGAGTACGTTGAAGCAGGCTTCCGAAGCCTGTACCTCGACCCAGGCCTGGCGTCTATGAATCCAAGGTATTTCAGGACATAACGCTCATCACAGTTGCATATTTCGTCCGATTTTATAAGAGCCGGAATGGTCAATCGCTGTCGGCTGACAGATGAAGTCATCGCCAGCTTCGGTCGCGCGACCAAATGTATACTGATCGGCAACCCGGGTAGTGAAAAGAGCAGGATAGAATCCGTCCCCGATATCCTTGAAGGATAACCAAAAGGATGACCACCAGGCTATATAAAATTTCGGCAATCGTGATATGCAGCGTGCTTTTAGCCGGCTGTGCGACAGTATCCTTTGAGAAACCAAAACCTTACAGCACAGCGATCACCGACACAAGCGATACGGCGTTCGGCCAATATGCTGCCGACATGGCCGCCCGGTTCGGCGGGGCCTCCGGGTTTTATCCCCTGAATCAGGGTATGGACGCGTTGGGTGCCAGACTCAGGCTGGCAGAACGGGCAACCAAGAGTATCGATTTGCAGTATTTTTTAATGAAGAACGATACAGCCGGCGCCGTGATGGCAAACGCGCTGCTCAAAGCAGCGGACCGGGGTGTTCGAGTTCGGTTTCTTCTGGATGATTTATTTACCACAGCTCCCGATCGAACTTTCCTGCTGATGAATCAGCACCCCAATATCGAAATTCGGATCTTCAACCCGGTTTCCCGGGTCGGCATTTACGCGGTGAACTTTGTCGGCTCATTCGGTCAGGCGAACCGGCGCATGCACAACAAATCATTTACCGTGGACAATGCGATTGCCATTGTCGGCGGCCGAAATATCGCTGATGAGTACTTTCAGCTGAAAATCGACTCGGTCTTTATCGACTTCGATGTTCTGGCCGTGGGACCCATCGCAGCCGAAATATCCGAGTCCTTCGACGAATTCTGGAACCATTCGCGGGCTGTGCCCATCGAGCAATTCACCCACGATCCCCGAAAAGAGGATCTGGAAACGGTTCGAGCGGACATCGCCGAAGAGTTCGATGGCATCTATGACAGCGTATACAGACAGGCACTCGACAGCCGGCTGCTGCAAGATCTCATCGAAGGCCGGCGATCGCTGTATGCCGGGCGGGCCCGTGTCCTCAGTGACAGCCCGGACAAGCTGATCAGCAAGGTCGACGAAGCGCATATGCGGCTCGCCATGGACTTGCGCGACGTCATACTGAGTGCCGAAACAGAAGTGGTGTTTATTTCACCATACTATGTGCCGGGCGATGGGGGTGTACAGCTGGTCCGCGATCTGGTCGATAGGGGGGTGCGCGTCGTCATCCTCACCAATTCACTGGCGTCCAATAATCATGTGCCGGTGCATTCCGCTTATGCGAGCTACCGAAAGGATGTCATTGAGGCTGGTGGCGAGTTATATGAAGCACGCGCCAACGCGGCGCGTGAATTGAGCAACGACAAGGAAGGCCCGGACACGCTAACCCTGCATACCAAGGCCTTTTTTATAGATCACAGACAACTGTTTGTCGGTTCACTGAATCTCGACCCTCGCTCGATTGAAATCAACGCCGAAATGGGCCTGTTAATTGACTCTGAAGCAATTGTTAAACGCTTGACACAGGACATGGAAGAAATCCTGGCAACCATCGCTTATCGGGTACGTGTAAACGACAGGGGGAGGCTCGAATGGCATAGCCGCATTGATAATCAAAAAGTGATCGAGACAACAGAACCCTTGACGAATTGGTGGCTCCGATTCAAAGCGTGGTTTATGAAAATCGTTCCTGAAAAGCAATTATAGAGACCCCTCAACCGTTCGCATTGTCACCATTGGAGTTACGGTGATTGGCAGGCGCCATCGTTTTTCAGCAGCAACCATTAGAAGGACATGCCGGAGGGCGTCTTCTTCGATGTCGTGAGGGATCGTTATATTCCGGAGTCAGGAAGTAGCCCGATCCTAAAATCCTACTTTTTCGGATCGCTCGTCATCGGCAGGTTAAACAGGATATCGTTCTCCAGGTAAATCTGCTCCAGCTTTTCCTGGTGGGGGCGGACGTCATCCCGCTGTTTGGCGGCCAACTCCAGAACCAGGTAGCTGATGACACCGGACATGGCGGCAATGTAGCCGATGTACGGGATGGACTGGGACGGCACCACCACTGTTCTGTGGGCAAAGGGAAGCAGCGGGCACAACGGACTGTCGGCCATGACCAGAAGGGTTTGATCGAGGCGGCGGACAAGCTTCGCCAGCCGGATGAGTTCATTCGGGTAGCGTGACGTGGCCACAATCACTATCAGTGCATCCGCAGGGGCGCTGTTGAGTCGATCGAAGACGGTGCTGTCGCTGCCTTTTAGAATGTTTACCCCCTTGCGGACTTTGGACAGGGACCAGCCGAAATAATAGGCAAAGGTGTATGACAGCCGGGAGCCGGCGACATACACTGACGGGGCTTTCCCTAACTGATCGATAAACGTGTTCAGTGTCTCCCGGTCGATGGTCTGGTAAAGCTGACGCATATTTTCCATTTCTTCGGTCATGACCTGGCCGAGAAGATCCCCTTCCGCCCCCTTCAGGCCGGGCAGATCGACACGCTCCTGCAGGGTCATGCCGGTATTGACCAAATCCCGCAGGGCCTGAAGAAAGGTGCCATAGGTCCCATACCCCAACTGGCCGACGAAACGCACCACGGTGGCCTCACTGACCGCGCAGGCCTTGGCCAGCTCTTTGGTGGTCATGAAGACCGCCTGTTGCGGGTGCTGCACGACATAGTTTCCCAGGATCCGTCCTTTTGGCGTCAACGTCGGCATGTGGTCTACAATGTGCTGGACCACCGGATTGTCTACATGGTTCATATTTGCCACCTTTTATCTATTTCTCCATCCCCAACATTGCATGAGATTTGTTCGGTGGGTTGGTAAAAAAGACTTTAATTCAGAGTGTTATGGTGCAATGTCCGGACAATGGCATGAAAGAAACCTTTCACTTGGCTTGGATTGGCTTAAACCTGCCATATCTCATAATAAAATGATGCGGTTTGGCAAGAAAAAATCGACCTGAAATAAAATATTTCTTACATTATAAATTTTATTTGACATTATTTCTTTCATTTAGGATAGAGGTGTGCCGCCCGGGGAGCATTCACGGCACGTGATCGATGGTTGCCAGGGCTTCCTGCCGGGCGGGTGGTTTGGAGACAACCTCGAACATCCTGACAGCGAAAGGTGTTCTCATGTTCGGCAAACGCAAGCCCCTGTGGGGAACTAAAAAACGGCTCAAATCCAGCTACGATGCGGTCATCATCGGCGGCGGTCTGCACGGTCTTGCGGCAGCGTACTATCTGGCCAAAGAACACGGTTTGACCGATGTGGCGATTCTCGAAAAGCGATACATCGGCTTTGGCGGCGCCGGCCGCAATACCGCCATCGTCCGGGCCAACCAGCGGACCCAGGAGAATGTGCCGCTTTACAAAGAGGCCCTGGACCTGTGGCCGGTCCTCACCAAAGAGCTCAACTTCAACCTGATGTTCAACAACTGCGGCAATCTCAATCTCATGCACAGCGAGGCGGCCATGAAAGCGGCCCGGATGACCATTGCCACCGCCCAGTTTCATGGCGTGGAGAGCCATCTCATCGACGCCAAGGAAGCCAAGGCGCTGGTGCCCGCGCTGAACATTTCCGAAGACATCACCTTTCCGATCCACGGCGCCATGTACCATCCCCCGGGCGGCATCGTCCGTCATGACGCCGTCGTGTGGGGCCTGGCCAAAGGGTGCGCCAAACACGGCGTGCACATCCACCAGCAGACCGAAGCCACCGGCATCCTATCTGCCGGCGGCAGGATCACCGGAGTCGACACCGCCCGCGGACGCATCCAGACCCCGCGGGTGCTGGTGAGCGCCGGCGGGTACAGCGCCGGTATCATGTACCACATGCTCGGCATCAAGCTGCCCATCAGTGTCCTCACCATCCAGGCCATGGTGACCCAGCCGCTCAAACCGATTCTGGACCACGTGGTGTCCTCGGGCGCCTACCACTGCTATGCGAACCAGACGCTGAAGGGCGAAATCGCCACCGGTGCCCACATGGACCCGTGGCCCAATTACACCACCCAGAACACGGCGCATTACATCAAACACCAGGCCGAGGCTCTGTCGGACTGGCTCCCCTGTCTGCGCGGCGTGAAATTCATGCGGATCTGGGGCGGCCTGGCGGACATGACCCCCGACATGGCCCCCGTCATGGACGGCAACGATCCCATCGATGGCCTCTACATGGACTGCGGCTGGGGATACTTCGGGTTCAAATCCTGCAGCGCCGTGGGCAAATACATGGCCGAATACATGGCCACCGGCAACTGCCCGGAGATGCTCAAACCGTTTCACCTGCGCCGTTACGAAAACCACCGGTTGATGGGAGAGACCGCGGCATTGGTCAACTATACGCCGGACAACTAGCCCAAGGAGATAACATCATGGCGTTGACACTTACGTGCCCCGTCTGCGGCAAACGCAACGGCTACGAGTTCCGATACGGCGGTGAAGACAAAGGACCCCGGCCGGCAGAGGAGGGTCTGACACCCCGGGCCTGGTGCGACTATGTCCATATGAACACCTGTACGGTCGGGATCCAGAAGGAGTGGTGGTGCCATCGCGACGGGTGCGGGGCCTGGTTCACCACCTTCCGCGACACCACCAAAAACCTCGAAGTAAAACCACCGGAGGCCGAAAATGGACAGGCTTAAGCAACTCCCCACCCTCCGGATCAACACGGATGAACCGTTGACTCTGAAATACAGGAGAAAAACCTATCGCGGGGCGGCCGGAGATACCGTGGCAACGGCACTGTATGCCGGCGGTGTCCGGATATTCGGCCGCAGTCTGAAGTATCACCGCCCTCGGGGGCTTTACAGCCTCGACGGCGAGTGCAGCAACACGTGCATGGCGGTGGACGGCATCCCCAACGTCCGCACTGAAAACACACTGCTCAAAGACGGCATGGTCGTCGATGCGCAGAATGTAAAGGGATCGGCGAACTTCGACTGGCTCGGGTTCATCGATAAACTCGACTGGATGATGCCGGCCGGATTCTATTACAAAACCATGCACAAGCCGGCGGCCGTGTGGCCGGTGGCCATGAAGCAAATCCGAAAGGCCGCCGGACTGGGGGTGATTTCCCCCGACGATGAGATGAAGGGCCGCTATGACGAGCAATACCTGACGGCGGAAGTCACGGTTATCGGCGGCGGCCCCGCCGGAATGGCCGCGGCCCTTGCGGCCGCCGAGTCCGGGCATCGGGTGGTCCTGCTGGAATCACGCCCCCATCTGGGCGGGTGCTTCGACTATCGCGTCACCACCAACGGCCAGGGCACGCACCTTTACGAGCGGGCCCGGGAGCTGGCCGAACAAGTAAAACAGACCGCCAACATCCGGCGCTTCGAGCACGCCGCCATGGTGGGGGCGTACAACAACAATCTGATTACCGCATTCCAGGTGGGCAAAGCGGGCGACGGGTTCACCGAGCGCTACATCGAGATCCGCTCAGCCAGCGTCGTTGTGGCCACCGGCTGCATCGAACGCCCCCTGCTCTTCGAGCACAACGAACGCCCCGGTGTCATGCAGGTGGGCTGTGCCCACCGCCTCGCCCGCACTTACGGTATCCTGCCGGGCAAGGAAGCGGTGTTTTCGGTGGGACACGACCTGGGCCTGGAGGCGGCCGTCGACCTCTCCGATCTCGGGGTGAAGATCGCCTGCGTGGCCGACATCCGTGAGGACGGCCAGCGTCCCGACCTGCTGGAGGCCCTCGCCGAGCGTGACATTCCGGTGCTCGGAGGTTGGGTGGCGACCCACGCCCACGGCGGCAAAACCGTGAAGAAAGCCACCCTCTCCACCGTGGAGGGCACTGTCCGGCGACAATTTCCCTGCGACTTGCTGGTGGCCTCGGCCGGTCTGACACCGGTGAGCGGTCCCTTTATCCTGGCCCAGGCCGGGATGGGCTACGATCGTCGGACCGGTTATTTTCTACCCACCGGATTGCCCGAAAAGATGTTCCCCGCCGGACGGATCACCGGCATCAACGACCCCGATGCCATCGAAGCATCGGGCCGCCTGGCCGGCCTGGAGGCGGCGGCGGCCGCGGGCGCTGATGTGACTCAGGCGGCTGCCGCGGCCCGTCAGGCC
>Ga0056138_1000111_pt1 | contig 25825 bp, 26 predicted proteins | sample WorMetTyACAVOLI1_FD_55031 | JGI IMG/M metagenome (GOLD analysis project Ga0056138, IMG submission 55031) | Marine gutless worms symbiont microbial communities from Max Planck institute for Marine Microbiology, Germany - Olavius algarvensis... ... | reverse complement strand
ACTGCTTGAAGGTATCCGGCAGCAGGGCCCCGATTGCTTGCCATGGACACGGGCCCTCAGACATTGGCAGAATCGCGTCTGCTTTTTGCGAAGACTGGCCGAAGTTCAGCAGCAGTGGCCGGATGTTTCTGATGACGGCCTTACAAAAAATCTGGCGCAATGGCTGGCACCTTACCTGACCGGAATATCCCGGCTGCGCGACCTGGCTCGAATTGAATTGAAAAAGGCGCTGGCCAGTATGCTGTCCTATCAGCAGCGTCGGCTAGTGGACGAATTGGCCCCGAGTCACCTGACGGTGCCCAGCGGTTCGCGGATCCCGATTGATTATTCAGGTGATGTGCCGGTGCTGGCCGTGCGTCTGCAGGAAATGTTCGGCCTATCCGAAAATCCGGCTGTAGCCGGCGGCCGTCAACCCCTGCAGATTCATTTGCTTTCGCCGGCCGGTCGTCCGGTGCAAATTACACAGGATCTGGCGGGATTCTGGCAGACCGGCTATGCCGAAGTGAAAAAAGAACTGAAAGGGCGCTATCCCAAACATTATTGGCCGGACGACCCGCTGCAGGCACAAGCCACAGCGCGGGTGCGGCCGCGAATTATGACCTGATCGTAGAAGAAACTGTCGTTTCATATAAGGGAGTATTCAGGCGATCGAACCTGATGCTTTTCGTACTCGTCCGCGTTCTCGTGCTCGTCGCTGTGAGTCGGAATTTTATCGAGGACGAGGGACGCGTACGACGACGACGTCCGTACTTTGTAACCGCGTGCGGAATAGATTATGTTGACCAACTCCATTGTACTCGTCGTACCACCCACTCTTTAAAGCCATTGGATCTTTTTGAGTCTGCTGGATTATGGCTTTGAATTGTTTGCGGGGGATCGGTTCGCGGAGGGTCAATAGGTCGAGCAGTGCCAGAATGGGAGCCTCGTACCAGTGCCAGCCCAATCGCGTTGCAGCTGTGTGAAGCTCTGATCTTGAAACATTGCCGTCATGGTCCAGATCAAGCAGATCAAAAAACGAATCAGTTATCATTATGATTCTTGCCGTGCAAATCCCGCCACGGCGGGATTGCAAGTTCAAGCCAGGCGCTATGCGGATGGTAGTTGACTCAGGCGGCTCCTGGCAAGGTTCTATTCCATGTCAAATTCTTTGAAATCAAACCAGTAACCGGTTTTACTCATGTAGTCCAGCTCGAACTGGACCGCATGGATGTGATTGTTTTCGATCTCCAGAAACCGCGCGAACAATGCCCGGCCTACGGCCGCCAATTCATCAACCATTTTGCGGTAGAAGTCACTGGTTTCGATTTCTGCTTTCAGCGCTTTGCTTAGCATCTGCTTTCGGATACCGTGAAAATCTTTTGCCACCAGCGATTCGACCTTGGCCGCTTCCTGATTGATGGTATCCAGGGAAGGAATTGCAGAATCCAGTTTTTCGGAATCGATCTGCCCGGTTTTTTTTAACTGCTCCAGAGTATGTTGAAGGTAATCAATATGATGCTGTTCGTCATTACCCAGAGCTTCAAAGATTCTTCTGCCGGCCTCGTCATTTACAGCAGCTTCGGCTTCCCGATAAACATCACGAATCTTAACTTCATTCTCAATGGCCGTTTTGATCGCATTTTCGAGTGTCATTTTAAGCGCTCCTTTTGCTTATCCCGGCTGATACCTGAATTTTAGTGCAAAAATTAAATGATAACATAATATTAAATACCGGGATAATCAACACCCGGTTGTCGCCCTAGCGGATATAAATTGTTCTGCCGTCAATAAATAATCCTTCCCATTTGGCTCAGAATTTCCTACAAAAGAACCTGAATTGATATGCATGTAATTAATTAGGTAACGAATATGGCAAACATAACGCGGTTCAACGAACAAAACCCGGATCAGTGGAAACAGCAAAACGAAGAAATTCTTCAAAAAGTTCATGATGATGCCCTTAAAGCAATAATCTGTGGCATCTTAAATCTGCACGAACTTGAACATACCGGTGAGTGGAAAAACGCCGGCCGGCGTCTTGATTACTCCAATTCAACGTTTGAAGTATATCTTCAGCATCATACGACATGGTCCCTTAAAGATTTTAGGTTGCTCGAAGAGGCTGTTTTTGAGCACTTTGATGAATTAAAAAGAAATGGGTTAGGCAGCGTGTTACAGCGGCTGAAAAGATTGAAAAAGGAGCCCAATCCCCTGCAGGAGCGAAGACGAAAACAGAGGCGATAAAGTATTTTACCCAATTCCGTAAAGCTTGCCCGACAGCTCTTCGTCGAACGGTTCTCCCCGGATCAATGCACTGACAATCACGCAATACGATGCGCTGAGAGCCACAACAAAGGGATCGATCTGAGTCAGCCGAATGTTTCTTGCAATCAACTGCGCGCCTTCGGTTGGCGACAGCGCATACCTTGCGGCAAGCACTATCGCGCGTTCTGCCCCCTCGCTGGTGTCGGAATAATCGCCGGTTTGTCCCCAGGGCTTTTCATTCCGGACCCGGGCCTGGTAGAGTTCTCGGATCGACTGGTTGGTATATCCGCCGGGGCCGGCGTACGAGGAACCGTCCATCTGTTGCAGGAATTTTTCATCCAGCTGCCGGGTAAAATCGGCCTCGTCGTATCCATTGTTTTCCACGACAGATCGCAGCAGATCAAGGGTGATCAGGCCGGTCTGGCATAAATTGCCGGCCTTGAGGCCATCATGATAGCGCCCGGGTTTCGGATCGGTGTATCCGTCGATCCAGGGGCCGAAATGCCTTCTCATCTGGTTAAGATCATAGTACCAGTGCGGTCCCAACCCCAGAGCATCGCCGATCAGGGCCCCTGCCACAGCGCCCGCCGCCCGGTCCTTGATTTTACCCTGTTCCATCATGTATCACCTCGCATTCTCCCTCACGTTTGATCGGGCATTATTTGCCCATGAATTATACTAAGACTTCCTGAGAACTATTCAACACCATATATCCTAAGGATTAAGTTGGCAGCACTACCGGTGAGTGTGCTTCTGGTGCTTACCGTTTCATGTCAAAAAAAGAATGTGGCAGTCGAAAATGGAATGGATATAAGGGCCGCAGTGAGATTGGATACCTCACTGCGGCCCTGTTCTTTTCAGAAATGCGATTTCTCATTTTGCGGGTTTATCGTATGAAAACTGCAGCCTTGTCGAACCGATTTCGATAATGTCAGAATCTGTGAGAAGCGTTGAATCGCCGACTGTGATATCATTGATTTTGGGTTTGGGCAGCCCGCCGATGTAATTGAAGTAAAAACCAGCGGGCTCTTTGCTGATGGTAGCTGATGTTGGATCCAGTAGAAAACCTTTAACCACAATGTCAGAAGTTGGATGTTTTCCGATGGTGGTGATTTTACGCGTCAGCTCAATTCGGCCGTTGCCCCCGGCTAAATAGGTCAGGGTGCCGTCGGTTGCTTCTTTTTTACGATGGGTTGTGGGTCCCGATGTTTGGGGTTCAACCTCCTTCACAGCGCCGCGGCTTTGGCTCTTGTCCCAGAACCTTACCACATTGATACTCTTGTGCGAGGTGCTTTTTTTCATCATCCTGCGGTGCTGGGATGAATTCATGACTAATGTGTCATCATCCTTATCCGTTTTCCTATTGAGTGTTGGTTCTTTTTTACGTTGTTCAAAGACGAGGGAATGATCCCCGATGTTGATAACATCTCCATGTTCAAGCCAGTGGGTGTTGACGAGTTGCTCATTGACAAAAGCACCATTCTTACTCTGCAGATCAATCAGCACAAACCGTTCACCCAAAGAGTCAATTTTGGCGTGGTGACCAGAAACAACAGGATCATCAATTACCACGTCATTATCCTGACGCCGTCCAATCGTTATTGAAACGCCATTGCGAAGCTGATAGTCTCCAAGTGGCTTATTTTTGAATATTAAGGTTATTGTCGGCATTTTCCTGCTCTTGGAAAAATGTACATTAGACCGGCTATATTTCCCTCTGATCAGCGTGTTTAAAACAGTGGGAGCCCTTCTTTCGCATCATCTAAATCATATAATACTTATCGATTTCCGTCAAGATTTTAGGGTGTTGGATTATTGATATCCCTTTGAAATAACAATAGATATGATCCGTCACAATAGCCTTTCAACTATAATACGGAATTCGCGAAATCGAAACCAAATTTTTATCATGATACCCTATTATTGACAGCCAAAAAGATTGATATCCATCTGCGAGCAGTCTATATTATTGACAGGCCTGACTTATTTCAATAAGTGGCATCTCAGCTTCATGCCGAAAGCCGGAAATTGGCCCTAAAATAGCATCGGGTGGCAAAATACATGCCAGAGCTAAACGAAGAGCAAAAAATGATTCTTGCGACGGTAAGGAAAATTGCCCGTGAGGTAGTCAAACAGCGGGCGGCTAACTGTCTAGATAAATTCCATCAACAGACTTGCCTTTGAATTCAGGCTGCAAGCATCTAAGTAGGATAAGGAGCGTTGTTAATGGATGGAAGGAACCGGCGGGATATAAGACCCGGAATAGAAGTTGACATCGTGCTGAAAAAGGACCAGCGCACCGGCAAACTGACCCGGGGCGTTGTCAAGGATATTCTCACCAAATCTGCCAATCATCCCCATGGCATTAAGGTCCGGCTGGCTGATGGACAGGTGGGCAGGGTCAAAGTAATCCATGATTTTACTCAGGATTGACATTACCGAAATAATAGGAATATTTGAATATGTTTTTTTCTAATTCAAGGCAACCATATCCCCTTAACCGAGCACTGGAGGTTTTGAGCTGTGAGCACCGAGCCTAACAAAATTATCTACTCTATGATCCAGGTCAGCAAGTTCTATGATGGAAAGCCGATCTTAAAAGACATCTCACTGTCTTACTTTTACGGGGCTAAAATCGGTGTACTCGGCTTGAACGGCGCCGGCAAAAGTTCCCTGCTGCGCATTCTGGCCGGAGCGGATAAAAACTTCAACGGTGAGACGATTCCCTCTCCGGGTTACACCATTGGCTATCTGGAACAGGAACCGCTGGTGGATGTCGATCTGACCGTGCGACAGGTGGTTGAGCAAGGGGTGCAGGAAGCGGTTGACCTTCTCAAGGCGTTTGAAGAAATCAACTTGAAGTTTGCCGAACCCATGAGCGACGATGAGATGGACAAGCTCATCCAGGAACAGGCCCGGGTTCAGGAAAAGCTCGATGTAATGGACGCCTGGGATCTTGAGGCACGCCTGGAAATGGCCATGGATGCCCTGCCCTGCGCTGTCCGGCGGGAGCCACACCGGTCAAGGTCCTTTCAGGGGGCGAGAAGCGCCGGGTAGCCCTCTGTCGCCTGCTGCTGAAAAAACCGGACATTTTGCTGCTGGACGAGCCGACCAACCACCTCGATGCGGAGAGTGTCGCCTGGCTTGAGCAGCACCTGCAACAGTATCCGGGAACCGTCATCGCCGTTACCCATGATCGCTATTTTCTCGACAACGTGGCCGGCTGGATACTCGAACTCGACCGTGGTGAGGGGATCCCCTGGAAGGGGAACTATTCCAGCTGGCTGGAGCAGAAGCAGGAGCGTCTGCGGCGTCAGGAAAAAGCCGAAAGCACCCGACAAAAGACCCTGCAGCGCGAATTGGAGTGGATCCGCATGTCTCCCAAAGGACGCCATGCCAAGAGTCAGGCCCGGATCAACGCTTATGAAAAACTGATCTGCCGGGAAGCGCCGAAGCAGGAAACCGACCTTGAACTTTATATTCCGCCGGGACCCCGATTGGGTGATGTGGTTATCGAGGCTGAGCACGTCAGCAAAGCTTTTGACGAACGACTGTTGATTGAAGACATGAGCTTTCGTCTGCCCCCCGGTGCCATTGTCGGTGTCATCGGCGCCAATGGCGCCGGTAAGACGACCCTCTTCAATATGATCATCGGTCAGGAAATTTCCGATTCCGGTACAATCCGGGTAGGAGACACGGTCAAGCTTGCTTATGCCGACCAGGATCGAGAACTGGATGCTGACAAGTCCATCTGGCAGGAGATCAGCGGTGGTAACGAACAGCTCGAGCTTGGCAACCGGATGATCAACTCGCGGGCCTATGTCGCCCGCTTCAACTTTTCAGGGACCGATCAGCAGAAAAAGGTGGGATCAATCTCCGGTGGACAGCGCAATCGGGTACACCTGGCCAAGATACTCAAGAACGGCGCCAATGTTATTTTGCTGGACGAACCGACCAATGATCTGGATGTCAACACGCTGCGCGCCCTGGAGGAGGCTTTGGAGAACTTCGGCGGGTGTGCCGTGGTGATCAGCCACGACCGCTGGTTCCTGGACCGTATCGCCACGCACATTCTGGCCTTTGAAGGCGACAGCCGGGTGGTTGTTTTCCAGGGCAACTGGTCGGAGTACGAGGCCGACCGCAGAAAGCGCCTGGGCACTGAAGCCGACCGGCCGCACCGCATCAAGTATCGCCAGTTGACCCGTTAGTTTTGTGACCCGCCTTGGATTTTCGGCTCTGATTTTCCGAAAGGGTGTGCAAGAGGGAGTGCAGAAGGAATTTATGAATGCTCAAAGATATTATCAGCGAGTGGTTGATCGCTTAAAAAATTGTTATCAATTCAGCCATTTTCTCATTGCCGCGGGTAATGAACTGGCGGACGAGGTGCCGGATCCGATTTTTCCTGCCATCGCCGAACCGGTTGATCAGCTTGAAAAAATTACTGTTCAAAGAGGGCTTCAGGTCCATATTCCGGTTATCGGAGAAAGGTCCCGGTCTGTGCTCATGCCACTCGATTTAGAAATCTTCATGGCCGGAGAAAATCACAAACTGTATGAAGACAAGAAAACCCAACGGAAATATTTCGAACAGGTCTTGCCTGCCATCCATTTTTTAGAAGACCTCTTGCGCTCAAGGGGGATTCCTTATCTTTTGGATTACACGCCCTCCGGCGGCCATATCCTCTTCCAAAACCTTTTAGGATACCGCGCGACCGACAAATTGGAGCAAATCGGTTTTCTGGAGGAAGACCTGATTAAGGCTTGCAGGTATGTTGATCCCCATGACATCAGACGCTGGTACGGAATTTCACTGAATGCTGCCTCTGTGTTCAGTGGGCTCACCAAGATTGCGGAATATATCTCTCTTCTCACCATGAAGAGGTTTCAGGGTAATGAGTCTAATGGATTACTCCCCGTTGCAATTGCCGACAGCTACGATCGCTGTATCAATTTTGACAACTCCTGGAGTGAAGGTTCTCCGTTTATGCGTTGCATTCGAAGCCCTTTCAGCCTGCACAAAAAAAATCAGGAAAAACACGGTCAATACAATCAACCACCCCTGGTCGATGTTGTCGGGACCTACTTTGATGGAAGGGTTGCCAGCGAAGAAGCCGATCTGGATCTAATCCTGGACTGCATGTGGGATCTGGAGAAGGCCGCAGACCGCACACAGCGGTTTTCCGGTTACATCCCCTGTTCCAATGAATCTTTAATCGATTTTATCGGGGAATACGAATCATCCGACCTCCACCGGTTTCACCAGGATTTTGAAAGTCAGGAAGACATGGCCAGAGGATATGCTCTGGAGAACGCCCGCCAAGAGGAAAACCTCCCCGACTGGACGAAACACATCCTCTACGACCCCAATCCCTCGGCACTTCAACCGCAAAAATTAATGGGATTGGTCTATGATTTTCTGATCCACGCACACTGGAAACCCAAACATATTGCCAACATTTTGCGGGATATATATCAAAATCCCTCTTTCAACTGGACCCAGGATTTTATGAAGTATCCGGCCGAAGAGAAAGCCAATTACTGGGCCAGAACTTACAGTACAGTGGCACTTTGGAAAACCGGCCGGCTAAGTGTCTAATTGCCCCAGAAGCTGCCACCCAAGGGTTCACGAAGAAATAATCTTCACAATTTTGGAAGTTGCGGCGCGCGGCGGGCAAGATGCGGAAGCACAGGAATATCCAGCATATTGGCAGGAAAAATCGTCAAAACCAACGTGATAATAATCGTTTTGTATAACCCTGAACCCATAAATTATATCCGCCTGTCCGATGAGCGTTGCACTCATTGCATGATTGTCTATTTATCACTGATATTGCGTATAATGTATCGGCATCTTGCAGTAAAACTTAAGAAGGTGTAATATGCCGAAACACCGTATTCCAGATGATTTGCTCAAAAAATGTTGGGGTGGAATCAGGGGCAGGAGGGAACGTCCTAAAGCTGCCTAAAACTGTGTTCGCGATGGCTTCTGAATTCTGACATCCCGGTTCAGCTTGACTTAAAGCGGGGCTATCGTTATTATAGAAACATGACCATGGTGAGCGTATGTCCGCAAATGAGCTAAAATTGGTCCTGATCGTAAATGACGAAAAAAACCAAGCGTTCTATAAAAACCATCTGTCTTCCTATGATGATATTGCACTGGAAGTTTACCCCAATTTTATTGACTTCAGAAATCAAAGCCATGGGAAACTGTATTCAGGATTTCTAGTCGATATTCGAACTCTCATCAAATCCTCCAGCGGCGAAAAACTTTTATTTTCGCACCTGCTGCAGCACTTTCCAGTAATGCGGGTGACTAAGAAACCGGGTTCGGATTCATTCTCGGGTCTATTGGAAAGTAAGAGTTTAGGTCGCTTAAAAGGCCAGGCGCTCCTTGACGCATTCATTAATGACCTCTGCCGTAAAAATCAGCCGCGCGACATACCTTCCGGCAGGCAGCAGGGAACATTCCGCAGTGTCTATTTGTATTATTCAGACAATTTCCAGCAGGAGCCCGAAAAAGCAGTCATTGAAAATCTTACGATCAAAAGTTGTTTTGTGGTGACCAACGAGAAGTGCTCCAAAGGATCCCAGATTTGGCTTGTATTTACAGAAATGAAAGAACAAACACCGATCCTGTGTGAGATAAAATGGGCCAAACCGTGGACTGTCGGCAGCCTATATCTTCCCGGTTGCGGTGTATCATTTATAGGGATCATGGATGAACAGATCGAGGAGCTTTCGCAATTAATCAAGAATTGATATTAAATATCCTGGAATTCTTCGGCAATTGTTTGAACTGATTCTATGACGTCAACCAGTAAAAAATCCAGCTCTTCTTCCTGGAAGCCAAGAGATTCAAAAGCATCTCCTTCCATCTGATAACTTAAATCGTTGATACTGGTTCCCATACCGCTCATCTTGGCGAAATAGTCGGCCACATGCAGGAATAGGGCCATCTCGTTTCCATCTGAGTGGGACGGACGGTGATGCCACCGGATGGCCTGGGTGATTGAATCGGGGATGATCCATTTTTTACAAATGTTCCCGGCAATTTCAGAGTGGTCAAGCCCCAGCAGGTTTCTTTCAGCATCAAGGAATGTGTGTTCTCCAACCGCCATGAAGGTCTCGACCTCATCTTTCCTTTCAAGAACATATTCATCCAGCACAATTTTGCCTGAATCATGGATTAGTCCTGCCACAAAGGCGTCATTGGCCAGGCCAGGCTTTACCCTGTCAGCTAAAAATTGGGCTCCAAACCCCACAGCCAGAGAATGCCTCCACAGATCACCGGAATCAAAACCGTAGCCTTTTAATTCCTGGCCCATAAGATTTGAAATTCCGGCCATCGTGATAACCTCACTCAGTGTTTTCAGCCCGAGTAATACTGCGGCATGCTTCACAGTTGCGATTTTACCACTCACCCCGTAATAAGCGGAATTTCCGAGCCGCAACACCTTGGTAACGATGGACTGATCTTTTTCAAACAGATTAACCAGGTCGTTGATTCCCGCATTCGGATCCCCCATAACCTCGCGAGCCTTGATTACAATCTGCGGCATTGGTGGCAGGTCTTCCATTTTTCGCAATATTATCCTTTTCAGGGCCGTGCCGCTGGAAGGCTGCGCGGGGAGGGCTGTTGACAGACTTGACGAAGCCTGACGCTTAACCTTAACGGAGGTTGACCTTAAATCCAGTTCGATAGTGATTAAACCTTTCTGGCAAGCCGGGCAGTCAAACTGAATTTGTTTCTCATATTTTTTCAGGCGTTCGTCAGGTATTTCAAAAACTTTTTGGCATTCCGGGCACTTGACGTCCATCGATCTTTGTATTCCATCCTTTAAGGCTGACGGTTGTCTATGATAACAACTAGGCCGGCTGGAGAACAATTGCAGGTTTTAAGAAGCCCCAAACAATATTCGCTGATTGATACGCGATTCATATCCAGTTTACCTTGCAGGGCGCAAAACATCAAGAATTTTATAGGTGCGACAGGTGACGAGCGGGGTATGCCCGGTGGTTGAGCTACTCTAATCGGGAAGTTCCAAAAAAAGGAAAAAAAAACGGTTACCAGGTTTTTCCGGTTACCGTTTTTAGGAGGAGAACAGATGAAGAAATTATTAGGCTGTCATTAGTTAATGCAAAACCTTTGCCAAATTTGTAAAAAAAATTAAAAAATTAGAAATAAAAAAGTTTTTAGTATAAAATTCAAATAGTTAAAAATTTCAATGGCAAAGAGAGCGCCTAACACAGCTCTGCTTGAGGCGCTCATTTACCGGCCTGCGGGTTCATATTTATTAACCGATTTAGGTGATTTTTTACGAACCTGTTGATATTAGGGCGATTTATTGATTGTGGGTGAAGTTCAAAATTATGAACCCTGATTATATCGCTCAAGATAATTGAAGGTAACTATCTAAAATTTATTCCTTTCCTTTGGTTCACACTTTTAAACCGCGGCTTAAAAGCATCCCTGAAATATCAGAATCAATTACGCTTGGCCCGAATGGGCCGTCAATTTTTCTATCTATCTTTTGAGTACTCGAATCCAGCGCCATACGTTTAAAAGTCCGATCAGGGAACTTGCCACGTATGTCAGCGCACAGGCAATCAGGATTTTTCGGGCTGCCGGGATATCCTCCGGAGGGATATAGCTGCCGGATGTCAGCATTGGAAGCGCACGCTTGAAGCTGGCATCAAACTCGGTGGGCAGGGTCAGAAGGTGGACCAGTAACGGAATACATAGCGTGGCAAAGCCGCCAACTAACATCAGGATACCGACGGACGGCGCCCGGGTGATACCGGCCAGCACCGGAACCGCCACCATGATGATGGCCCCAATCCGTTCCAGCTTCTGAGCCGTGCCGATCATCCGGGTACGGGTTTTAAGCGGTTTGTAGCCGCTTTGGTCCTGGATGGCGTGTCCAACCTCATGGGCGGCCACCACTACGGCTGTGAGGGTTTTGCGTCCACATACGTTTTTCGTCAGGCGGATGGTTTTCCCTGCCGGGTCATAGTGGTCACCGGTATCAGTCATCTCCACGCTAACCTCGTTTAAATTCAGACGCGCCAACACCATCCGGGCCAGATCGATTCCGCTCCCCGAGAAATATTCCTGTCGGTTGTAGCGGTTTAATACGTGCCTGGCCCACAGGTGAGGTCCGAACAGGACGGCGATGGCAATAATGATAAGGTAAACCATGATTTTTTATAGAATAGATCTTTTCCCGTTTTTTATACCCAATATTCCACTATTCCATCATTGGATGTGGCTTCCCAACGTGGATGGCCACAAAAGAAACTATAATTCCAACAAATTGTAGAATTTCCGAGACGTTAAATGATACCGTTGTATGTCATTTTCTGGAAACAGGTTTTCCGGGTGGCCTCTCCCCAGCGTTTTTGTTCCGTAAGCAGTTGAAAAAAAAGCTCTCCGTCTTTCACCACTCGTCCACCCACAACATCAACACCCCGGTTAAAAAGCGGGTCCGGGAAATATCCCGCCGTCGGACCGATGATCGAGACCAATGCATCCGGTGCGCAGTGGCCAAGCATCTCGTCCAGTGAATTGTTTAAAATAGTGGTACTGGTGCATAACACTTTATTGCAGGTGTTCAATTTTGTCGCGTCCATGGTAATCGGCAGTTCAGGATATTTTTGAATTAAATCCTTTTTTTTTTCAATAACAACCAGATTCGCACCGGTTTTCTTAATGGATTTAATCAACGGGAAGAACAAACCGACCATACCGAGTTTGTCAGCGGCGGATACTGACAGCAGTCCCAGCGAATCGGTTGCTGAATCAACCGGGAAATCAGTTTCCCGCATAACATGCTGGCAGATCGCGTTGATGGCTGCCAGGCTGATCATCTCTTTGACCGGATCGTCATTGCCGAACTCCAGTGCATATCCCCGCGGGCTTTGCCCGACAAAACCCGACGGCTGCAACGCCATGTATTCTTCCTCTTTATCATCCGCTAAAAGAACATAGCTGATCCCCGTCGCTCCTCCTGCCAGTCTGAGGGCCATAAATTCGGCTTCCTTCGGCTGACCGCCTTGATAGAAAGATGGGAAGAACGTGGCTTCAATTGTCGGAATGCGGTATTTTGCCGTTAAGGCCGTTACCATCAATCTGAATTCAGCTTTAAGGCTCATGATGATTCCTCGATTCCATTATAAATCGTGTCGCTACTCCCGGCCGGCACAATATTATTTCTGACAGCCCCCGTGGCCTTCTTCCTCCTGAATACGGAATGTTTGTGCGCCTCCTGCAATTATACATAAGATTGATTTTCCGACGGCCAATGTCAACTGATTATTGACTTCCCAATGGGCAGTCTTTACCTTTTTAGATAATCGATAGAAAATCAGCGACTCCGGATTATTGTGACACGATAGTTTATGCCGGCCTTGAAAGGAGCACGCCATGAATCGCGATGAAATGATGAGTAGGATATTGGATCGCACCGAACCGTGGGACATGCTAATTGTTGGCGGTGGAGCTACGGGCATCGGTATAGCTGTTGATGCAGCTTCCCGTGGGTATGATATTTTGCTGGTAGAGCAAAGCGATTACGGCAAGGGCACTTCTTCTCGCAGCACTAAATTAATCCATGGTGGGGTCCGTTATCTTCAGCAGGGGAATATCACCCTGGTGATGGAAGCCTTGAAAGAACGCGGCATCCTGCGGGAAAATGCCCCCCACCTGGTCCACGATCTTGCTTTTATCGTACCGAACTACGACTGGTGGGAGGCGCCTTTTTACGGTATCGGGCTTAAAGTTTACGATTTACTGGCCGGGCGCTTCGGTTTTGGCCCTTCCAAGATTCTTTCAACCGATGAAACCGTCAAACGGATCCCGACATTTCACCTTTGATTTCACCCAGTCAGGGGATTCATCTGGTTTTTGACAAAAGCCCTCTTCCGGGCAATTCCGCCATTATGGTTCCCCACACCAAAGATGGCCGAAGACTGTGTCGGTCATGCTGCCACCCTTGCCGGTCTGGAGGCCAAAGCCTGTGTTACCAAGCGGCTCAACATTCACGGCTACCATAAGAGCCCGCAAAAATTTGGCTCTTTGGCAATTTATGGTTCTGATGCACCGGCCATCCAGGACCTGTTGCGCGCCGATACTCTGCGTCAGAAACTCATTCATCCGGCCCTGCCTGCGCTTTGCGGCGAAGTCGTCTGGGCGGTCCGGTTCGAAGCGGCGCGCACAATTGACGATTTCCTGGCCCGGCGAACGCGGAGCCTTTTTCTGAATGCGCGTGCGGCAATGGAGGCCGCCCCCAAGGTAGCTTCCTTTATGGCTGCCGAACTCGGGTATAATGAGCAATGGCAAAGCGAACAGGTTGCGACATTTCAGCGCATCAGCAGGAGATATCTGCCGGTCTGAGTCCAGGAGTTTTGCGTCCGCAGTTTGATTTGAATGAATTGTTGGAATCCGAAATCTGGCAAACCGGACTCTTCAGTGACATGTATTTGTATTGGCAGACGAGTCTGATGCAGGCCGAAGGGGGGATGGACCATATTCCCAAAGCATTCCGGGATAGGCTCGATCCAAAAACCCAAATTCTGCTGAATGCAATAGCGACCGGCATCAGCCAGTCGGCCGACAAAATATTCATCAAACACTCAAAGTCTGAGGTGCCTATAATTACGGAGCTGCCGCCCGAATATTTGGATTGTTGTCCCATGAAGAACGAATGGCTGCCGCACTGGCGGGTGGCCAGAAATTCCATCCGAATTTGTTCGAACGAAATGTTGAAAAAGGCATATCGATTGCCTGGCAAAATATACCCAACCAGGCAGGCGGTTGGGCATACTATAAAAATCAGGCTGAAAATCCCGCGTATCTATCCATCAGTAAACCTCAAGGGCGGTTGGTATTGGCCGGTGACTACCTTAGCTTCCTCTCCGGCTGGATGGAAGGTGCCATCCGGTCAGCTGAGCTCGCCGTAGACCTTGTCGCCCGTATGGCTGGTGTTTGACCGCATACGCTCTAAACAAAACGCTATTAAATCCGCCTTACAAGGTGAACTATCCAGAAATAGCCGTCGCCTAGCTTTGAATTTTCACACCGCTAGTCAGCAATTCAGCAATATCTATTTTTCTATCAAAAAATACGTGCCGAATTCAGGTATTAGACAAAAAAGACTGCCGCTTACAGGGCCAATTTTTTTCTAAAGTTTCCGGATTATTGGCGGATAAATTCTACAGTATCAGGATCCGGGTCTATCCCAATAGTGATAACCGGGCGTTGAATCAAAGAAATAAATCTGCAGCCGTAGGGGATGTTAAAATGGACCCAGACCACCAGGAAATGATGGATAAAATTTTAGCCGGAGTTGATGAACTGCCGCCGATGCCCGAGGTTGTGATTAAAGCACAGGAGCTTCTGGCTAATACTGATTCAAACGCAAAAGAGCTTGCTGCGCTTCTGGAGACCGATCAGTCCATTGCCACCAGGGTCCTGCAAATATCCAATTCCGCCTTTTATGGGATGAGCGGCAGAGTGTCATCGATTCAACAGGCCTGCCTTGTCCTCGGGTATAAAAACCTGAGTGAAATTATCTCGGTGGCCGGTGTCCAGAAATCACTGGTGAAAAAATTGCCGGGCTATGGTCTTGAGTCCGAAGATTTATGGCGGCATTCGCTTTCTGTTGCTTTGGGTTCCAAAATTATCGCATCCAGGAAAAAACCAGAACTGGAAATGGTGGCTCACACGGCGGGTCTCGTTCACGATGTCGGTAAGATCATCCTGGACCCATTTGTTGTGGAAGCGAAAGCGACCTTTGATTCGTTTTTATTAGAAGAACAACAAACTTATCTTAACGCTGAACAGCAGATCCTTGGTTTCGATCATGCCGAAGTTGCCGCGCAAGTGTGTCAAAAGTGGCGTATTCCCGAGGTCATCTCATCCGCCATACGATACCATCACAGTCCGTCTTCCTCTCTGGAAGTTGAACTGGCCTTCATCCTGCACATGGCTGATTATATTTCCCTGATGAGCGGAGAAGGATACGAGGACGACGATTATTTGTATGAACTGGAAGAGGGGACCATGAATTATTTGGCTTTCAATCAAAATGATATCAGCGAACTGACCTTTGAATTTATGGAGTCTGTTGCAAATCTGCTGGACACCCCAAATTAGAAATGGGAATGGAAGGTTGGTATACCGGGTCTGGTTTCTTTAATTCTATGAAAGCGCCTCACTCATTGTACTTGTCATAGAAAACATCTTTGCAATGAATCAATAGGGTTTCCTTTTCAGGATCTATCTTCAGATTGAGAATCTCGATTTTTAAACAGGCCTGGCAATACGTTGCGGCCATATTGCGAGATATGGTACCGTAGCCATCTTTAAAAGCAAAGTCAGTTGAATAAACTTCCGGAGATTCTTCTTCTTTTCTTTTCCAAAAGTTATGAAGTTTTTCGCTCCACTCATAGCTATTGGATCTGAGGATATCAGAACCGTCAAAATGCTTTAATACTTCATTTTGACCAATAATTAAGTGTCCATTTAATATTTTTACATCACGGTAGTTCAATTCAAATTTTTTTATTTTTCCATTCCAAACATTTACCCGTAAAGAAGGTGGTTTGCCGGTCAGAATACCTTGACGCAACCTGATAAAAACGATTTTATTAATTTCTTTAGCAGAAATCTTCTGATGTCTTCCGTTAGCATTTTTGAAAATAAATACCTTCTCTTCAATACTGAAGGAATCCAATTCAAGAAGCTCCGGAATTTTTTTCCCCGATTTTTTGACAACATCCATCATTTTTACGATGAATTCGTTCTCCTGGGCCAGCTCTATTTGAATATCATGGGACCGGGGGGCGGATTGCTGAGCCAGGCTGCACGTCGGCATGAATAAAACTGCGATGAGAAATGTACATGATAATGTCTTCAATTAATTTTCCTATCTCAAAAAACAGCAGTCGCGGATTCACTAATTTAATCCTGCAAACAGATCGCTTTCTTTGCCATTGGCCGGGGTGCAACCGTGAACGCATTCAAAGTGTTCGTATCCCATAGCTTCCTCTCTCAACGTATCCGGCATGCGCCTGAAGATACCGTTTGGATTCATTTGGCTCTGGTGGCAGTTGAGAGCCTCCAACTTACGGGAGAGGAATTTTCTGACGTCAATAACAGCTGATATTTTTTCTTCAGATGTGCCCAGCACTTCAGGATCAAAACCGGGTTCTTCTCCCTGTTCAACAAATATTCTGTGCATCCTGCGTATTCTTTCCAGCGGTATGGCCGTGTAGTAGAGCCTGGATGGTTGCCATGGCTCGAGACCCGCTCTGGTCTTATATTCGCGGTCTCCTGATGCTTTAAACGCACGCAATGTGATCCTGTTGGCCATTATATGGTCCGGGTGAAGATAGGTGCCCTTTTCATTGTAGGTCACGATAACATGCGGTCGAAGGCGCCTGATTATCTCCACCAGTCTGGCTGTTGCTTCCTGTTGGTCAGCCCGGGCAAAGGCCTGTGGATGATGATTTTGCGGTGTGCCGGCCATACCGGAATCGCGGTAGCCCAAAAAATGGACCGACGCCACATCGAGTACATTGACGGCCTTTTCCAGTTCGATTGCCCTGATCTCCGTTATGCTCAATCCGGGTTTGGGAGAAACAAACTCCGGATTCAAAATGTCACCGGCCTCACCCCTGGTACAATAAGTCAGAACCGTCCGGACTCCATCAGCGGAATATTTTGCAAGGATCCCGCCGGTACTGATAGACTCATCGTCAGGATGGGCATGCACGACCAGTAAAGTTAAACGATTGATTGCTGCATTGGATGGATTCATATTATTTTAATTCCCAGGGCTTTTCTAAGCTGAGCATACTTCATTCGCCATGATGTTCTATTTATTTTCGATCTTCCCGCTATATTTGCTCCAATAGCGAAAACATTAATACTTAAATCTAATTTTACAACCCATAATCAGCCACCATAAATGAAGCCTTCGTGTTTAAGGTAGTTGACGGCCTTAAAAACGCTGTTTCAAAACTGAATACAGCCGTAAAATTGTCGAAAATAAATACGGTCTCCTGAGGATTGTCCGGCACCACGCCCATGAACCCCTTATTGGTGAACAAAGCAAAAGGCTCAGATTGGTCGGTTGATGATATCACAGTTATTTTAGAGTCACCTGCCGCAATCCCCTGATTAAACCATATTACCGTTTCACAAGAGATTTCCGGTTTTTTAACATCTGTTGCGCTAAAAGACCAATCATCTGAAAAAGCATTAGACCGGACAGAAATTTTATCATCACTGCCGGTAAAATGGATATCACTTTTGCTGAAGATGGCGCACTGAGGCTCCGATACGATATTTTTGTCCGGTCTAATCCTGTAGCTATGATTTGGCGGGATTTTTCTGCAATAAATGAGCTGTGACTGGAAGTAAATGGGATAAGCTTTGATTCGAAGCGGTCAGAGAACATCAGATTTGGACAGCTGGCAACCACCCGCTAATTTTATATAAAATTATTTTTTTCTGAAAATAATATCCCCGAAATACGCTGTGGCCGATTCATGGGTATTGTCGGAATCGGACATGATGGCAATGCCTGATATCATCGGTGGCTCTTTGCCAAAGGCTTTTTTATAGTCCTCGTATACATTACGGCGCTCTTTAAGCCAGGTATTGAGATTGCCCGACCCGCTTCTCACGACGAACATAGCCACCTGATCACTGAATGAGTTCATTACCATTGTCTCGACCGGAGCCTTGCTGCCCCAGATGTAAGTGATCACCCCCAGTGGCGGATATCGGCCTAGCAGCGATCGCAAGGCTGTATATTTTACTTTGTCTAGTATTCCCACCAGGCTGCTGTCATATTCGAAAGTAATGTAAACACGGGCGGGAAAATCATCTCCTTTCTTTTTGAAAACATCCCCCCTGCTTAAAATGTTGGCCACCTTCCATTGCCAATCGATTATGGGGTATTCTTTGGGATCGATCTTTATGTTTTTCGTAATGGCTGAAGCACTTTGCTCACTGACTGCCTTGACCACGACCCGGTCGGTATCCTGCACGAGTGTGTAACGGGTATGTCGGTCGATTTTTTTGAAGGTCAGATCATTCCACCCATCCGGCAGGGTATTGCCGGGGGATGCGGTAGAAAATTGGCCGACGACAATGAAATTTGACTCAGGCTGAGCTAGAACGACAGTTCCGGCGGTGATCAGGGCCAAAAGGATCCATAAAGTTTTTCGAAGGGACCAGGTTAGATTCTGTCCCCTTTTTTCATCTGTCATCGTTCTTTCCCACTATTTTTAAACAATACCCTCACCCCAAAAAACTCTTTGCCCTCATATTGACTTTTTGGCCTGACAGCCTAATACTATACCTGTTAAGTATGATATTGTCCATAGCCCGAAGTCATTCGTCCAGGGTGACAGGCTGTTCATTGCCAGGCCGTTTACCTATCCTTTGCACGTTTTAGCAGGTACCAGTGGATTCCGGAATAATTCGGTTCGATGCAGCGGATAACAAAATATACAGCAAGATCAACGTCGTATTCATGTCCGTTTCCCTATTTTGAATCCCGATTATTCCCGTGCCGATTATGAAGGAACAACATTTCTCGCTGTCGAGCTGGCAATGTACTTATTAGCAGCTATAAAATAAGGAGATAAAAATGAGTGTCCTGATTAAAGGCGGAACTGTTGTAACTGCCGACCAAACACTGCGTGCCGATATATTGTGCACTGACGGGAAAATCGTGCAAATCGCTGATAATATCAATCAACCCGGCGGGTTCAAAGAGATCGATGCCGGCGGCCAGTATGTCATGCCCGGGGGTATCGATCCCCACACCCACATGCAGCTGCCGTTTATGGGAACCGTGGCAAGCGAAGATTTTTTCACCGGAACCGCTGCCGGTCTGGCCGGCGGTACGACGATGATCATCGATTTTGTGATCCCCAACCCCCAGCAAAATCTGATGGAGGCTTACCGTCAGTGGCGCGAGTGGGCCGAAAAATCAGTCTCGGACTACAGCTTTCACGTGGCGATTACCTGGTGGGACGACACCGTTCATCGCGATATGGGAATCCTGGTTCGGGAACATGGGGTCAACAGCTTTAAGCATTTCATGGCGTACAAAGGGGCGATCATGGCCACTGATGAAACCCTGGTAAACAGCTTCGCACGGGCCCTTGAACTGGGCGCGGTGCCGACCGTCCACGCCGAAAACGGCGAACTGGTGTATCGCCTGCAGAACGATCTGTTTTCCACGGGCATTAGCGGACCCGAAGGGCACCCGCTATCGCGCCCGCCGGAAGTCGAGGGCGAGGCGGCCAATCGTGCCATTCGAGTTGCCGAAGTGCTTGGGGTGCCGGTTTATATCGTTCATGTTTCAGCCAGACAGGCGCTGGAGGCGGTCACGCGGGCCCGCAATGAAGGGCAGCGCGTTTTTGGCGAAGTCCTGGCCGGACACCTGTTGATTGATGATTCCGTCTATCGCGATACAGACTGGGGCCGTGCCGCAGCGCATGTCATGAGCCCTCCGTTTCGGCCCAAAGAACACCAGGCGGCCTTGTGGAAGGGGCTGCAGGCGGGAAATTTGCAGACAACGGCAACCGACCATTGCTGCTTTTGTCATGACCAAAAGGCCATGGGACGTGAAGATTTTCGAAAAATTCCCAACGGCACGGCCGGTGTCGAAAACCGCCTGGAAGTATTATGGCATCACGGGGTCAACACCGGACGCCTGACCATGAATGAATTTGTTCGGGTGACATCAACCAATGCGGCCCAAATTTTTAATGTCTATCCCCGCAAGGGCAGCATTAGCGTCGGCGCGGATGCTGATCTGGTCGTTTGGGATCCGGAGGCCACTAAAACAATTTCCGCTAAAACGCATCACCAGAAAGTCGACTTTAATATTTTTGAAGGAATGACGGTCAAAGGCTGTGCGTCGCACACAATCAGCAACGCAGAACTGGTCTATGCCGACGGAGAACTGATGGTTGAAAAAGGCGCCGGGCGCTATGTCAATCGCCCGCCCTATGCGCCCTTTTATGATGCGGTTAAAAAGCAGGCGCAGGTAAATGCACCTATGCCGGTGAAACGATAATAAATGTAGTTATTCGTTAATGGTTCTTTGCTATTACACTAATTGAGCGAAGCCCAATTAGCAGGTATTGGGTATTGGCTATCAGGTATTGGTTTGGTAGCCTTGCGCAACTCATTTCATATGGCCCTTGCGGGTGATATATTAGAAATCAAACCCATTCCTTAAAACCAGTACCAGATACCGAGTACCCACCAATTGAGTTTCACTCAATTTGGTCTTTGAGGATCCGATAATGTCAAACTCTAAGAAGGCAGCCAAAAACAGTTCTGCCGGCCAGCGCGTCGGCAAACTGTCAGAGGATCAGATAAAAGCAAATTTTAGCGAAATGCATCCGCCCCTTAGCGCTTCACAGGCATACATTGAGGCGGGTCGATGTTATTTTTGTTATGACGCACCCTGCACCACGGCGTGCCCGACCGGCATTGACATTCCTGAATTTATTAAAAGGATCCAGACCGGCAATACCAAAGGCTCCGCCCGCAAGATTCTGCAACAAAACATTATGGGTGGAATGTGTGCCCGTGTTTGCCCGACTGAAGTGCTGTGTGAAGCGGCCTGCGTTCGCAATACCCATGAAGGCAAACCGGTCGCAATCGGATTGCTGCAACGGTATGCAACAGATGAGGTCATCGAAAAAAAGGTGCCGTTGTTCGAGCGCCTGATGCCGACGGATAAAAAGGTCGCCGTCATCGGTGCCGGGCCGGCCGGTATGTCATGTGCCCACCGGCTGGCGGCTTGGGGCCATAACGTGACGGTGTTTGACAAAAATGAAAAAGCCGGCGGGCTGAATGAATACGGCATCGCTGCTTATAAAGCGTTGAATGATATTGCCCAGAAAGAGGTCGAATATATCCTCGAAATTGGCGGGATCGTGATCAAACCCGGGGTTCGGTTAGGGGTGGACTTCACGCTTGACAAATTACGTGAAGAATATGATGCGGTTTTCATGGCGATTGGACTCGCCGGCGTCAACCGGTTTAAAATCGCGGGTGAAGCGGTTGACGGCGTGCTCGATGCGGTAAATTATATCCATGACCTGCGCCAGGCGGAGCGGATGTCTCAACTACCGGTAGGCGATAAAGTCGTGGTCATTGGCGGCGGGATGACAGCCATCGATATCGCGGTTCAATCAAAGAAACTGGGAGCGTCCGAAGTCACCATCGTCTATCGGCGCGACAAAGCCAATATGAAAGCCAGTGAGCACGAACAACAGTATGCCCAGATAAATGACGTTAAGCTGAGATACTGCTCCAAGCCCAATAGAGTGTTAAGCAAAGACGGCCAGGTGACCGGTATTGAGTTTGAGGTCACCGAGCTGGATCCAGACGGCAACCTTTCGGAAACCGGAAAAACCTACCAACTGGAAGCCGATGTGCTGTTTAAGGCGATTGGCCAGACCCTGTCGGCCGACCAGCTGGGAGATTCGGCGAGCAGCCTCACCATTGAAAGCGGGCGGATTGCTGTCAACGATGTTCGCAAGACATCGCTGGACAACGTATGGGCAGGAGGTGATTGCGTATCCGGTGGCGAAGATTTAACCGTCAGTGCCGTACAGGACGGTAAACTGGCGGCACAATCGATCCACGAATATCTCCAAAGTGCTTGATTCTATTTGATATTCGGATAAAATAGTTTTCCCTGATAATGTGACAAAGTAGAATTAAGCAATAAATAAAAACATAACAACGGTGAGGAAAAATAATGGCAAGTTTACAAACCAATTTTATCGGCATTACATCTCCCAACCCTTTTTGGCTCGCATCCGGCCCGCCGACGGATAAAGACTACAACGTCAATCGCGCTTTCGAAGCGGGTTGGGGCGGGGTTGTCTGGAAAACCCTGGGCGAAGACCCCCATATCGTTAATGTGAACGGTCCTAGATATGCTGTGCTGCACGGTAATGACCGGCAGGTGATCGGGTTTAACAATATTGAGCTGATTACAGACCGGCCGCTGCCAACCAATCTGAAAGAGATGCGCCAGGTCAAACGGGATTGGCCCGATCGGCCGATAATTGCCTCGGTCATGCTCCCGATGAACGAAGAGTCCTGGGCCAAATATGTTCCAATGATCGAAGACACCGGGGCCGATGGTTTTGAGCTTAATTTTGGCTGCCCCCACGGCATGTCCGAAAGGGGCATGGGGGCCGCTGTGGGACAAGTGCCGGAATATGTACAAATGGCCGCCGAATGGTGCAAGAAATACGCATCGATTCCGGTGATTGTTAAATTAACGCCCAATATCACCAACATTCTCTATCCGGCCATGGCCGCCAAAGCCGGCGGTGCCGACGCAGTCTCTTTAATCAATACGATTAATTCGATTATGCGCGTTGACTACGATTCGCTGACGATGTACCCCACCACGGATGGCATGGGGACCCACGGCGGCTATTGTGGTGAAGCCGTTAAACCCATCGCGCTCAATATGGTGGCCGAGATTGCCCGTACGGCGGATACCCGTGATATCCCTATTTCAGGCATCGGCGGCGTGACAACCTGGCGTGATGCGGTGGATTTTATGGCCCTGGGAGCAACCACCGTGCAGGTTTGCACGGCAGCAATGGTTCATGGTTTCAAGATTGTGGCAGGCCTGATTGACGGGTTGAACGATTTTCTCGATGAAAAAGGGATGACATCTGTTCATGATCTGGTGGGCCGGGCCGTACCGTCTGTGACAGACTGGAAATACCTGAACTTAAACTACATCGAAAAAGCATATATCGAGCAGGATTTATGTATTAAATGCGGCAAGTGCCATATTGCCTGTGAAGATACGTCCCACCAGGCAATTACCAGCACCGTCGATGGCGAGCGCAAGTTTGTCGTCAAGGACGAAGAGTGTGTCGGCTGTAATCTGTGTGTCGGTGTCTGTCCCATCGAAGACTGTATCACCATGAAGCAATTAACCGAAGGCGAAGACCCCCGCACCGGGCAGGCTGTGAATCCTGAACCCGCCGACTGGACCACCCATCCCAACAATCCGCTGAAAGAAAAAGCCTAGAACTGGTTTCTAAGACTCATATCAGGCAGAGGCAAGAGAAGGCATTACAATCTAGTTGATGACACGATGGCCGCCTCATCTATCGGGCGAAACGGGGCCAGCAGCATAAATATGGCAGCTATGATGAGAATGGAATACGGTATCTTATTCAGCTACTGCCGCATATTTCCTTTTTGGATGTGATCAGGGCATCCATGATCCGTGATTGGAAATGTCTATGTTATTTTGACTTTTTGGCGACCGCTTTTTAGCGGTTCGCATCCATCCGTACAACACCAGAAATCCCGCGAATATCAAAGATATCCGGCCCAAATAATCTCCATGCCGTGCGAAGAAAGTTTGCCCCCCGTGAAGATGAATTTTTCCTTTGAGGGTCGTCTTTTCCCACCAGGGCGTTCTGGCCGTCACCATGCCTTTGGCATTGATAAGCGCGGAAATTCCGGTATTGGCAACCCGAACAAAATCCCGCCGGTTTTCGATGGCACGCAGCGGGCTGAAATTGAAGTGGTGCCGATAGCCGGGCGTATTTTTCCACCATCCGTCGTTGGTGATCATGCAGATAAAGCCTCTTTCATCCGGCAGGTTGCGGGAGCAGTACGGGCCGAATATGGATTCATAGCAGACAATCGGCAATATGGTAATCGAAGCCTCTGGCCTTACAAAAGTCGAGTTCTCCTGACGATTGCTGTAGGTTCCGGTGTATCCGCCAAGCTCCAGGGCGTAATTCCCAAGAAAACTTAGATATTGTACAAAAGGCATGCGTTCGAATAGGGGGACCAACTTGGTTTTGTGATAAAACTGGGGTTCGGATGCCGGGCCAGGCGGTAGAAATAGCGCTGTATTAAACGCCTCGTAGTAAAAGTTTTCTGCGCGATTGAAGCGACTCCCCGGGGGAATATCTTCACTGTTGAGTTTTTTGTAGCTGTGCACGCCCAGGAGAATATTCAGCTTTGGATGCTTTTTTCGAAATTTCAACAGATTGCGGTAGTAGATCGATGCTGACGGATCGCTCTCGTCAATCTGCTCTACGATGAGGGTTTCGGGGCCAAACAGGTATTGGGTTTCGCCATCGACAATCGCTTCGGCTGTCCTGAAAAACTCCGCCACGTGTCGAGCATATTTTACCGGGTCAAATTTTTCTGTATATGGATCCAGATTCGGCTGAATCAGCGCGATATTTACGGTTTCTCCCTCCGCTTCAAAGTTTTGAAAAATAAGATAGGATCCCAGGATGGGGAGCAGAAGAAGCACCAGCGTTGCGGCACCAATCGAAGCAACAGAACCCGGATCTTTTTGCCGATATTTAACGATCACGCTCAGAAACGCAAAGTTGGCCAGTATTATCCAGAGCGTCCCGCCGCGGACGCCGGTAAACTCGTACCATTGGATGATCTCGGGTACGGAGGCCAGTGCATTGCCCAGGTTAAGCCAGGGCCAGGCCAGGTCCCAGTATAGATGAAAATGCTCGTACCCCATCCAAATCGCCAGAAAAGGGAACAGCAAGGGTATTCTCAGAATCGTCCGGATTCGGCTTGCCAGCCAGAAAACGAAGGCCTGCACCAGTGAATTTGCGACAATGATAAAAATGGCTCCCACAAATTGGGCCTGGGCCACCCACCAGGTTCCGATGATATTCCACAGCAGGAAACTGACAACAGCGTAATTGAAAATGGCATAGGGATTTGGCTGACGCTGAATTTCCGCTTCCAGCAGCAAAAGGGGGACCCAGCCAATAAAAACCAGAAAGAACAATGCCGTAACAGACCAGGGCAGCCCCAATAGCAGGCCACTGATCAGAGCCATGAGTATGCTTTTTTTGATACTAATTTTCGTACCTCTCAAGCCAGCCTCTTTAAACTGTCACGAATCAATTAGATGATTTTGCTCGAATGCAACCACGGTTTCTTCAAAAGTAAGGGTTCGAAAGGTGCTGACCCGCCTGACTGACCCTAATCCATTCCTGTTATCGTCTTGACTGGCGACCACCCGTTTGATGTTTTTATTTATCACTTGCCCAAAAGCCTCATGATCCGTTACGATGTTGAAAATCGTGTCAACCGGTGCATTGAATAATTGCATTGTCTGAATGTGTTGTTCGCCCATACCGCTGCCCGCCTGCTGAAATATTATAAGACATGCAGCAAGGTGCATGAATGATATTTTGTAACGATTTAATATTTAAGGAATTCCTTCTATCTTAGAAAGGACGGAGCGAAGCGATACAACTCCGCCTCCGGCGGATCAATCTTCAATCTTCAATTCCGGTTTGTCCGGGTTGGGTACTGTAATGCGAAAACACAATGCTAAACAGTTATACGGGATTCAGAAAATTCTGACAACATAGAAAATGGGTATGAGTAAGGAGCTCAAAAAATTATCGCTTAAGCAAAAACTTGCCATAAATTTTTTTCCGATCAGCAGGAGGATGTCATGTCGCAGTATGAAATCTATGCCTTGAAATATGCCGGTCCGTTC
>Ga0056138_1000049_pt1 | contig 49542 bp, 53 predicted proteins | sample WorMetTyACAVOLI1_FD_55031 | JGI IMG/M metagenome (GOLD analysis project Ga0056138, IMG submission 55031) | Marine gutless worms symbiont microbial communities from Max Planck institute for Marine Microbiology, Germany - Olavius algarvensis... ... | reverse complement strand
GCACTCGGGGTTGTAACCCCAAACATTAGGAACAGCAAGACCTTTACTTCCTTCTTCAGTTTTTCCCCGGACAGCTATGCGCGCAAGCGGGGATCTCGCAACGCGCCACCATTGCAAGATCCCGGCTCGTGGGCCGGGATGACTGTCGGTTCGGTAATCGTGGTGATATCTGAAAAGGGCGAAATATTTACCAAAAAGCATAGCGAAACAACGCGTTAAGCTGTGATTCAGTTATATCCGAATATATTACCGATCATACTTTGACAGGCAGGAGACTGGTATGAAAACGCTCAAGAAGATAATCGCGGTTACGGTTCTGGTGTTCGCCGGTGCTGCCGGCGCCAGCGATGACAACCGCAAGCACGGCTACAAGCAACACGATTATACGCCGCGCCACGATCTCTACGACTATGCGCGCGTGATCGCCGCGCATCCCATTTACCGCGAGACCAAAGTATCCAGACCGATTCGCGAATGTTGGGATGAGCCGGTGTACCACACCCGCAGTCGCGGGCACAAATCGGCTGGCGGCATGCTTGCCGGCGGTTTGATCGGCGGTATCATCGGTCACCAGATCGGCAAAGGCCGCGGCAACAAGGTGGCGACCGCGGTCGGTACGCTGATCGGCGCGCAAGTCGGGCACGAGGCGGTGAACGGGCGGGTCGAAGCACAGGGTGAAACCGTCGCCGGCTACGAGCAGCACTGCAATACCCGTCACCAAGTGCGCTATGAGCAGGTTGTCGACGGTTACGATGTGACCTATAAGTACCGTGGTCAGCGTTATCATGTGGAAATGCCTTACGATCCCGGCAAGCGTATTAAAATGCGCATTCAATTTACACCTGTGATTTAATTCCGCTTAGCTAAAAGTCGAGAAAACCGATGCGAGCGATAGTCATTGAAGACGATATCGATATTCAGCAGCAGATCGTCGAGCGGCTGAAATCCGAGGGATTTGCCGTCGACAGCGCCGCTACCGGCGATGAAGGATTGTATCTGGTGCAGGAGTACCCGGCCGACGTTGCCGTTATCGATCTGGGGCTGCTCAGAATGTCGGGACTCGAAGTCATCAATCAGATTCGCGATCAGGGTATCAAGATACCGATCCTGATTCTAACGGCCAGGGGCCGCTGGCAGGACAAGGTCGAAGGCCTGGATGCGGGCGCCGATGACTACCTGGTCAAACCGTTCCATCACGAGGAAATGATGGCCCGTATCCGCGTCTTGATCAGGCGCGCCTCGGGTTGGGCCGATTCGCGCATCCTGTGCGCGCCGGTGAGTCTCGATACCGCGACCCAGCGCACCTATGTCGACGATCGTGAGCTGGATTTAACCGCTTACGAATACAAAGTGCTGGAGTTCCTGATGCTGCACGCCGGTGAGGTAATTTCGAAGACGGTATTGACCGAGCACCTATACGACGATGAATCGGACAATGACAGCAACGTGATCGAGGTATTCATTCGCCGCTTACGCCAGAAACTCGACCCCGAAGAGTCGCTAAGGCCGATTGAGACATTGCGCGGCCGCGGTTACCGTTTCACGCTGGAACGCGCGGAGCAGATCTGAAATCGATTAAATCCAGGCTAACGCTGGTGTCGATGGTGGTGCTGGCTGTATTCATGGTGCTGACCGCGATTGCGCTGGAGCGGGCTGTGGTCAAGCGTGCCTTGCAGGCCGAGCAAGACGGTTTGCAGTTGTTGATTTACAGCCTGCTGGGCGCGGTCGATCGGGATGATTCCGGGCTCGGCCTGCGCGTGACGGCCGACCGTCTGTTCGAACCGGGGCTGGTAACTCTCAACTCGGGTTTGTATGCACTAATGTATGACCGGCATAAACGGGAAATCTGGCGTTCGGAGTCGATTAGCATCAATTTCCCGGCGATCGACGATATCGAAATCGGGACCTGGGATTTCAGCACGATCGAACATCAGGCCACGCCGTATTTCCGCCTCGGTTTTGCCATCAAGTGGCCCGATATCAATGACCAGTTGCAGTCTTACGATGTCGTGGCTTGGCGTAACGCGGTGGATTACCACGAACAATTGAACCGATTTCGGCAAACGCTGTGGACTTGGTTGATCGTAACCACCTTGCTATTGTTGTTGGTTATGTATCTGGTGACACGCTGGAGTCTGCTGCCGCTAAAAAAGATCGGTCTGGAGGTAAAGGCCATCGAGGATCGCCAACAGTCCGGATTTGAACAGCAATATCCCGATGAAATCGCACCCTTGACCGAAAATCTGAATATCCTGTTGAATCGCGAGCAATATCAGCGCCAGCGCTATCGTAATGCAATGGACGATCTCGCACATAGCCTGAAAACACCGCTTGCCGTGTTAACCGGTCTCGGTGATCGCGAGCATCTCAGTCACTCCCAACTCGATACGCTGCGCGATCAAACCGATCGCATGAACCAAATTGTGTCCTACCAGTTGCAAAAAGCGACCAGCGTTTCCGACATCCGAATTGCCAAACCGGTAGATCTGGTCGCCGTTATCGAAAAGTTGTTAGCGGCGCTGGAAAAGGTTTACCAGGAAAAGGCGATTCTGATTGAGCGCAGCTTGCCGTCGCAAATGCTGTTGCGAATGGATGAAGGGGATTGTCTCGAGGTCGTCGGCAATTTGCTGGATAACGCTTTCAAATACGGTAAGCGCCGAATCACTATTAGCGGAAATGTGCAGCCGGATAAATCGACTTCCCTGGTAATCGAGGATGATGGCGAGGGCCTGGCTGACAGTGAAATCGAACAGATATTGAATCGGGGAACCCGGTTAGACGAAGCCACCGAAGGCCAGGGCATCGGCCTCGCGGTAGTGGCTGATATTGTCGCGTCTTATAACATCGAGCTTGAATTTTCGCGCGCCACGCGGGGTGGATTGAAAGCTAGTCTGGAATTCCAGACGGTCTGATCGGATCAAAGGGTCAGCGTCAACCAAAAACCGTAGGCTAGCACCAGTGCGCCTGGCAGATAAACCAGTCGGTCCGTCAAGCCCGGGCGGGATTTCGTTTCCCGGAGCCGGCTGTCATGCGATTGTTTTTGCATCGGAATCTACCGCTGTACGCTGTCCAAGCGTTACAGGCAGCGTGCTGCCTGCGGCATGCATTCAAATCATCATGTAGCGTTTATTACCTTCAGACGACCCATCGAAATACTCGGTTGAATCATGGTTGGCATGCTCAACAATCGGCTCTGAAGAGACATGCTCGCTAATGCATACGCTGCAGCGATAAAAGGTTACATGGCTGAGAGAATTGGTGGTTTTATCGGCGATAAACATGTGGAAACTGCAGTTGGGGCATTTCATAGGGGGATCCCTGACTTGGTTCCGCGTAGTATAGTTGCTAACTAATAAATCACAACATCTTGTTATATTAAATTTTTACACATACAATATGTAGTGGTTGTGTCGATTTCACAGGGACGTGAATTTTTTTAGAAACGTCAACATGTTACGCAACCAAGCTCATAAATCACGTGATGATTCGCACATAAGTTGAGGCGGTAGCCCACCACGGTGCGCTTAGTGGTGTCCGCAGCGGGACATCGGTGAGACAAGCGGGCTACAGCGCCTTGAATCCGATATCGGTGCGAAAATAAGCCGATTCCCAGTCGATTTCCTTAACCAGCGCATATGCCTGGTGTTGCGCGGCCTCGATGCTTTCCCCGAGGCCCACGGCGCACAGTACGCGCCCGCCGTTCGACAGGAGGACGCCGTTTGCATCGCGTCGAGTACCGGCATGAAAAACTTTTCCGCTGGCGGATTCCGGCGGGATGTTGGCGATCGGCTCGCCTTTGGTATAAGCGTCCGGATAACCCGCGGCTGCCAGCACCACCCCGAGACTGGCGCGCTGGTCCCATTGCATCGATTTGCCGTCGAGTTCTCCCTGACAGGCGGCGAGACAGAGTTCGACCAGATCGGATTGCAGGCGCATCATGATCGGCTGGGTTTCAGGGTCGCCGAAGCGGCAATTGTATTCGAGCACCCTGGCGGTTCCGTCGTTTGCGATCATCAGGCCGGCGTATAAAAATCCGCGGTAGCGATTGCCTTCGGCTCGCATACCGCGAACCGTGGGCAGAATGATGTCTTGTATTACGCCGGATTCGATTGCCGCGCTCAACACGGGCGCAGGGGAATAGGCGCCCATGCCGCCCGTGTTGGGACCGAGGTCGCCGTTATCGCGTGCTTTGTGATCTTGCGAACTCGCCATGGGCAAGACCTGTTCGCCGTCGACGATACAAATGTAACTGGCTTCCTCGCCTTGCAGAAACTCTTCGATCACGACCCTGTGTCCGGCTTCGCCGAAGCGATTGCCGGCCAGCATATCGGTGATCGCAGCTGTCGCCTCGGTCTGGGATTGGGCGATGATGACTCCCTTGCCCGCGGCCAGGCCATCGGCCTTGACAACGATCGGTGTACCGACGCGTTCGACATAATCGCAGGCCGCGTCAATTTCGGTAAAACTCTGGTAGGTAGCGCTCGGAATCCGGTGACGTGCGAGAAAGTCCTTGGTAAAGGTTTTGGAGCCCTCGAGCTGAGCGGCCCTGGCGCTGGGTCCGAAAATGGTCAGTCCGGATTCTTCGAAGCGGTCGACAATGCCGGCGACCAGGGGCGCCTCGGGGCCGACGATGGTCAGATCGATGCGGTTGTCGTTGGCGAAGCCGAGCAAAGCCTCGATATCCTCGGCGCCGATGGCGACGTTTTCGATGCCATCCTCGAGTTCGGTCCCGGCGTTGCCCGGAGCGACAAAAACCCGCTCCACCAGCGACGATTGCCGAACCTTCCACGCCAACGCATGCTCCCGTCCGCCGCCGCCAACGATTAACACTTTCATTTTATGGGCTCGCCGGCCACTAATGTCGAAAATGCCGCATGCCGGTGAATACCATCGCCATGCCATGTTCGTTAGCCGCGGCGATTACTTCCTCGTCACGCATCGATCCTCCCGGCTGGATTACCGCGCTGATGCCGACCTGGTTGGCGGCATCGATGCCGTCGCGAAACGGAAAAAAAGCGTCCGAAGCCATCACCGAAGCGGCTACCTGCAGTTTGGCGTGCTCGGCCTTGATTGCGGCGATGCGCGCGCTGTTGATACGCGACATCTGGCCCGCACCGACACCGATAGTCATGTTGTCGCGGGCATAAATAATGGCGTTCGATTTGACGAATTTGGCGACCTGCCAGGCAAAAACCATATCCTGCATCTGCTGCTCGTCGGGTTGGACTTCGCTTACCACCTCCAAGCCCTGATATAGCGCCTGGTCCGCATCCTGAACCAGCAAGCCGCCGTTGACGTGCTTGTAGTCCAGGCGGGAAGCAGACTCTTGCCATTGACCGCAGCACAACAAGCGCACATTCTCTTTGGCGGCGAGCGCGGCAGAGGCTTCTTCCGCGATCGCGGGTGCAATGATCACTTCGACAAACTGGCGTTCGATAATCGCCTTTGCGGTGTCGGCATCGAGCGCTCGGTTGAATGCGATAATACCGCCGAAGGCCGATTCCGGGTCGGTGCTGAAGGCGCGCTGATAAGCGTCATGGATATTATCCGCTAGTGCAACGCCGCAGGGGTTGGCATGTTTGACAATGACGCAACAGGGCGCGTCGAACTGCTTGACGCATTCCAGCGCGGCGTCGGTGTCGGCTATATTGTTGAACGATAACGCCTTGCCCTGAAGCTGGTCGGCGCTGGCGACACTGGCCTCGGTGTTGTCGCTGGCGCTATAAAAAGCAGCCGCCTGGTGGGGGTTTTCCCCGTAGCGCATCGACTGGCTATGGTGGTATTGCAGGTTAAGGGTGCGCGGAAATGCCTGATCGTCGGCCGGTTGCACCAGTCGCCCGAAATAATTGGCAATGGCGCCGTCGTATTGCGCGGTGTGCTCGTAGGCCTTGATCGCCAGGGAGAACCGGGTGGCGTCGCCGACGCCGCCTTCGGTCTCTATTTCCCGCAACAGCAGCGCGTAGTCCGACGGATCTACAACAACGGAGACGCTGGCATGATTTTTGGCGGCAGCGCGCACCATTGCCGGACCGCCGATATCGATGTTCTCGACTGCATCTTCCAGGCTGCAGTCGGGATTGGCCACGGTTTGCTGAAACGGGTAAAGATTGATGATGACCAGATCGATGGCTGCTATATCGTGCTCCCGCATTACCGCTTCATCGATACCGCGACGTCCTAGAATACCGCCATGAACCTTGGGGTGCAGGGTTTTGACGCGCCCCGCCATCATTTCGGGAAAGCCGGTGTAATCGGAGATCTCGGTAACCGCGATACCCTGTTCGGCGATTAATTTTGCGGTACCGCCGGTGGACAGTAGTTCGACGCCCTGGTGGATGAGGGCTTGAGCCAGTTCGACGATGCCGGTTTTATCTGAGACGCTGATCAGCGCGCGGCGAATAGCCTGGGGCATAAGAAGTCCGTTGGGGTAATGTTTAAAGCCGAATTATAACCGATCGGTCTGCTGCCCGTATTAAGGTTCGATATGATATTGCTTAAGTTTCTTGCGCAGTGTGCCGCGATTGATGCCGAGGCAGGATGCGGTTTTGGACTGGTTATTATCGCAGTGACGAAGCACGGTTTTCAACATCGGTTGTTCGATTTCAGAAATAACCGTATCGAAAATATTGCAAGGCAGTTCGCCGTCGAGGTCGTCAAGATACTTGCGTATCGCCTGTTCTACCGATTGCTGTAATAGACTTGTATTTTTCTTTTTAGCCACACTCACTAACCAGTTGCGCCCGGGCACTCGTCATGAGGCCCTGCCATAGCTCTCCAGGTAGCGGCTCTCGAAGTAAGCCCTTATCGTCCGCAGCTGTTGGGTCGCTGTTTGTGCCTGCATTAACGCGGGCTTGACGATGCCGTAATTATTATCCTGGCCAAGCTGCCAGTTAATATGCTTACGCGCGATCCGTACTCCTTGATGCTCCCCGTAGAACGCATGCAAATTTATCAAATGGTCTAAAAGCCAAGCTTGTTTTTGTTCGGCCCCGGGTTCTTCAAGTTCTTTTCCAGTGTCCAGATAATGCTCGATCCGGCTGAAAATCCACGGGCGTTGCTGCGCGATACGGCCGACCATAATAGCATCCGCAGCCGTGAAGTCCATGACCATTTTTGCTTTTTTCGCCGAATCGATGTCGCCGTTGGCAATAATCGGCAGCTGGGTAATTTCCTTGACCTGCCTGATGGTTTCGTACTCGGCGGTTCCCTGGTATTTGTCTTCGCGGGTGCGTCCGTGGACGGTTAAAGCAGCGATGCCGCAATCTTCGGCGATGCGTGCGATGTCTAGCGCGTTGCGCTGTCGACGCGACCAGCCGGTGCGAATCTTCAGCGTTACCGGCACCGAAACCGCCGCCACCACGGCTTGCAGAATCGACTTCACCAGCTTGCTATCCTTCAGTAATGCCGATCCGGCGTCGACCCTGCAGACTTTCTTGGCCGGGCATCCCATATTGATATCGATAATTTGAGCGCCTTGCGAAACATTATAAACTGCGGCGTCCGCCATCATGGCGGGGATGCCGCCGGCGATTTGCACGATGACAGGGCCCGGTTCGCCGCAATGATCCATACGCAAGCGCGTCTTGCGGCTGCTGCGCAGGTCGGGGCGGCTGGTAATCATTTCCGATACCGTCATCCCGGCTCCCAGCTGCCGGCACAATTGGCGAAACGGCCGATCGGTAACGCCTGCCATGGGCGCCAGGACGAGGCGGTTGTCGAATCGATAGGGGCCTATAACGAATGACATTGTATTTATGTCTTGGGTTCGGGTTCGGGCTCCATCTTATCGATCGTCTCGCATTCGAGGAAGATGCGCTTATCGCAATGGGCGCAAATATTCTTGTCGATGCGGCGGAAGATGGAAGAAATAGCATCGAGTTTGCCGTCGAATATATTGAGTTCGCCGATTTCCGCGGCATAACCGCCGCGATCGAATACCTTGGCGGCGGAGTTCCTGAGGCGGTATATGTACATATCGCCCCCCATCTTACGGCGCTCTCTGGCTTCGGCGACCAGCAATTCGGCGCCGGCGACATCCACCTGGCTGATACCTTTGGTAAGCAGCAGCAGGTATTTCTGATCGGGATAGTGCTCGCGGTAACGACGCAACAGTTCGCCGACATAGGATACCGAGCCGAAATACAGCGAATCATCGAGGCGTAATATCTTTAGCTGGGGGCATTCCGGCAGGAACTGGCCGTAGATAAATTTGCGGGTTTTTGATTTCTGATCGGGGACCCGCGGCGAAAGCCTCGGTCGCGACGTCTTACGTAAAAATATAGTCAGGGACAGGATTACGCCGGCGAGAATGGCAAATTCAATCGAGAAAAAGACGGTACCGAAAAAGACGATTGCGAGAATCACGGCTTCGTTGTAGTCGGCGCGCAGGATTTTTTTAATCTGGCTGAAATTGATCAGCCGCCACGCCACCAGAAACAGCAGGCCGGCGACCGCCGCCTTGGGCAGATAGGAAGTTAACGGCGCCACCAACAACACCAGGGCAAGCAGCAATATACCGGCGAGCGCCGCCGCCAGCGGGGTGCGTGCGCCGGCATCGTAGTTAGCGCCGCTGCGGTTGAATGAACCGGTCGCCACGTAAGACGAAAAGAAACTGCCGAGTATGTTGGACAGGCCCTGGCCAATGAACTCCTGGTTACCCGAGATCGGCTGCCCCGATTTAAGCGAAATGGAGCGCGCGATGGACACCGCTTCGGTCAGGGCGAACAGCGTCATCGCCAGCACCAACGGCGAGAGCTGGCGGAAGGTCTCGAGCGAAAACTGCGGCATCGACAAGGGCGGCAATTGCTGGGGCAGGGCGCCGATCATGCGGATGCCGGAGGTTTCCTCGCCGAAGGTGAAGTTGAACAGCGCGGCGGTGCAACTGCCGACAACCATCGCTGCGATCATGCTCATCCCGCCGAGATAGCGTTGCGTAATAATTCCGGTAACCAGCGTAACTATGGCTACCAATGAGACCAGGGGATGTAGTTCGTTCCAGTTAACCCATAAAAAGTCGATGGTCGCAATAAGATGTGCGCCGTCGGGTATGACGATGCCGAGGAATTCTTCCGCCTGCTTGGCCGCGATCAGGCAAGCCGCGCCGGCGGTAAAGCCGACCACGACCGAATGCGAAATGAAATTCACCAACGCACCGAGGCGCACCACGCCCATGATCAGTTGCAGCACGCCGACCATAAAGGCCAGGGTAATCGCCATCGTCACATATTGCTCGCTACCCGGCGTTGCAATGTCACTGAGTGAGGCAAACATGATGACCGATGCCGCGGTGGTCGGACCCGAGACCAGGTGCCATGAGGAGCCGAACAGGGCCGCGATAATCGCCGGCACCATGCTGGTGTAGAGCCCGTACTCGGGCGGCATGCCGGCGATTGCCGCAAAGGCGACGCCTTGCGGCAGCACGATCGCAGCACCGGTAAGACCAGCGATGGCATCGGCGCGCAGGCTGCTGCGCGACATGTTTCTCCCCCAGCGCAGAAACGGCAGAAACCGGCTAAGTTGGTACTGGATTTTCATAGTCGGTTTTCGATGCGATCCTTGTTTGAATGGGTCGGCGCCAGGCCGCTAGCGGCGCAATATACCGCGACTGGGGTGGCGCGGATAGCATTAATAATCGATGCCATTATCAGTTCAATTTATTCTTCGCGAGGCCTAAAAAAATTCGAACTCGTAGGTCAGGGCATCGGTGCCCGGGTCGACGACCTCGAGGCGAAACTGGACAATTGCCTCGGGTTCGATGACGCCGCGACTTTTGTCGTCCAGCATATATTGGGCCGGCGTAAATAATCGATTCGCAATCAGTTTACCCTGCACGTCGAACAGACTGATCAACATATCGGGTAATTTTTGCACAAACGGCGCCTGGTTGGTAAAAGAACCGGTCACCATTAACGCGTCTCTGGCGACCGGGTGGGTGAATACATTGCGCTCCAGCAATCTGAGTTGCTCGGTGCTGGCGAAAGCGGTTGGGGCGCAGGGCAGCACCTCGCAGAGGTTGATGACCTGTTGCTGATAGCGCGGGTTTTCAATCAATTGATAACGCTGATAATAGATTGCCTGGGCAAGGCCGACCGCGCCCAGTATCAAAATTCCGATAAACCAGCCCAGCGGGCCCAGCGTGAAAAAGGAGCGGCGCTCGTTGCCATACATTGCCTCATGCAGGCTCAACGCGGGCCGTGGTTGCGCCGGGGGTGTCGATTCGGAATCGGTTGCGGCCCCGGTTTTGTCTGCGGCGATATCAGCTTCCGGTTGCGCGCGGTAATTCGGCGGCAACCCGCCCTCGTAGTTTTTTAATCCTTGCAGGGCATTGAAAATACAACCGCATTCCCCGCATCGAACCTTGCCGTGGGCCTGTTTCAAATGTTTTTTGGTCAGGCGAAATCTGCTGCTGCACTGGATGCATGTGGTTTCCATAATTTCGCCGAGATTTGTGCTTTTATGCATTGTCCGTGGTCAGATGCGTTTACCGCTTATACATACCCAGTCTTCGCGGCTGGTCGCCGGATCCAGCCGGAAGTAAGGCTGATAGGCCAATTGTATATCTTTAAGCTGTGATTTGAGTATCCCGGACAGTAATATTTGTCCGCCCGATTGCACCCGCCCGGCAAATTCCGGCGCCAATTCGATTAACGGTCCGGCCAGAATATTGGCAATGAGCAAATCGACCGGATCGTTTGCCATGGCGGCGGGTGACGAAATCTGTATTCGGTCGGTCTCGATGGCATTGGCCTGGACGTTGGCGCTACAGGCGCTGAGGGCCTGCGCGTCGATATCGACCGCGCTGACCCGAGCAGCGCCCAGTTTAAGCGCCGCAATCGCCAGGATTCCGGAACCGCAGCCGAAATCGATGACCTTGATACCGGCGGGTTTATGGACTGCCAGCCAACCCAGGCACAGCGCGGTGGTGGGATGACTGCCGGTGCCGAAAGCGAGCCCGGGATCAAGCTGGATGATGATTGCCTCAGGATCGGGCGGTTGCGACCAGCTGGGTACGATCCACAGGCCCGGCGCGCACTCGATGGGTTGAAAGTGTTGCTTGTATGCCTGCTCCCAATCCCGATCTTGCAGGCGTTGCCGGCGCAGGCTGCCGGCCAGATGATCGGGCAGTAGCGCGCTAATCTGGCGGTAAAGTGTTTCGGGATCGGTGTCGGCGCCGAAAATAGCGCTCACAATCGATTCTCGCCAAACCGGTGTGTTGCCGGGCAAAGGTTCGTAGATGGGTTCATCCCCGGCATCGCTGATCGACAGGCTGAGCGCACCGTATTTTTGCAGCAGCCGTTCGACCAGTTCGAGTTCGCAAGCCTGGCAATTCAGGCTGAACTGCCACCATGTCATGCCTTAGCCTGCGTGTTGCGGCAAGGCAGGGGCACTGCGGGATATAGGGCAATCAAAGCTGTCGGATAATTGCTGACAAGTTCGCCGAGTGCGGCTTGGCGCGCGCGCCGGCGCGGCCGCGCCGGTACGAGGCGCAGGGATGCGCCAAGCGATTTGTTCAGCTGCACTTGGTATGAACGCTGACGCATGTTCGGTCTACGCGAATCGTCTCTCGAATAAAACCCGGATATCTTTGATCGTATTGCCGGCGTGTCACCTGCCGGCTAGTCGATCCCGAGTTTCTTTTCAAGGTAGTGAATGTCGGTGCCACCCGCGGCGAAGTTGCCGTCGCTGATGATATCTTTTTGTAGATCGATATTGGTCTTTATGCCTTCGATGACAATTTCGGATAACGCGCCATTCATGCGTGCAATCGCGGATTCGCGCGTGCTGTCATAGGTAATCAATTTGCCGATCATCGAATCGTAGTAGGGCGGCACGGTATAACCGTTATAGATATGCGAATCCATGCGTACCCCGGGGCCGCCGGGCGAGTGGTAGAGCGTGATCTTACCGGGTGAAGGCAGGAAGGTTCGCGAGTCCTCGGCGTTGATGCGGCACTCGATCGCATGTCCCTGGATCTGGATATCCGTTTGCTTGAAACGTAATCGATTGCCCGAAGCGATGGATATTTGCTCCTTGATGATATCGACCCAGGTTATCATCTCGGTTACCGGGTGTTCGACCTGGACCCGGGTGTTCATTTCGATGAAATAAAACTCGCCGTTTTCGTACAGGAACTCGAAGGTGCCCGCACCCTCGTAACCCATCTTGACGCAGGCCTCGGCGCAGCGCGTGCCGATCTCGGCGCGCTGCTGCTCGGTAATGCCCGGGGCCGGCGCTTCTTCGACCACCTTTTGGTGACGCCGCTGCATCGAGCAATCGCGTTCTCCCAAATGGATGGCGTTGCCATGTGAATCCGACAGTATCTGGATCTCGATATGGCGCGGCGTACCGAGGAATTTCTCCATGTACACGGTATCGTTATTAAATGCCGCCGCGGCCTCGGATTTGGTTAACTGGATCGAGTTCAGCAGGCTGCCTTCGGCGTGTACTACGCGCATGCCGCGCCCGCCGCCGCCGCCGGCGGCCTTGATGATGACCGGGTAACCGATCCGGCGGCCCAGTTCGATATTTCGATCCTTGTCGTCGTCCAGCGGGCCATCCGAACCGGGCACGGTGGGTACGCCGGCGGTCTTCATCGCCTTGATCGCCGCCACCTTGTCCCCCATGGTGCGAATTGCGGCGGCGCTGGGCCCGATAAATTTGAAGCCGCTCGATTCCACCTGTTCGGCGAACTCGGCGTTTTCCGACAGAAAGCCGTAACCCGGATGGATGCCGTCGGCGTTGGTCAATTCAGCCGCGCAAATGATGGCGGGAATATTCAGGTAACTTTCCAGCGAAGAGGCCGGGCCGACACATACCGACTCGTCGGCCAGCCTGACATGTTTGAGGTCACGATCCGCGGTCGAATGAACCGCGACCGTCTTGATGTCTAACTCGCGGCAGGCGCGCAGGATTCTTAACGCAATCTCGCCGCGGTTGGCGATCAGGATTTTTTCGAGCATGGCGGGTCTCCCGGACCTACTCGATAATAAACAGCACCTGGTCGAATTCGACCGGGCTGCCGTTTTCGACCAGGATGGAACGTACCGTACCGGCCTTGTCGGCTTCGATCTGGTTCATCATTTTCATCGCTTCGATGATGCAGAGCGTGTCGCCGGCGCTAACCTGCTGACCCTGGGCCACAAAAGGTCCCGATGTGGGGGAAGCGGCGGCATAAAAGGTGCCGACCATGGGTGATTTGACCTGGTGCCCGGTTTCGACCGGGGGCGCTTCCGCCGCCGGGGCCGGCACTGCGCCCGCCGGCGGTGCCGCAACCTGAGTTGCGGCCGGCGCGACGGTTTGTACGAACGCGGAAGCCTGGCGGCTAATTCTTACCGATTCTTCGCCTTCCTTTATCTCGAGTTCTGCAATGCCCGATTCCTCGAGCAGTTCAATCAGTTTTTTAATCTTGCGGATATCCATTTATTCGATTCTCTATTGTGCGGACTGTTTGCAATGAATCACTGCGGCTTCGAACGCCAGTAAATAACTGTTTTTTCCGAAACCGCTGATTATGCCGACCGCAAGGTCGGACAGGTAGGAATGCATTCTAAACTCTTCGCGCGCGAAGACATTTGACAAGTGGACTTCGATAAACGCGATTCGGGTTGCCAGAAAGGCGTCCCGAATCGCAACGCTGGTATGGGTGTAAGCCGCCGGATTGATAATGATGAAGTCGATTTGATCGGCCCCGGCCTGCTGTATGCGACTGACAATCTCACCTTCATTATTGGATTGAAAGGCTTGTAGATTGATGTTGTTTTTCTGCGCCATATTATTCAAGTTCTGGTTGATGGCGGCTAGGGTATCGGAGCCGTAGATTTCCGGCTCGCGCTTGCCTAGAAGGTTCAGATTCGGACCGTGGATAACCAAAATGTCAGGCATCAGTGATATTTTTACAACCCTTGGGGTGAATATGCGCGGATTCTCACATATCGGGAAAATAGAGTCCAGTTTTAGTCAGATATCGGCCAGTTTGCCGAAGTTATCGACAAACTATCTTAAGGCAATCGATTTTGCGCATCAGCGCAGTTTTTTCAGTTCAGCGCTTAACTGAGCGTGTGAGACTTCGCCATTGTGTTGAAACACAATCCGCAGCTCGCGGTCCAGGATCGCGGTATAGGGCAGGCTGCCGCTGGGATTTCCGAGTGCGGCGTTGTACATCGCGCTGCGGTTTTCGGTTAAAAACAGCGGGTAGTTGATCGCGTATTCGGCAGCGAACTGGCGCACTTGGGGTTCATTGTCGAAAGCAATGCCGAGTACGCGTACCCCTTGCCCCGCATATTCGTCGTGCAGCGCGATCAGACTTGGGATTTCACGACGGCAGGGCGCACACCAGGGAGCCCAGAAGTTCACCACCAGGATGTTACCCTTCCAGTCGTTAAAAACGGTTTCGGTCTGGTCGAGATCGGTCAAGGGTATCGCCTGCAGCTCGAGCGGTGCCTGGCGCGTGGCCGCGGTTGCGCTAACTGCCCGGGTTTGCAGCAGCTCATACAGCCCCACGCCGCCCAGCGCCGAGACCAACGCTACCGCAGTCAATAGCAGGCTGTTGCGATTCACTGAAAGGTAGCGGTTACGTGCGCTGCGAATTGTTCGCCCGACATTTCACCGACGACGCGGCGGTTACGAATCTCGCGGCCGTCGGCATCGAAGAAAAGAATCGCCGGTGGGCCGTAAATTCCCAAGGAGGTCATCAATTCGGTGTCGATGCGGTCATTGTCGGTGACATCGGCCTGCAGCGCCGTCACCTGTTCGAGCGCCGTTAAAACCCCGGGGTGGGTGAAGGCGTATTTTTCCATTTCCTTACAGGAGATACACCAGTCCGCGTAAAAATCGAGCATGCTTTCACGACCCTGACGCACCGAATCGTTGAGCGCCAGCTGCAAGCCTTCGCGCCCCTTGATCTGACGAAAGGCCAGGTGCCGTTCGCCGGCAGCAGATCCGCCAACCGCAGCGCTAAGCCCACGCAGCGGTTGGATCAGGTCTTTGCTGCCCGCGGCCGCGCCGATCAGGAAGGCGATGCCGTAAACCAGAATCAGCAGTCCCAGCGACTTGGAGAAGCGTCGCCAGCCCGATGTCGCCTCGCTCAGCGAATCGAGTGCGCCCAGGTAAATCGCCGACGCGATCAGCAGGGCCGCGATCAGGGCCATGGTGATGCCGACCGGCAGGATACGTTCCAGCAGCCAGATTGCTACCCCGAGCAGGACTACGCCGAACACGGCCTTGACCGAATCCATCCAGGCGCCGGCGCGCGGCAGTATTTTGCCCGCCGAGGTTCCGATCAACAATAACGGCACGCCCATACCGAGACCGAGAGCAAACAGCGCCAGGCCGCCCAGCAGCCAGTCCTGGGTTTGCGATATGAAGATCAGCGCGCCGACCAGCGGTGCGGTGATGCAGGGGCCGACGATAATGGCGGAGAAAAAGCCCATCAGGCCGACGCCGATTAAAGTGCCCCCCTGTTGGCTATTGCTGATCGCGGTCAGGCGCGACTGGATGGCGTTCGGCATCTGCAGTTCGTAGAAACCGAACATCGACAGCGACAGCAAAATGAATACCGCGGCAAAGCCGCTTAGAATAATCGGGTCCTGGAACCAGATCTGAATATTGAATTCGGCGCCGTAGTATCCGACGATGGCGCCCGCGGTGGCATAGGTAACCGCCATTGCGAGAACGTAAACCAGCGATAGCAGGAACGCTTTACGCGGGGTGATGCTAGAACCCTGGCCGGCGATAATGCTGGATAGGATCGGAATCATCGGGAATACACAGGGGGTAAAGGTAAGCCCGATGCCGGCGAGGAAAAACAAACCCACGATCAGTAGCAGGCTTTCGTCTTTGAGTAGTTGCGCAAATTGATCCTGTTCCGACATCGGCGCCGCGGCGCTGTCGGCCGGTCCGGCGGCGAGTGTAGTCGACTTCGGACTGCCGTTGCCGCCACCGAGCTCATCGACCACTTGAATCAAGCCTTCGCTGGCATTGACGTCCAGATACTTGGTTACCGGCGGGTAACAGATACGATCCTCGACGCAGCCCTGGTACTGGTAGGAAAGTGCGAATCTGCCGTCGGCGCCCGCCTCGGAAACGATCGGTATCGAAACGTTGACCTGATCGTAAAAGACCTCGGTGGGGCCGAGAAACTCGTCGACTTTCTTTTTACCCTTGGGCAGCGAAATCGCGCCGAGACTATGGCCTGCGCCATCCACCACCGCGATCTGGATCTTTTCACGATACAGGTAAATGTTCTCTGCCAGTAGAATATTGCTCTGGATGATGTTGTTGGCGTCGAGCCGGGCGGACAGGATAAAAGCCTGGTCCGGATGCAGAATCTCATCGTCGGCGCCGAGCCCGATATCTTCGCCCAGCGCCTGTAGCGCCGCCAACGGGTCGGAATTCCCCCCGCCGCCGATCGCCGATTGCGATGCCTGTTTGTTTTCGAGGTTATCCGATACCTGGTCCAGCAGCGTCTGCAGCGCGGCGACGTCGTTGCTCCGATTGGTATTCGGCTCGCTGGACGAGACCCAGGCCGTCGGCAGGATATTCGCGCTCGAGGCGACATCGACCGTCAGTGACTGCTTCAGCGGTGGGTAGCAAACTCCGATATCGGCGCAGCCCTGGCTGACCGCCTTGACCTGGAGGCGGGAGGCGGCGGCGCCTTCGTAGCGCAATGGCAGCTTGACCGCAACCGCATGCCTATAGGTTTCCATTTCGCCGAAGAATTCGTCATTTTTGATTTTACCGTCCGGCATTACTGCGGCATCGAATGCCGCCGGCGCGTCGCTGGATTCGATCTGGAAATCGAAGCGCTCGCGGTACATATAATAACCCGGCGCAATTTTATACTCGGCGATCAGCGTATCGCCCTGCATGCGGGCGATCAGTGCAAACGCCTCTTCGGGCGGCAGCAATTCTTCTTCCTGGGCCTGTAATGCCGGGCTGCCCGTGAGCAGCAAAAGCAGGATTAATGCGGTGATGTTTATACAGATCTTCATTGCGTCGATTGCGTTATCCAGTCCAGATAATCGAAGTTGCCAGAGTCTATCTCAAAATGCAATATCTCGGCTACGGCGTAGGGATGGGCGGCGCGGATTTCGTGCTCAAGCGTAGCGATCCGGGCGGCGCTGGTTTTGATAAGTATCTTGTGTTCCCGACCATGCCTTATTTCACCCTTCCAACGGTATATAGAGTCCATTTGCGGCAAAATGTTTACACTCGCAGCCAGTTTTTTTTTGCAGCCAGGCCTGGGCCTGTTGTTTCGCCCCGTCGAGATCGGGCCATGATGTAATCACCAGGTAGTGAGTCGACATAAGATATTCCGAAGGCGCGATTGATAAAGTGATATGCTAGCCACATATAGGTCGAATAGCATTATCACTGAAGTAATACCCCGTATTTTAGTTTATTTTGAGTTAAGCGTTTGTTAAGCCCATGTTCCCACTGATTGCGTTTCTTTTTTTGGTAGTCTCGATTGTCGAAATTTACCTGCTGATCCAGGTAGGTCAGGTGATCGGCGCGGGCTGGACCATATTTCTGGTGGTGCTTACCGCCGTGATCGGGGTTGCGCTGCTGAAGCGGCAAGGCTTGTCGACCTTGAACCGGGCGCAGCAAAAAATGCAGCATAACGAATTACCGGCGCGTGAAATTCTCGAGGGCATGGGGCTGGTGGTTGCGGGCGCCCTGTTACTGACGCCCGGATTTTTCACCGACGCGGTCGGCTTTTTTCTATTGTTTCCGCCAACGCGAATCTGGCTGGTGCACGCGCTGGCGTCCCGCCTGGTGACATCGGCATCGATCCGCATGCATAGCCATCGGCCTCACGACCACGACATAATCGACGGCGTTAAGTACCATAAAGACGAATAATTTCGACGACCCGAGGCAAAATCGGTCATTTTCCCCAAGTTCTTGCTTGAATCACCCAAAAATTTCCCCAATTAGCTTGACTACCTAAGACGGCTGAATATTATTAGCACTCTCAAGATCCGAGTGCTGGTTCGCGGCTTATTAGATATGCCCCTTAGCGGGCGGCAAACTTGAAAACACAACTACGGAGCGTAGCAATAATGAATATTCGTCCCTTGCATGATCGAGTAATCGTCAGGCGTAAGGAAGAAGAGCGGACCACTGCCGGTGGTATCGTAATTCCTGATTCCGCAACTGAAAAACCTAGCATGGGTGAAATCCTTGCGACCGGGAACGGTAAGATCACCGATTCCGGTGATGTGCGTGCCCTGGAAGTCAAGGCCGGTGATACCGTTTACTTCGGCAAATATTCCGGCACTGAAATCAAGGTCGACGGTGAAGAACTGTTGATCATGCGCGAAGATGACATCATCGCTGTTGTTGAATAAATCGGATTATCGAGAGGTTAAACTCAAATGAGTGCAAAAGACGTATTATTTGGTGACGATGCGCGTACGCGCATGGTCAAAGGCGTAAACATCCTGGCGAATGCCGTCAAGGTTACCCTGGGTCCCAAGGGCCGTAACGTGGTTCTGGACAAGAGCTTCGGTGCGCCGACCATGACCAAAGACGGTGTATCGGTCGCCAAGGAAATCGAACTCGAAGACAAGTTCGAAAACATGGGCGCGCAAATGGTCAAGGAAGTTTCATCGCAAACTTCCGACGTAGCCGGTGACGGCACTACGACTGCGACCGTACTGGCGCAGGCCATCGTGCGCGAAGGCATGAAGGCAGTTGCCGCGGGCATGAACCCGATGGATCTGAAGCGCGGTATCGACAAGGCGGCTGGCGCGGCGGTCGAACATCTGCAAACCATCTCCACCCCTTGTGAAGACACCACCGCGATCGCCCAGGTTGGCACCATTTCGGCTAACGCCGACGAAAGTGTCGGCAGCATCATCGCCGAGGCGATGGAAAAGGTTGGCAAGGAAGGCGTTATCACCGTTGAAGAAGGTTCTTCTTTCGATAACCAGCTCGACGTAGTCGAAGGCATGCAGTTTGACCGCGGTTACCTGTCGCCTTACTTCGTCAACGAGCAGTCAACCATGGCAGCCGAGCTCGATGAGCCGATGATTCTGCTGTTCGACAAGAAAATCTCCAATATCCGCGAACTGCTGCCGATTCTCGAGTCAGTCGCCAAGGCGAGCAAGCCGTTGCTGATCATTGCCGAAGATATCGAAGGCGAAGCGCTGGCAACTTTGGTGGTTAACAGCATGCGCGGTATCGTCAAGGTCTGCGCGGTCAAGGCGCCTGGTTTCGGCGATCGTCGCAAAGCCATGTTGCAGGACATCGCGGTACTGACCGGTGGTCAGGTGATTTCTGAAGAAGTCGGCCTGAGCCTTGAAAAAGTGACCATGGAAGACTTGGGTTCAGCCAAGAAGGTTTCGATCACCAAGGAAAACACAACGATTGTCGACGGTTCCGGTTCAGTCGAGGATATTCAGGCTCGAATCACCCAGATCAAGGCTCAGATCGCCGAGTCGACTTCAGACTACGACACCGAAAAGATGCAGGAACGCCTCGCCAAGCTGGCCGGCGGCGTCGCCGTCATCAAGGTTGGCGCAGCCACTGAAATCGAAATGAAAGAGAAAAAGGCCCGAGTCGAAGACGCGCTGCACTCAACCCGTGCCGCGGTTGAAGAAGGCGTGGTCGCCGGCGGCGGCGTTGCGCTGATTCGTGCGCGTGCTGCAATTGCCGATCTCAAGGGCGATAACCACGATCAGAACATCGGTATCGATATCGCACGCCGTGCGCTGGAAGAGCCGATTCGACAAATCGTTAACAACGCGGGTGACGAAGCATCCGTTGTTACCAACATCGTCGAAGAAGGCGATGGTAACTACGGTTTCAACGCCGCCACCGGCGAATATGGCGATATGATCGCAATGGGTATCCTGGATCCGACCAAGGTTACGCGCTCGGCATTGCAAAACGCGGCTTCCGTGGCTGGTCTGTTGATCACTACCGAGGCTATGGTTGCCGATGCACCTAAGGAAGCTGCTCCCGCTATGCCCGATATGGGTGGGATGGGCGGTGGTATGGGCGGCATGGGCGGCATGATGTAGTCTCGCCTGCTGCGCACCGCGATTGCGGCGTTGCATTTTGATGCGAGACGATCGCGTACGGACGTACGCTCACGCCATCGCAGCAAAATGCGCCTTGCACTCGCGGCGCTCGCGACGGCGAGACCTCCCGGGATTTGGAGGGTATCGCCGAAGCAAGCCAGAGAGCCCTGCATAAGCAGGGCTTTTTTATTGGCTGCGGCGCACCGTCCCCGCGCAAGCGGGGATCTTCAGACGGCCCGATGCCGGATGGTCTTGGGAGGTCCCCGATAATCTCTATTGGATGTCGGAGGCCGGTTTCTCCGAATCAATCCCGCAAGCCCCGTTTTTGCGGGGGCTTTATTATTGTCATTTAGTGCCCGAAACCACCGGCTATGCCGGTGTGAATAACAGGTGCATTGCCGATTAAGCATTGAATCGAAACGAAAGAGTGACGCCGGGACTTTAAAAAGACTCAAACTTTCGAGTCGGAACAACTCGCAACCTATAGAGTCATCCCCGCGTAAGCGGCGGTCCGACGTATCGGGATCTTGCAGTGTCGGCAATTTATATCACGAGCTATTTGGAGATTCCGATACGTCGGAGCCCGCCGGGACCCACAGGGCCTAAAGCCGCGCAGGCTTACACGGGAATGACTAGAGCTGGGATGAGGTTTAGCTAAATCAGGACGATTGGCACTGGACCGATAGCCCCACTGGGGGCTTAATTCAAACTACCGGCATAGCCGGTAGTAGGTGAGTTCCTGGTTTATCACCGACGGCATGTTGAAAAATTACTGGTTCTCTGCTTAAAGCTGGCGCTTGCCTTTGCGGGCGCCGCGGATTAGCGCGGATGCAGCCAGGCCGGCAGAAAACTGTACGGGTCGCGCTTGATATTTTCGTTGAAAGGGATGTTGTATGTCTCGAGTTTTGCCTCGAGTTTGCCTGCCTTACCGACATCGAATAAATCGGTTGCGCCACCGATGAATTCATCGCCGAGATAGATTTGCGGAATAGTCGGCCAGTTATTGCGCGCACTCAACACCTCGAGGATTTTGCCGCCGCGATCGCCATGCTGATAGGCGACCGAGTCGAGATCCACTGTGATGTACGGGATTTCGCAGGTATCCATCATTTTGCGTACCGACCAGCAAAACTCACACCATTCGAGCGAAAACATGACGACCTTACCGTGATTATCTGCCAGGGTAGAGTCGATTTCGGCTATTGCCGCCGGATCCAGCGTGACTTCCGGTCTCTCCGGTTGCGCGGCTGCCTCGTGGGCTGCGGAAGCCGCGTCGCCGCTATCGAAGCGGTAACCCGCGGTCGAGCGGGATATTTCCATTTCTTCGGCATTCATGTCTTCGAGGATGCCGTCGAATAACGCGGTAGATAGGTAGCGTTCGCCGGTATCGGGCAGCATGCACAGGATATTGCTGCCGGCGGGGGCCTGCTCGGCTACCTGCAATGCACCTGCGAGGGTCGCACCCGAACTGGTGCCGACAAATATCCCCTCTTTTTGCGCAAGGTCAAGTGCGCACTGCATTGCGGTATTACCGTTGATCGCGAGGAAATCGTCGATGTGTTTGGCCGCGGTTACCGGTTCGACCAGCTCGGGAATGAAATTTGGCGTCCAGCCCTGCATCAGGTGCGGGCGAAAATTGGGATGCGTTTGATGAATGTCGCCGCCGCTGCGCGGTTGCGTGATGCCGCTGCTCAGTAATTGTGAATTGTCCGGCTCGTACAGCATGATGCGGGTCGACGGACTCTTTTCCTTGAGGACGCGTGATACGCCGTTCAAGGTGCCGCCGGTACCGAATCCCGTGACCCAGTAGTCAAGCCCGATATCGGCAAAGTCCGCCAGAATTTCCTGCGCCGTGGTGCGCGCATGGATATCGGCGTTGGCGGGATTTTCGAACTGGCGCGATTGCCACCAGCCGTGGGCCGCAGCCAGTTCCTGGGCCTTGCCCACCATGCCGGACCCCATTTCCGAGGCAGGCGTTAAAACGACCTTGGCGCCGAGAAAACGTATCAGACGACGGCGTTCAATGCTGAAGTTTTCCGCCATGACCACAACCAGCGGGTAGGATTTTTGTGCACAAACCATAGCCAACCCGATACCGGTGTTGCCGCTGCTTGCTTCGACCACGGTTTGTCCCGGTTTGAGTTCCCCACGCTGTTCAGCGTCCTCGATGACGCCGAGGGCGAGGCGGTCCTTGACCGAACCCATCGGGTTAAAGGCTTCGATTTTAACGTAAAGGTTGACCTGATCCGGGGCCAGATTGTTAATCCTGACCACAGGGGTATTACCGATTGTTTCCAGTATATTCTGGTAGCGAGTACCCATGGCGGCTTCCTCCTCTGCTGCGGCTGGCGACTCGGTATCGCCATGCGTTGATGTGATGGCGGACACTCAACCGCATCGGCGATGCTGACAGCCAAGCTGATTGGAGTGCTAAACCGATAGTCTACCATCAGCAACCCGGCAGCCGGCAATCGCGAGTCCGGTATCAATGGCGTGGGCTCCGATTTGTCGTTATGATCGGGCGCAGCCCGACGCTATATGATAAAGCATACGCAGGCAGAGGACATATCAGGCAGCACGGAGGATATAAGACATGACTTACCGCATCGGATCCTGCAACCTGGAAAACCTGTTTGCCCCCGAGAATTTTGCGCAACGCGAACCCCGGATTGCCAGTGCGATGAGATCGGATCTCAGGGGATGGGACGGGTACAGCGATCATTTTCCGGTGTCGGTGAAGGTGGCGGACGGCTAACGTCACGCAGCGCCCGCAGCCGAAACTGGTGGGGTTTTTTGCGGCTAGTTCGAATCAATCAAGGGAGAAAGGCATGGCATATGTACTGGCGGTGACTTGGTCCGCGAGGCCGGGAAACGAGGAAAAGGTGCATCAAATTTTGCAACAACTGGGTACGGCTTCACGCCAGGAACCCGGCTTGATCACCTATACCACACACGTCGATCCGGAAAACCCCTGCGAATTTTTCATCTATGAGAAATACCATGATGCCAGTGGGCTCGAGGCGCACCAGGCGACCGAGCATTTCAAAAAATACGTGCTGGAGCAGGCAGTCCCGCTGCTTGAAACGCGAGTGCGTCGGCAATTTATCGAATTTTAAAGTCAATGCCAGATCAACGGTAGAGCGACGGCTGCGGCAGATGTCGGGTCGAAGTCATATCGAGGCCGCTTAGATATCTGCAATCGAAGACGCTATGCAGGTTTGATCATCGGCTTGATACTGGGCGCCGTGGCAATGCCCGGCCGCGCGCAGCAGCCCTTCGCCGATGTCCATGTGCACTTTAACTGGGATCAAAAAGAACTGATCAGCGCCCAGCAGATCGTTGCCAAACTGAAACGAGCGAATATCGCGTTTGCGGTGGTCAGCAGCACCCCGTCGGCACTGGCGCTGGAGCTAAAACAGGTGGGCGGCGATCTGATTGTGCCTTTCTTTTCCCCCTATACTCACGAATTGGGTAGAAAGGACTGGTATTTAAATGAACGCAGCTTGCAGCTGGCAGAAGAAGGTTTGCGCGACGGGCGCTACCGGGGAATCGGCGAGCTGCATTTCATGGCGGGCTTTCGGCCGGCAGTCGACAATCCGATATTTACCGGCCTGTTAGCATTGGCGCAACGCTATTCCGTTCCGGTACTGATTCATATCGACGCGGGTAACGAACAAAAATTTACCGCGATCTGTCGGCAAAACCCCGGGCTGAAACTCATCTTCGCACATGCCGGCGGCAATCTGTACGCCAGCCATATTCGCCGCGTACTCGAACAATGTGATGACAATGTCATGATCGAGTTTTCAGCACGCGATCCCTGGCGCTACGGCGGTTTGACCAGCGCCGACGATTTGCTGCAACCCGCATGGCGCGAGCTGGTACTCGATTACCCGGAGCGTTTTCTGGTTGGTACCGACCCGGTGTGGAAGGTGACGCGCACCCAAACCTGGGATCAGGCGGACGATGGCTGGAATTATTTCGAACAGTTGCTGGCCTATCATCGCAACTGGATAGCGGCGTTGCCGGCGGGGGTTCAGCGCCGCTTGAGGCTCGACAATGCACGTCGATTTTTCGATGTCAAGTAGCCGTGGACTGAAGTGGGTTGCCCCTGTTCGCGGTTTCGAGTGCCGCAGGCCGCCCTCCATTTAACAGCTTGGCGCCAATGTTTCAGATGCAATCCATATTTCACTAATAATTCGAAAAATACGAATAATGTAATTACTTTATTCGGCTTTTTTAGTAAGGATTTTGACGCTAAATTATTTTGCAATAAAACCTAATCGGCAATGATGGTGAAGACAATGAAGATAGATACGCGGGCGCTTAATTTTACCTTGCTCCCCGAGCAAATCGGGTTTATCGAACGACGCTTAAAATCCACCCTGGGCTCTAACGGCAATCGTATCAATTTCGTTGAAGTATATTTAACCGACATTCACTCACCGGATTACGCCAGCGACTACCGCTGCCTGCTCCGGGTGGAACTGGAAAGCAATACAATGATCGTCAGCGAAAGCATCGATTCGGATCTCAAGCTTGCGATTCATCGGGCGGCCGATCGGGCCGGCTGGAAGATTGCGCGCTGTCTCGGACGACAACAGAGGCAAACCGGCGCGCTGTTGCCGTCGCCACCGAGACCGTCCGAAAGCAGGCTACGCTGTGGATACCTGCCGCTATGATGGCCTCGATCGTGCCACTGGCGCGTGCCGAACCAAGCCGCTCATCGAAGCGGGTACCCGGTACGAGATTTAGCACGGCCCTCTCCTGGAAACATTGCAGTCCTCCCTGTCTGCAAATGCAGGTTCCCCCATTTCCTGCGAACGACTCCAGGTGATTGTTACGCCCCGCAAAACGATGCGGGGCTTTTTTTTGCCGCCGTCTTTAATTCTTCCAATTCGCTTTCCAGTGAAAAGAGCTCTTCAACCTAGCTGAGCACCAGTCTTCCGGTTTCGATCGGTTCCAGGTTGCTCCCGACCTGGTATACAGCGCTTCGCCCTGCAGTAGCGCAAATGTTTGTCGTTAGCGGTGGCATGGTATGGCTTCGTAAAAATCGAATCATACTTTAATAATATTCGAATTTTATTTAATTGCATCTACCGCTACCTTGTGTTCTGTAAATACAGGAAGAGGAAATGACAATGCAAATTGATATCCAAAGTCGCAAGTTTTCGTTGACCCGAGCGCTGCGCGTCCACGTCGAACGACGTCTCAAATTTATCGCGGGTGCCCGTTACGAAAAGATTAAACGCGTGTTGGTACGCCTGTCCGATACTAACGGTCCCCGCGGCGGTAACGACAAATGCTGCCTGATCCAGGTAAAACTGTCGGGGCAGCCGGACGTGGTGATCGCCGATACCCGCTCGGATCTCTACCAAGCCATCGATCGCGCTTCGGCGCGCGTCGGTCGTGCCGTGTCGCGCCGGTTGAAGCGACAGCGACGCAATATACGGAGCAGGTCCGCGCCAGGAAGCTTGCTGCACTACCGCCTGGGTCAATACGCCTGATATACCGGAGTTATTTCATGAGTACGAATATTTTGAATCAAGCCAGGCAGGCGCGATCGAGTGGAGTTTCATCCAACAAGGTATTGCGCAATACCTACGGCTTGCTCTCTATGACCCTGCTTTTCAGCGCTTTTACGGCGGGCGTTTCGATAGCGCTGAATCTGCCGCAGCCGGGACTGCTGCTGACGCTGGCCGGCTATTTCGGCTTGTTGTTTGCGACCACTAAGTTTCGCAACAGCAGCCTCGGTCTGGTATTCGTGTTTGCGCTGACGGGATTCATGGGTCTAACCCTGGGCCCGGTTGTTAACAGTTATCTGGGTCTCGCTAACGGTGGCCAGATCGTCGCGACCGCAATGGCTTCGACCGGCGCCATTTTCCTTGGGCTGTCGGGTTACGCATTGCTTAGCCGCAGGGATTTCAGCTTTATCGGCGGTTATCTTATAGTTGGCATCCTGGTTGGGTTTCTGGCGGGGTTGGGCGCGATTTTCTTCGAAATGCCCGGCCTGTCGCTGGCGGTATCTGCGATGTTCATTGTGTTGATGTCGGGTCTGATACTGTACCAGACCAGTAGCATCATCCGCGGCGGCGAGACCAATTACGTCATGGCGACGGTGACGCTTTTTGTGTCAATCTTCAACCTGTTCACCAGCCTGTTGCATTTGCTCGGCTTCGCCAACGGACAGGAATAACAACGGAGGCTTGAAACAGGGCATCTTTATCCGCCTTCGAAGGCGGACAGCAGCGTCAGCTGAGCCCCTGCTTCGACCAGTTTCTGATCCCAGTGCCGAGCCGGAATGACCGTATCCCGTGCCATCAATACGAGGCCTGCATCGTCGTCGATTCCGGCGGCCTGCAGGACTAGCCGCGGGGTCGTCGGAGTGTCGATTTCGAGCCGCAGCTTATTGTCGCCGCCGAAGCTTGCCGGGCGTTCTGCACCGAAGCCGAACAGGGTAATTTCGATCGCCATGCGGGTTGTATCAAAGCGCCAGGCGATCGAGGGTGGCGGCCAGCGGTACGCCGTCCTCACCCCAGCCGCGCAATTGGTAGTATTCGTTAAGCATGATCGACAAATCGGCCACTTGGCCGCTGCCTGCCCCGCCACGCGCGGGTTCGGTGACGGTGCGCTCGGGCAGTCGATCGTCGGACTTGCTGAATCCCGCCGCCAGGTTGAAGCGCCGTTCCAGATTCCAGATGCGTTCGCCGACGCGGTGTAAGCGCTGCAGATCCCAGCCGCCGTCACAGGCGGCGTTGAGCATTTCGGCGAGCTGCTCGGACGGGAACATGGCATTGGTAAACACGCAAATGCCGGAACTGTCGATCGCAGCCACCAGATCTTGCGTGGTTTTGACCATTTCGGCTTTGCCCTCGGTGGTGACATTGGCAAAATCGTCTACCAGAGGCCGCGCGCGCATATGACAGCAGCTGCGGTTCGATGTCGCGTAAGCCAGTGCCATGCCTTTCAGTGCCCGTGGGTCGTAACCGGGGAACTCCTGGCCTTTGACTACCATTGCCAGCTCCGGACGGCCGTATTTCCGGCACAGCCGGGCGGCCCCGAGACCGATGTCGGCGCCGATGCCCGCGCCGATAGCAGTCAACTCGGCGGCGCGCACCAGTGCCTCGGCACTGGCGAAGCGCAACTCGAGCCCGTCGGTATCTGCGAGCGTTATGGCGCCTTCCTCGAATAATTCCATCGCCGCGGCGATCGAGACTCCAAGCGAAATCGGATCCAGGCCCTGTTCATTGCTGAGAAAGTTGACGTAATTCAGCGCGTCCAGATCGTCGACCCCGCACATCGGGCCGAAGGCATAGGCAGTTTCATACTCGAGACCGCCCGGGGGTGGGCGATAACGCGCGCGGTCGGCGCCCTCGGGGTCGTTACCGTTCACCAGCGGGGAAGCCGGATCGATGGTGGCGATGCGGCCACAGCCGATGGTGCAGGCGAAGCAGGCCTTGTTGCCCTGCAGGCTGGGTTTGCCGTCGCTGCGGCGCTTTAGTGTAACCGCATCGGCATTTATCGATGCGACACCCTCGAACTGCACGTCGCGGCAATTGCGCGTCGGCAGGGCGCCAAAGCGGTTGGTGACATCCATCATGTTGTGGGTGCCGCGCGTGGTGAATCGCTTGCGCACCGGGCTCGGCTGCATCACCGCCATGGTGTTATGCACAGCCTGCTGAAATCGTTCCGGATCGCGTACCTGCACCCCGCAGGAGCCGCGCACGGCGATCGCCTTGAGCCGCTTGGAACCCATTACCGCACCGACCCCGGAACGCCCGTAGGCGCGGTCCATGTCGTTGACGATACAGGCGTACTTGACGCCGATTTCGCCGGCGCGTCCGATGCTGGCAATTTTCGCCTGGGGTTCACCGAGCTCGCGCCGCAACCAGGGTTCGGTTTGCCATACCGATTGCCCCCACAGCGCTTCGGCCGAACGCAGTTCGACCTGTTCGTCGCGAATCCATAAATAGACCGGCGCTTGCGCCTGCCCTTCGATAATCACTAAGTCATAACCGGCCTGCTTAAGCTCGGCGCCGAACATGCCGCCGGTATTGGATGCGGCAATTGCACCGGTCAGGGCGCCCTTGGTAATCGCGGAAGAGCGTCCGCCGGTGGGCGCAGAGGTTGCGGTCAGGGGACCGGTGGCGATGATCAGCTTGTTTTCCGGTGACAGTGGGTCGACGCGCGGGTCCACTTCCTCGGTGAAATATTTGCTGCCAAGGCCGCGTTGACCCAGGTATGCCTGTGCCCAGTCAAGCCGCAGAGCTTCGACAGTACAGCTGGCGGTGCTCAAATCGACGCGCAGAACTTTATTTTGCCAGGACATCCGATGACTCCAGTTCCAGCCGCATGGCGGATATTATTGCGGTCTCAATATTAACCGGGATTGGCACGGTTGTAACCCGTATCCGGGCAAGGGTAAGTCTGGGCGGGGCTGCTCGCGCCGCTTTGAATCAAACCGGTAAATCTCCCACGTGGCTGGAGTTGAAGGTGATCAGGCTGCCGCCGGGTTCACGCAGCTCGAAGCAATCGTGAATCTGTCCACGCTCGATTGCGCCTGGCGCCAACCCCAATAGGGTAAAGCGTTCGTGGGTAGCGTCTAGGTCGTCAACCATGAGGTCGAAACCTCCCCCGATGAGGTTGGATTCGGCATCCGAAGTCACTACCAGATGAGTGCCGCCGCGCATTTCGAGCACCGCGAACTCATCGTCGCCGGCGATTAGCCGCATCCCGATTAGCTGCATGAATTCGCTCGATTCGCTAACCTTCGGACTATGCATCGCGACATGCCCGACCCACAGCGGGGGACGTTCGTCGCTGCTTGTCATGTCTCGTCTTGACCCGAGGCGTCCGCCACCGCACGTTGCACCAACGGCAGCAGCGACTCTGGCAGATTTATCTTGCCGGAGAGCGCAAAATCATGCGCGGCGGAGGACATCTTGCGCCAGGTTTTTTGAATGATTTCGATCCATTTTTCCTCGCTGTAGTCGGGGTGTTTTCCGACAAACTCGAGCATGTAGTGCTCCATGAACACCAGGTCGGTTACGTCTTCGAGCAATTGGGTGTCGGCACTAGCTTTGATGTTCTTTTTGGCCACCGAATTGCGCACCCGCTCGATAACCTCGTCGTCATAACCTGCCTGTAACAGTAATTTGGCCGCGGTGTTGGCCTGAATCTTGTACAAATCCTTGCGCCATTTGAGATAGCCGATACGATCCATCGGGTAGTCGCTGCGGGGAGACTTCCAGCGTTCGATATGCTGGGCGCGGATGGCGAGCTTCATCGGGTCATCGGCATCCGGAGCGTAGCGCTCGAGCATATCCGACATGCGTTCGGAATAGAGTAACTCCTTGGGCCATTCCTTACCGCCCGCGGATACCTGATTGGGGTCTGCGCCGTTGGCGGCGTCGATAAGCGCCAGGGCCTTGGCATAGGTCGATTGTGTTTGAGGCATTGCAGGTATCCCTTTGAGTAGCTGTAAAAAAACGCCGATTATACCCAGTCTGGTCGGAGGGTGTGAGTGCCTTCTGGAGTGGCTGCGTAGTGGTTGTCGAATCGCCACGGCGCATGAGTTACTGCCTTACCGTCAGATGCGATATTTAAATAATTTCTGTTTGAGGATAATCTGTCGGTCTCGACACTCTAACTTGACATTGATTGGGAGGTCATCGTTCTTGCTGCGGGTAATTCTCTGGAAAATCGGATGTGAGCTGGCGCATGTCAAACGCGCACTGTGGCCGCGCTTCGCGCGCAAAGTCCATTACTTTGCTTTTGGCGCAAACCTCAGTCACGCGGTGCTCGAGCAGCGCCGCATCAAGATTTTCGAGAGCTTCGATTATGTGCTCGACGACGTTGGTCTATGTTTTACTCAACCCGGATTCTACCGGGATCACGGTTATGCCTCGGCCGACGCCGCCGCAGGAGAAGCAGTATACGGCCGCATGTACCTAATCCTCGAACGCGATGTGGAGCGTATGGATTATTTCGAGGGCGTTCCCTTTTTCAAGGTTCACGAAAAGGTAAAACGGCGGGCGCAAGGGTTCGAATTTTATTTCTACCGCGCCAGGCGCGCGGTGGACGGCTTGAAACCGACCCGGGAATACCTCGACTATCTCATCGAGGCCTACCGCCAAATGCCCGCAGTGCCGGCCGAATATCTGGCGGCGATCGAGTCGACCGAAGTGCTCGAAGTTTTCGAACCCCTGAACGAGACTGGGGTTTTCGTTACCGATATCGATCGCTGGCCGGTCCGGCTCCACCCTTGGTTGATTTTGTACGAAAGATCTTGTTCGCGTACCGTCGAGTATCTCTGGCACCGGTCGCTACTGCAGTGGATGATAAGAAGCTAGCGGAATCAGGTCGGCAGCCAGTTGGCGAGGTAAACCAGCGCGGCGTAACGCAGGGTCTTGCCGGTTGCGACCAACAGCAGGAACAGCCACAGGCGCACGCGCAGGATGCCGGCGATCAGGGTCAGGGCATCGCCCCCAATCGGAATCCAGGCAAACAAAAGCGACCAGAATCCATAACGCCGGAACCAGTCCTGGGCGCTATCGATCTGTTGTTTGCTGAAGTAAAACCAACGGCGGTCCTGAAATCGGCGCAGGTATAATCCCAGCAACCAGTTAACCACGGCGCCCAGGGTATTGCCCAGGGATGCGACCGTGACCAGCAGAATCGGGTCGCCGCCTGCACGCAGCATTGCCACCAGAAACAGTTCGGAATAGAAAGGCAGTATGGTCGCTGCCAGGAAGGCGGAACCGAATAGCAGCAGGTAGGAAATCATTTACCGATCCTTGCCAACGGCCGCCGCAACGCGGCCGTCCCTAGGACAGACGAATACAGGTCAGTTGGTTTTGAGTTTTTCGATCACGTAACCACCCGAACGTTCGTCCAGAGACAGGCTCAGCAATCCGCGGCGCTCGGCTTCTTCCAGCAGATCGCTGAACGAACGGACGCCATAGTAGCTTTCGTTGAACCCCGGGCGCCGCCGCTTCAATGCCTGCTTAATCATCGAACCCCAAAGTTTTTCGCGATCGCCACGCTCCGCCTGCAGCGCTTCGGTGGTTTCCATTACCAGGCCGATGGCTTGGTCGAGTTTTTCATCCTCGGATTTGGCGCTGTCGGCCGGTTTGGCGTCGGTGGTTTTACTGGCGGCTTTTTTCTTTACCGCCGGTTTGCGTTGACGCTGCTTGCTGGATTCATCTTCACGCGCGAGATCGTCATAGAAAATAAATTCGTCGCAATTGTTCATCAGCAGGTCGGAGGTCGAGCTTTTGACGCCGACGCCGATCACGGTTTTGTTGTTCTCCCGGAGTTTGCTGACCAGCGGTGAAAAATCCGAGTCGCCGCTGACGATGACGAAGGTGTCGATATGGTGTTTGGTGTAACACAGATCGAGGGCGTCGACCACCATGCGGATATCGGCCGAATTCTTGCCCGATTGCCGGGTATGCGGTATCTCGATCAATTCGAAGGCGGCATCATGCATTACCGCTTTAAACTCCTGATAGCGATCCCAGTCGCAATAGGCTTTTTTAACGACGACGGTGCCCTTCACCAACAGGCGTTCAAGCACCAGCTTGATGTTGAATTTTTTAATTCTCGCGTCCCTGACGCCTAGCGCCACGTTCTCGAAATCACAGAAGATCGCCAGGTTCTGGTCCTGATTTCCAGATGACATGTATTTTCTCCCGGGGCTTGTGCCCGTTAGGGGTTTGACGGCGGTCTTGTTCAGCTGCCGGATTGGCGACAGAATAAACGTTTTCAGACACAAAACCTATCCGCATACGCTTATTCCGGTCGACAAAATCCGCTACCGGCCGCAGGGCCGGCTAAACGTAGAACATGTCCCGATACATGCCCTCGGCCCAGGCCAGGCTCGCCTGGCCCCCCTGCGCGTCCCACTGGTCGATCAGATGCGTGCGATCGAAGGCGAACAACCCGGTTTGCCGGTTGAACTTGTAGTAGGTGATGATGCTCATGGCCCTAAGGGGCTCGATATCCACTGCCGAAAAACACATGGTTTGCGGGCTGCGCCAAAGAACCTCCTTGTCCAATGCATGCGCCGCGATAACTTCGGCGACATACTGGGCTTCGGAATGGGCCGTGTGCCCGCCTTTCGAGAATGGCTGCGAGCGAGAGTCCCCGGTAACGTAAACGCGTTCGTCGCCGATCAGATGGTAGCGGAACGGGTCGGTGTCGGCCGCCTTTTGCGGGCTGTAGGGATCGGTGATGCCAGCCTCCTCGAGCAGGCGCGAGGCGCGTACCGGCGGATAGATAATAGCGTCGTCGAACGGGTATTCGTCGAACTCGGTCTCGACCCTACGACCCTCGATATCGACATTGCTGATCAACGAACTGGGCAGGTACTCGATATAGTCGCCATAGAGCTGCTCGAAGGCGCGCGAGAAGCCTGCTTTTTTAATTTTAATTTCGCTGTTCATATCGAGTAGCAGGATTTTGGCACGTACCCGTCGGCGCTTGAAGACAGCGGCAACCATACAGGCGCGTTCATAGGGAGCAGCGGTGCAGCGGTAGTCGCCGTCGGGTACGTTGAGCAAAAATGTGCCGCCTGGAAAATGGTGGATTTTATGCTTGATGGTCAGTAGCTCGGAACTGGTCACGAAGCCCCCGGGATAACGATGAAATAACAGGCTCTGCGCCTCGTCGTCGTCGACGCCGATACGCGGGTAGTCGTATTCGATGCCCGGCGCCAGTACCAGGTAATCGTATTCGACGTAACCGCGATCGGTATAAACCCGGCGCGATTCGCCCTCGAAACCCAAGGCGGTAGTCTGCAAGAAGTGATAGCCATGGTTGTTTGCGGCGTCGAAAAAGCTATGGCTCAGAAAATCCAGGCTCACCTGGTCGGCCAGCCAGGCGTTGCTCACCGGGAAGGAAACAAAAGCCGATTGCCGGTCAATCAGGAGGACGTCGAATGCGGGGTTGAAACGGCGCAGGTACTTGGCCATCGTCAGGCCTGACCAACCGCCGCCGACGATCACGACTCTGGCACCCTTGGACGCGGGGATCGAAGCCTTGCGTAATAGTTTATGCAAGGCCGGCGGGGTCTGCTTTGCCGCGTCCCCGGCTGCACTAGAAACGGCGGCGGCCGGCGCCGCATTCGCTGCCAGCACGGCGCCGCTTGTCTGCAGAAAGCGCCGCCGGCTAATTTTGTCGATATTTTTCATAGCCCTTATTGCTGGAAATCCGGGTTACGCCATTGGGCGTCCGGCGCGAGGTCCGCCGTTGGAATCGGTAAATAGGAAACGTAATTCAGCACCTTGTCGAACTCCTCCGTGGTGAGTACCCCGAACAGTGCCGCCATACTCGGTTCAACCTTTCGCAGGTTGTTTCTGACCAGGCGCGCCTGGCGCGCCATGTAGGCATAGTGTTGCCCTTGAAGTCGTGGATAGGATAAGTCGTTGTTGCCCTCACCGGATTTGCCGTGACAGCCGGCGCAGTACTTGTGATAAATTTCGCCGCCTTCCCGGTATTGAACACTGTGCGCAGGCCAGGGGCCTTGCGCGTGCGCGGGGTTCATCGGTAGCGTCGATATGTAGGCGACTACGTCGCTCAGATTTTGATATCCGCCGATGGTGCGTTGCTGCACGAAGGGCTGCATCGCCGGGTTGACCCGTTTTCCGCTGCGTATATCGAGCAGCTGTTTCATCAATACATTGACATGCTGGCCGGCCAGCTGCGGATAGGTGCCGTCGTTATTGCCCCAGGCTTCGGGCAGGTGACAGCGGGCGCAAATATCGAAGATACGGCGGCCGTTTTCGACATTGGGCAAGAATTCGAGCGTCACACGAATCGGCTCGAGCGCGCTCAACTGGGTGGAGAATGACAGGATGGCGGCCGTAACGAAGCGGCAGCAAAGGTAACGAGCGATCTTCATACGCGAATCTGATTACACTGAATTAGCCTGAATCCTCACAGCTTAGGTATGTCGGACGCTGCTGTCCTTGATCTAAGGCAATAATCATTTCGTGGCAGGTTTCGATTCCGACGCTGCCGACGGCCGGCATAAACTTTCGTCCCGGGTTTTAATTGATCTGGATCAGCTTAGGAGAATTTAGCCAATTTTGAGGATTGACTATATAAGTAAAAGTAAATATGCTAATGAGAATCGTTCTCATTAAAGCTTATGAACAAAAGCTATAATTTAAATCAACCGTCAGCCGGTTTTCAGGGTGTCGTTGCCCGTATCGGAGGAGATAAAACCTTGCGGCGTAAGCTGATGAGTCTAGGGATTCGCGCAGGGCAGGCGATATTGGTGTTACATCAACGCCAAAACGGAGTCGTTGTTTTGAGCAACGGTAGCCGCGTCGCGCTCGGCTCGGGGATCGCCGCCAATATATTCATCGAACCCGTGACCGTTCCGCTCGGCCGGGCGCGGTCAGAAGCGCCCGCGGCATGACCGCGATAGCAATTGCCGGTAATCCGAACTGCGGCAAGTCGGCGCTGTTTAACTGTTTGACCGGGATTCGGCAGACCACCGGTAACTGGCCCGGGGTAACGGTGGAGCGCAAACAGGGCAGCCTCAGCCTCGGCGGGTACGGTAAGGTAACGGTTGTCGATCTGCCCGGCATCTACAGCCTGGACGCGCTGTCGCTGGACGAGCAAATCACCCGTCGATTCCTGCTCGAGTCCGAAGCCGACGTCGTCATCAATGTGGTGGATGCCGCCAACCTCGAAAGAAATCTTTATTTGACCGTTCAATTGCTGGAAATGGGTGTACCGGTGGTGCTTGCCCTGAACATGATGGATGTCGCCCGCAAACGGGGCATCGAAATCGATGTCGATTTGCTGGCGCGGAAACTGGGTTGTCCGGTGGTTGCCGTAGTTGCAGTTAACGGCGCGGGCCTTGCCGAGTTGAAACAGGCCTTGATCGAAGTTGTGGACAAGCCGTTCAAGGGTGGATTCAGTCTGGCCCAGGATTGCGAGATCGAAGCCGCCATCGCCGAAATCAGGCAGCATCTGGGCGCCGCCGATGATAGCGCCAACAGCTATTGGCAGGCATTGAAACTGCTCGAAGGCGATGCGGACGTCGCCCAGCAGATTATCGATGAGTCGACCTTGGAACGGGTCGCCCACTGGCAAGCCCATATCCGGAACATTAGCGGCGAATCGGCCGACGTGTTTATCGCCGACTCGCGTTTCGGCCATGCGCATGCGCTAACGCAACTCGTGCTGCGGGTTAAAGGCAAGGCTAAAAGATATCTGTCGGACCGGATCGATCAAGTGGTCTTGCATCGTTTTCTGGGCGTGCCGATATTCCTGCTGGTAATGTATTTGATGTTCATGTTTACGATTAATTTCGGTGGCGCCTTCATCGATTTCTTCGATGGTGTCGCCGGCGCGCTGTTTGTCGACGGGCTAGGGCAGGTTCTGACGGGCCTCGGTTTCCCACAGTGGGCGATTTTGACTCTGGCGCAGGGGCTTGGCGGCGGTTTGCAGGTAGTCGCCACTTTTATCCCGATTATTGCCTGCCTGTATCTATTTTTGTCGCTCCTGGAAGACGCGGGTTATATGGCGCGCGCGGCCTTCGTAATGGATCGATTCATGCGTGCCATCGGCTTGCCGGGCAAGGCCTTCGTCCCCATGATCGTCGGCTTTGGCTGCAATGTCCCCGCGGTGATGGCGACGCGCACCCTGGAGAGCGCGCGTGAACGCAGGCTGACCATTTTGATGAACCCCTTTATGTCATGCGGCGCACGCTTGCCGGTGTATGTGCTGTTCGCGGCAGCTTTTTTTCCGACTAATGGGCAAAATCTGGTGTTCGGGCTCTACCTGATCGGTATCGCGATGGCGGTCTTGACCGGCCTGGTGATGAAGCATTCGCTGCTGTCGGGAGAAAGCAGCGGGTTTCTGATGGAAATGCCGACCTATCACCTACCCACTTTGAAAGGGGTCTTGCTGCGCAGTTGGGATCGGGTCAAGTTGTTTATCCGTGACGCCGGACGTGTCATTGTCGTTATGGTGCTGGCGCTGAACCTGCTCAACAGCATCGGAACCGACGGCTCTATCGGCAATGAAAACAGCGAAAACTCGGTGTTGAGCGCCGTCGGGAAATCGCTGACGCCGGTGTTTACACCGCTGGGTATCGAAGCGGATAACTGGCCGGCGACGGTCGGGATATTTACCGGCGTACTCGCCAAGGAAGCGGTGGTCGGCACACTGGACGCGGTTTATACGCGGATCTCCGAACAGGATTCGGCGCCCGGTGAAAAGCCGTCTTTCGATTTGCTGGAGACGCTATCGACGGCTGCCGCGACTATCCCGCAAAATTTGACGGGTCTGTCCGAACTCATTCTGGATCCGCTGGGCCTGGATGTCGGCAATATCGAAGATACCGGTTCCGCCGCTTCCGAGCTGGAAGTCGGGCGCGGAATTTTTGGGGTGATGGCGAGCCGTTTCGATGGTCAGGCGGGCGCCTTTGCCTATTTATTGTTTATCCTGTTGTATTTTCCCTGCGCCGCCACCATCGGCGCCATCGCGCGCGAGGCGGGTATGCCCTGGGCCGGTTTCGTCGCTTTCTGGACGACCTCGGTAGCCTATGTGGCGGCGACTCTGTTTTATCAATTCGCGCGCATCGGCGAGCATCCGCTACGGGCACTGGGAACCATCGGCCTGGTTTCGCTGTATGCCGTCATGTTATTTATCGGATTGCGAGCTTATGCCGGTCGGCGCCGGCATGGCCTGTTACAGACCGCATGATATTGAGCGACCTCAAAAATTACGTTAAATCCCGCCGACAGGTCAGCCTACGGGATGTGGCGCTGCATTTCGACGTCGAGCCGGAGGCGATCAGAGGCATGCTGGCCTTCTGGGTCAGCAAGGGGAAGATTTCCAGATACAGCAATCCACAAGCCTGTGGCGGCGGCTGTGCTTGCAGTTTTCAGGCGGAGCGCGAACTGTATATGTGGAATCCCGAGCTGGGTAGAATTTCTATCGAAGTCCGTGACCCTAGCGAAAATTCTCGGGATCTTGATTCGAGTAATTGAGGGGGATGGCTAAGGCGAATCCGCCGGAGTTGAGAATTTATGCGTTTAGCCGGATACTGGCGCTCCCTGTTCGGTGTTAGGCAACCATGTCAATCAATGCAAAAATCGTTACCGATCTGGTAACCAACAATGTGTCTTTCGTCACCACCGTACCCTGTAAGCAGTTGGCCGGGGTAATCGACGGTATCGAGCAATGCGAGCAGATATTTCATATCCCGTCGAATAAGGAAGACGAGGGCATGGGGCTTTGCGCCGGCGCCTACATGGGCGGCAAGCGTGCGGCGATCATCATGCAGAATACCGCCATCGGCGTTACCATCAACACGCTCGCGACCCTGATTCAGTATTACCATATACCGCTGCCGATGCTGATCAGTTACCGCGGCGAGATCGGTGAGCCGGTCGCCTGCCAGGTAGAGATGGCGGTGCATACCAAGGCGCTGCTGGCCCAGCTCAACATTCCCACTTATCATTTTCATCAAGCGGACGATATCGCCGAGTTCGACGGCATCTTAAAATACTGTTTCATGAGCAAAAAACCGGTCGCGATTTTAACCGACGCCAGTTTCTGGAAGGGGGCCTGAGATGATTCGTAGCGAGGTGCTGAAGAGCCTGATTCCGGTTATTACCGATCAACTGGTGGTTTGTAATATCGGACTGCCGAGCCAGGAATTGCATCAGTTGGACGACCAGCCGAGTAACTTCTACATGCTCGGCACCATGGGTCTGGCTTCGTCGATAGGGCTGGGGCTCGCGTTGGCGCAACCCCAGCCGGTGATCGCCATCGACGGTGACGGTTCGATATTGACCAATTTCGGCACCCTGCCGACGATAGCCAACAATGTCGCCGATAATTTTATCCTGCTGATCATCGATAACGGCAGTTACGGTTCGACCGGAGACCAGCCGACCTACGCCGGAGGGAAGACATCCCTGAGCGCCGTCGCCAGCGCTTGCGGCTGCGAACGGGTGATCGAATGCCAGGCGGAGCAGGCCGCGGCAACGCTGCAGGCGGCGTTGGATGCAAATGAAATGACCGTCATCGTCTGTAAGTGCGAATCGGGCAACATCACGGTGCCGGTCATCGAAATGGATCCGGTGGTGATCCGCGATCGCTTCATGAACGAAGTCCGGACCCGCAATAGCTGAAGCCGAATCTGGGCATCCGTCCGCGAAGGCCTTGAGAGGGTGGTTATGAATCCGGTGTTAGTGGTGCAGGGCGCGGGCGATTTCGACGCGGTACCGCGCCTGCGCGAACTGCAGGACCAGGCTGAAATTCGATTTGCGACTTCGACCGACGAACTGCAAGCCGCTTTACCCGGCGCCGACGCCCTGCTCGGTTGGAATTTCCGCGCCGACAGCCTGCGGCAAGCCTGGGATAGCGCCGCCGCCCTGCGCTGGGTCCACTGGTGCGGCGCCGGGGTGGATGCCGCCCTGTTTCCCGGCCTGGTGCAAAGCAGGGTCGAGTTGACCAATGCGCGCGGAATCTTCGATTTACCAATGGCCGAATGGGTGCTCGGCATGATGCTTAATTTCGCCAAGCGTTTCCCGCAGACCCTCGAGTTCCAGGCAAAATGCGAATGGAATCACCGGCTTTCGGAAACCCTGGCGGGCAAAAAGGCGCTGGTGGTCGGTGTCGGTTCGATCGGGCGCGCGGTGGGCCGGCAGCTGCAAGCGGCCGGTTTGCAGGTCGACGCCATCGGTCGTAGCGCGCGTGACGGCGGTTCTGATTTCGGCCGTATCCATGCGATCGGTGATTTGCATGCACGGCTAAGCCGTGCCGACTACGTCATCCTGATCACGCCGCTAACCCCCGAGACGCGCAATCTCTTCGGCGCCGCCGAGTTTGCGGCGATGGCGCCGCATGCGCGTTTTATCAACATCGGCCGCGGCGCGCTCGTGGTCGAGGCGGATTTATTGCAGGCCCTGCACGACGGCCGTATCGCGGGCGCGGCACTCGATGTGTTCGTCGAAGAGCCGCTGCCGGCGGAAAGTCCCTTTTGGCGGGCGCCGAATTGCCTGATATCGCCGCATATGTCGGGTGATTATTATGAATTCGAGACCGCGATGGCGGACCAGTTTCTGGCTAACTGGGCGCGCTATCTGGCGGGCGAGCCATTGTTTAACATCGTCGACAAGGCGCTCGGTTTCGTGTCTGGCTCGAGCGGTTGACTGCGTATCTGCTTGCTCGCAGTCAGCAGAGATTTGGAATACGCAAGGAATGCTTTATTCGCCTGCGGCGCCTGGAATCGGCAGCCGGGTAGAGTTACCGGCTGTCGACCGCGGGTCTCGATGACTGTTTTAGTTCCGATAGGTATGCGGCAGCGCGTATCTGTGACCCAGAAACTCGCCAAAAACTTCGGGAATCTGGGGGTGATTCACCGGCTCACCGGTTTCGTCGATCAGCAGATTTTGCTCTGAAACATAGGCTTCGTATGACGTGGATTCGTTTTCGGCGAGCAAATGATAAAACGGCTGATCCTTGCGTGGGCGCAGGTTTTCAGGAATCGCGAGCCACCATTCCTCGGAGTTGTTGAACTCCGGATCGACGTCGACAATAACGCCGCGAAAGTCGAAGATCCGGTGTTTTACCACCTGGCCGATCGCGAATTGGGTGTTGGTTACGCTCATACTTATTTTACCGTTACCTATTAGAGAGTATATCAACAGATCGGAAAACTGCATTTGAACTGCTTCACGGCGCCGCGAATCTGTCCGAATGCATAATCCTGCGGCAGCGGAAGCCTGCTATCGCCGCGCGGTAGTCGGCCTAACTGCGCCGATGCGGGCATTCAGTGTCTAGGGTTCGTCACGATAGCTATCTAGAAACTGCCTGACTTCGGTCAGGTACGGCACGATCTTGGACATTTTATCCATCGGGAATTGTTGACTCACCGCTTCGAGGTCCGGGGCGATGTCGATTATCGCCTGATCGCGAAATTCGCGGCCCGTCGCGGTAGTGAATACACATTTACTGCGTTTATCCTTCGGATTGGGTCGCATCTCGATCAGGGCGTGACGCTGCAGTACCGCAAGTGTGTGCGTCATTGTCGTTTTAGGTATCTGGAATGCGCGCGCCAATACCAATGGCGTCTGCCCTTCCTGGACCCTGATCAGGTGATTCAGTACCGCGAAATGCGATATCAGAAAACCTTTTGGTAACTTGGCTTCGAGCAGAGTGCGGATTAGCTGTTCGATAATGCCGATTTCGTTGAAGAAAACAAAATATAGCCCGAGATCCCGTTTATCCATTGACCAGTTTTTCCTCAAGCGGCCAGCGCGGAGTTGGCCCTACCGTCGGACCGTAACCCAGGCGCCCCAGCATTTGCACGGTTTCGCCGTCGCTGGCGAGCAGCTGATGGCAGCGTCGGTATAAGTGCGACATTTCCGGATACTCCTGTAGCCTGGCTGACCGGGTGCAGCGCCAGGCCCAATTCGGTGGTCTTGAGATTGAGGCGCAGCCAGGCGGCGCCGGCCTCGATCTGGCTGATTCTGTCGTTTTTGACGCTGGTTATCACGGCGTAGGCGGGGGTCGACATCAGCATGTTTTGGTATTCGGCGAGAAAGGACTTAGTCGCTTCGCTATTGCCGTCGGTCAAATCAGCGCGCGTCATTATACCCAGTAACATGAGCGATTCCAGCATCGGGCCTCCGACATCGATGCCGTCCGGTTTTGCATTGATTTCGCATTTACCGATGCGCATCAGGTCGGTACTTTCCTGATAGGTATTCGGGGTTGCCATTTCGACCTCGAACGCCTGCCAGGTAAGCTCGCGTAGGGTCTCCAGGCGTTGCGGCTCGGTCACGATGGTTGCATAGTTCTGTAAAACGCCAATCCGCGATTCCTCAATTGCCGTCATTTGATACGGCTCTTTGCAGGAACGACGCTCGAGTATATGCGCCGCCAGTGGATCGGGTTTTGCCCCACTGGTAAATCTGGCGATTGCCACGGGCCCGTTTTCTCCCTCGGGAAAAAGATCCAGATCAACGCGATGACCGCTTGCGCTGGCAGCGATAGTCATTTGCTCGAGAAAACAGCCGAGACCTATCGTGATTTGACGGGCAAAGGGATCGGTATGGGGCAGTATCCGATTCGGATCACGGAAGAGGATAACTTTATCCGGGCCGACAAGTTGGACCATCCATGGCTGCAAGTTATGCGGATTGGGTGCCAGAATTGCATAAGACAGGGCCTGTTTGCGCGGATCGGCGTAGTCGCCGGCACTGTGCCAGGGTGCCAACGCCCGGTGCGGGCTGCGGGAGCCGGCAAAACCGGCCGCACCCAGGCCGGTCGCTACGATAAATCCGCCGCCGAGCAGCGCCAGGGTTTTACGTCGGGATAAATTCATAGTTGATTCCATGTTAGTTCGATTTCGAACAATATAATACGATATCGAACTAAATGCAAATATAATTTTCCTGTCGTTGATCGGGGCGGTGCGGTTTGTTAGTCGAATATTGACGATACATAACTTGGGTGGCTGCGTTATAGTTAGCCGTTGCGCCTCAATTCAGCCTGAAAACTTGTCGAATCTGCAGCTCAATATCCGGTTGTATCCCTGGTTTCGTGCCGTATCCGACGGACACGCCTGGATTACGGTGTTTTTCCTCTACATGAGCCAGAGTCTGCCGCTGGAGCAGGTGATCGAATTGTCGGCGGTTTATTACCTTGCGGTATTTGTGCTGGAAGTGCCATCCGGTTATTTCTCCGATCGAATCGGCCGGCGTACTACTTTGTTAATCGCCGCAGGGTCGCTGATTACATCCTATTGCTGTTTTATCGTCGGTGCTGGGTTCTGGTGGTTTGCGGCGGGGCAATTCCTGCTTGCCGCCGGGATAGCGATGCAATCGGGCACCGATACCGCATTTCACTACGACTCGCTCAAGGCCCTGGGACGCGAACGCGAATACGCGCAGCGAGAAGCCAACGCCGAGCAATGGGGCTTGATCATGCTGGCGCTGGCGACACTGTCGGGCGGGCTGCTGGGATTGATCGATCTGCGCCTGGCTTATGTATTTTCGTTGATCAGCGCGAGTCTGATGGCGCTGCTGGTATGGCGATTCGCGGAACCGCGGCATGCCGAAGAAACCACTGCCTTGCCACCAAGCTTCGCCAGGGTTTTGCTGAGCTGTCTTAACCGCTTGCGTGATCCTTTGCTGGGCTGGATTTTCCTGGTGGTGATTGTGCTCTACTCCCTGGCGCATATCGTCTACGAATTTTATCAGCCTTATATCACGCTGTTGCAGCTGCCGCTGCTCGAAGCCTCCGCGCATGCGCCGCTGATTTCGGGGCTGGTGATATCGGTGTCGATGTTTGGCGGTGCACTGGGCGCGCGGGCGAGCATTTCCTGGCAATCGAAACTCGGACTGGTCGGTGTGCTCGCGGTAGCGATGTTCATTCAACTGGGCCTGGTCGCGGCGATGGCGATTGCGCTAAGCCCCGCGGTGCTCGCGCTGGTGAGCCTGCGTAACTTTCCGATGGCGTTGGTGCATGCGCCGGTCAGGGCTGCGATTGCACCGCGGATTACGCGTGGGCAACGCGCTACCTACCTGTCGCTGCAGGGTCTGTCCGAGCGCCTGGTGTTTGCGCTGTTACTATTGGGATTGGCCGCCGGACTAGAGCCAGGGGCGGCAATTTCCGAGTCGACCCTGCGCGGCATACTAAATTCCACGCTGTGGCTCGGAGTTATTCCGGCGGCGCTACTGTTCCTGTTTGGCCGGCGCATGCAACGGCGGTCGCAGCCGGACTCCAAGCCCGATAACTCAGAATAAAAACTAAGATTTACTCAGAGTAAAAACTAAGATTTACTCAGAGTAAGAATATTTACTCTGAGTAAGGTCTTCTATCGGATGCCGCAGGCGGTGGTTTATAAGGAATCTTCGGTTATCGGCACCAGAGACAATTCAACCCGGCGATTCAGGCTGCGGCCCTGCGCGGTACCATTGTCGGCAATCGGGGTGGTCTCGCCAAAACCGGCGGAGTCGATACGCGCTGCGACCACGCCCTTAGCCAGCAGATATTGCGCCACCGATTCGGCGCGCCGCTCCGATAAGCCTTGATTGTATTGATCCGAACCTCTGCTATCGGTATGTCCGGCGGAAACGATGATGGTTTTGTTGAATTCCTGCAACACGATAAAGACCGAATCCAGCACTTCGTGAAAGTCGGCGTTCAGTGCATGCCCGGCGGTGACAAAGGTAATATTGCCCGGCATGATCAGGTTAATGTTATCGCCGTCACGCTCGACGCTGACGCCCGAGTCGCGGAGCGTTTTTCTGAGCTTGGCTTCCTGGGTATCCATGTAATAACCGATGCCGCCGCCTGCGAGCGCGCCGATACCGGCCGCCTCCAGCATACGCTTTTTGCGTTTTTTACTGGATTTGTCCTTGTTTTTAAGATAAGCGAGCACCGCGCCGACACCCGCCCCGATGCCTGCACCCTTGGCGGTTTTAGATGTTTTCTTTTCGCCGGTATAAGCATCATAGGTTTGGCAACCGGAGATGGCGGCCAGACTAACGATAGTAAGCATGATCAACAATTTTTTCATCTTGTGTCTCGGTAAAATACGGTGGTCGATGTTATTAACCCGGCGACATATATTGTCGCCGGGTTAATAGAGGAGCGGATTATAGACAAAGGGGTCGAATCTGAATATGACAATATTTCACAAACCAGCAGCCGTCAGGAATTAGCCGGACTCGGGCAATCGGTAGGCTTCCAGGTCGATGGTTTTGAGCGCCATGCCTTCGAGCACCAATTTGCCCTGGTAGCGCCGCGCTCCCGTGGACGAGAATTCAAATTGATAACTGCGGCGGAAAACCAGTCTGCCGGCAGGTCCGCGCACCGGTCTGAAGCCGACAATTACCATGCTTTGATCGAGCAGCTGGAGGCCCAGTTGGCTGCAGTGCGCGGTCGCCAGCGCGCGCGCACGACCCTTGAACAGGCCGCTCTGCCACCAGTAGAACCCCAGCAGGCCGAGCAAGGCCAGGCCCGTCAGATTTATCAGGCTGAACATCTTGCTTGTGTGCCAGCGGCGCCGGGAGGGGAGCGCCTGTGCATAGTGCTAACAGGCCCTAGGCAAAAGTCTCAATAATCGCTTTCATTTTATCGGCGGCAACCTCGCTGCCGTGGTCACGCTGCCACTCGATGTACTGCGAGCAGAATGCCGCCACCTCGGCCTTGCCCGAAAGCGCCTCGAGGTCGGCCGCGGTGCGCACGCCGAAGCCGACGGCCAGCGGCAAGTCGGTATGCCGCCGGATTTCGGCGATATAGTCCTGAAACCTTTCCCCCCACTGGGTCTCGTGGCCGGTAACGCCCATGCGCGAAACCACGTAAATCATGCCACGTGAAGCACGGGTAATTTTTTCCACCCTGGCGGGTGCGGTATTGGGGGTTACCATCAGGATCGGCGCCAGACCCAGCGCGTCGAGCTGCGGCAGCCAGGGCTCGATTTCCTCAACCGGCCAGTCGGGCACGATCATGCCTTTGATGCCGGCCGCCGTGGCTTGTTTGAATAAGTCCTCTAGACCATAGCGGTAAAGCGGATTCAGATAGCTCATCAAGACGAAAGTCACCTCGGGGTGACTGGTGCACACCCGGGTCGCCAGGTCGAGCGTTGCCTGCACCGAGCCGCCGTGTTTGAGCGCTTCGTAACAAGCGTTGACCAGGGTGTGGCCATCGGCGACCGGGTCGCTGAACGGCACTTGCAGTTCGATCAACCTGACGCCGGCTTTTGCCAGCCCGGCGATCGCCTTTTCGTTTTCCTCGAGGCTGGGAAATCCAACCACCGCGTGGGACATGATTTGCAAATCGTCATATTGCGCGGGAAACATGATTAATGCCCTCTCTTTTGCGCCAGTAGCTCGGTCGAGCGGGCGGCTTCGCGTTGCAGAAATTCGGTCCATTCACGTTGCGGAAAGGCGCGTGCGATGTTGAAGATATCCTTATCGCCGCGGCCGCTCAGATTGATGACGACATTTTGTTCGGGCCGCATCTGGCGCGCGCGTTTGAAGCCGCCGGCCAGGCCGTGCGCCGACTCCAGCGCGGGGATAATACCTTCGGTTTTCATCAACAGAGTAAAAGCCTCGGTGACTTCGTCGTCGGTGGCCGATTCGGGGATCACCCGACCTTGCTGCGACAGATAGGCGAGAATCGGTGAAACGCCGACATAATCGAGCCCGGCGGCGATGCTGTGGGTATCGCCCAGCTGACCGTCAGCGTTTTGCAGGAACAGCGTTTTGTAACCCTGCGCGATACCGGTTTCCCCGGTATCCTGTGACAGCCGCACCGAATGCTGGCCGTCTTCTAAACTTAAGCCACCGGCTTCGACCCCGACCAGCGCCACCTCGGGCGTTTCCAGAAAGGCGCCGAAGGCGCCCATCGCATTCGAGCCGCCGCCGACACAGGCGACGATTTCGTCGGGCAGGCCACCCATTTGGGTTTGCGCCTGTTGCTTTATCTCGTCGCTGATAATGCTCTGGAAGTATGAAACCAGTTCCGGGAAGGGCGCCGGACCGCAGGCGGTGCCGAGCACGTAATGCGTCGTCTCGACCGATGCGGCCCAGTCGCGCAGCGCTTCATCGAGCGCCTCCTTCAAGGTTTGCGCCCCGGTAGTGACGCCGACCACGTCGGACCCGAGCTGGCGCATCCAGAATACGTTGGAGTATTGGCGTTCGATATCTTCGGCGCCCATATAAATAGTCGCCTCGAGGCCGAGGCGCGCGGCCATGATCGCGGTCGCAAGCCCGTGTTGTCCGGCGCCGGTTTCGGCAATGACACGCCGTTTACCCATGCGCTGCACCAGTAAGCCCTGGCCCAGTACGTTGTTGACCTTGTGCGCGCCCGAGTGATTCAAGTCTTCGCGCTTGAGCCAGATCTGCGCGCCGCCGAGCTGCTTAGACAGGCGTCGCAACGGCGTCAGCGGCGTCGGCCGGCCGCTGAACTCCTGGCACAGGGTTACGTATTCCTGCCAGAACTCGGGATCGTCGCGCAAACCGAAGAACAGGTCTTCGAGTTCGGTTAATGCGGGTAACAGGATCTCGGGGACGAAACGTCCGCCGAATTCGCCGAAATATCCATTGTCGCTGCGAATCATCTTGGCCTCCGGGTGCAAAACGCGATTGGGTGGTGACATATACTAAACCGTTTAGTATAGTTTGCATAATTTATCAGGATAATCAAGCCCCGCATGGCGCAAAGATCTAAAAAAGACCATATCGTGGCCTGTGCATTGCCACTTTTCCTGGAGCACGGATTCAAGGGTACTTCGATCGATATGGTGGTCAGGGCCAGTGAAGTGTCGAAGCCGACCGTGTACAACCATTTCCCCGATAAAGCGGCATTGATGCTGGCCGTTATGCTGGCCTGGATCGAAAACAACAAACCTTTGATCATGCCGGTCAAGGATATGGACGCGCTTGATGCGTTTATTCGCACCCATTGGCTCACCGACCAGGCAATCAGGTTATATGCCCTGGTTATCGGTGAAGGTCGCCGTTTCCCGGCGGCGCGCAAACTCTTCTGGGAACAATTCGATCGACTCTGGCAGGTGGCATTCGGTTACGTGTGCGAACGCTCGCCCAATCTCGAGCGGGCCGTTGTCGAACCGCGATTGCAGCGGCAATTGCTCGATCGGTTGAGGCAACAGTAGCCCCCGGAACTTTTGTCGATCCACGGGGCCGAATAGTTTTCGATCATACAACCAGGAAAAATAATGAAGAAATTATTGCCGGCCGTATTTGCGCTGATATTCATGCCGCTCGCCGTGGCGGGAAAACCGATAACTTTTGCCACCGGCGACGGCGCAATTCGGGGTTACGACCCGGTCGCTTATTTTACGCTGGGCGAGCCGACACGCGGACGGGACAAATACGCCACTAAATGGCAGGGCGCCATCTACAAGTTCGCCAGCGCCGATAATCTGGCGCTATTCAAATCCGAGCCGCAACGATATGCACCGCAGTACGGTGGATACTGCGCCTATGCGGTATCTAAAGGAGCCACGGCGACGACCGATCCCGATGCCTGGACCATCGTCAACGGCAAGTTATACCTGAATTTCAGTCCGGCGGTGAAAAAACGCTGGAGCAAGGATATTCCCGGGCACATCCGCTCAGCCAACAAGAACTGGCCGGACGTCCTCAACTAGTCGAGGCTCCGATTTAGCGCGAGCCGCTGTGTCTGAGCACGATCCGGCCTTGTCGGCAGGGCCGGTAAACCGGGTCCGATTTTTAATCAAGCAGGCAAGCTATCGGCACTATCGGCGTTAGGCTCGAACCGGTGTTCATGGGTAATGCGGATCAAGTCCTTAGCGTAAAGTTCGAGTTTGCGCTCGCCGATACCCGGGATCAGCGCCAGCGCTTCGATGCTGTCGGGACGCTGTTCGCAAATCGCGGCCAGGGTCTTGTCGTGCAGGATGACGTAAGGCGGAACCCCCTGTTCCAGCGCAAGTTGTTTGCGATGTAGACGCAACGCCTCGAATAGCGGCGTATCGCTGTCGCGTAGCTCGGTCGCTTGCTTTTTCGCCGCAGGCTTAGCCGCCCTGATCGGCTTTTCGAATTTGCGCAATAGTAGCCGTGTCGCTCCGGCCAGCAGCGGCTTGCAGTCAGGGGTCAATTTAAGCGCGCCGTAGTTGTCGATGTCCGCGTACAGGTAGCCGAGTGCGATCAGCTGGCGAAACAGGCTGCGCCATTCATTCTGGTCCAGATCGCCGATGCCGAAGGTGCTGAGCTGGTCGTGGCGGTTTTGTAGAATGCGGTCTTTGGCATTGCCCATCAAGACATCGACGACGTAATTGGCGCCGAAACGCTGGCCGGTGCGATACACGCAGGACAGGGCCATGCGGGCCGACTCGGTGGCGTCCCAGGTCGCCGGCGGTTCGAGACAGTTATCGCAGTTGCCGCATGGCTCGGCCAGGGTTTCGTCGAAATAGGCCAGCAGCGTCTGACGCCGGCAGCCGGTTTGTTCGCAAAAGCCGAGCATCGCTTCCATCTTGTGGTGCAGCACGCGCTTGAATTCTTCGCCGGCATCGCTTTGCGCCATCATTTGCCGTAGCGTGATGACGTCTTGCATGCCGTAGGCCATCCAGGCGTCGGCCGGATCACCGTCGCGCCCCGCACGGCCGGTTTCCTGGTAGTAGGATTCGAGATTTTTCGGCAGATTCAAGTGCGCCACGAAACGCACGTCGGGTTTGTCGATACCCATACCAAAGGCAATTGTTGCGACGATGATGACGCCATCCTGCTGCAGAAAAATGCGTTGGTGTTCGGCGCGGGTATTCTTGTCGAGCCCGGCATGGTAGGGCAGGGCGAGGCGACCCTTGTCACTTAACCAGTTAGCGGTCTCCTCGACCTTCTTGCGCGACAGACAGTAAACGATACCGGCGTCGCGGGCGTGATTGCCCTGGATAAAAGACCACAGGCGCTGGCGGTTGTTGTCGCCCTGGGCAACACGGTAGAAAATATTGGGGCGGTCGAAACTGTGTACGAAACGCGCGGCGCCTTCGAGCCGCAGCTGCTGCTCGATTTCGCGCAGGGTACGCCGATCGGCGGTCGCCGTCAGCGCGATGCGCGGAATACCGGGAAAGCGTTCGTGTAATTGCGTCAGCTTCTGATAATCGGGCCTGAAATCGTGCCCCCATTGCGATACGCAGTGCGCCTCGTCGATCGCGAACAGCGCAATCCGGCAGTCGCTTAGCAGCTGTAGGAAATCCTCGTTTAGCGCGCGCTCGGGCGCGACATATAACAAATCGATGTCGTTGTTGCGCAGGCGCCGCCTGACCTGTTGCTGCTGTTCGACGGTCTGGGTCGAATTGAGGAAGGCCGCGCTGAGCCCGTTCAAGGCGAGGGCGTCGACCTGGTCCTGCATCAGCGCAATCAGCGGCGAAATGATGATGCCGACGCCCTCACGCAGGATTGCGGGAATCTGGTAACACAGCGACTTCCCGCCGCCGGTCGGCATCAGCACCAACGCGTCGCGGCCGTCGATCAGGGTGTCGATAATTTGCTGTTGCTGGAAACGAAACTCGTCGTAGCCGAAACGGCTGCGTAAAACCTCTAGTGCATGGGACATGATGATATATTAACCCGGCGACATTTTTTTTCGCCGCGTTTATAGTACTCCTTTTGTCGATAGTTTATGAACTGTCCTTGTCATTCCGGTCGAGCTTTCGACCTGTGTTGCGCTCGATTTATAACACATGACGAACCGCCTGCATATGCCGAACAGTTGATGCGTTCGCGTTACACAGCCTACCTGCTCGAGGATCTTGAATACCTCAATGCGACCTGGCATCCGGATTTCAGGCCGCTCGAGCTGGCGCTCGATGCCGATGTTCGCTGGCTCGGTCTCGAAGTTCTCGCCTGCGAGCAGCGGGCGCAACGAGCGACGGTCGAATTCGAGGCGCGATTGCTATTAACCCGGCGACAATATATGTCGTATTCAGGGGCCCAAGAAAGCGTCAGATCAAGGCGCGACTCGCCGCCAATGGTTATTCCATTGGCAAGAG
>Ga0056138_1000004_pt1 | contig 183444 bp, 159 predicted proteins | sample WorMetTyACAVOLI1_FD_55031 | JGI IMG/M metagenome (GOLD analysis project Ga0056138, IMG submission 55031) | Marine gutless worms symbiont microbial communities from Max Planck institute for Marine Microbiology, Germany - Olavius algarvensis... ... | reverse complement strand
CTCAGATCGCAATTAAATCATGCTCCCATGTTGGTTGAAAGAGCATGCGTCATGGAGCTAAAGACGGCTCGATAAAACCGGTTCGGGCAACAGCCCGGCAATGTCTAACCCGGACATTGCACCAAATGGAGACATTCATGGGCAAGGCACTTCGAGATGAAGCTGTAGTCCGACTACCGCGAATCTCGAATAACGCCGGCCATGGAGGTCTCCGTTTGGCCCGCAGGGTGAAATCTTTTCAGGCCGTTCATCCGTTTTTCAACGTGACACATGGTATAGCCGCCCGATGCGCCGGTATTCACGTTAAGGCACCGATTTTGTTTATCTTAAAACATTTGCTGAAAAGATTTCATGCAATGTTCGGGTTGACCGCCAAATCCACTTACCAGGATCGGGTAATCGGTTTTTCGTTTGAATGGGGATGAGAAGAGCACATGCAGTGTTCGGGATAGAGAGGAGGAAGCCATGAAGGCATTGTTTTTCAAACAGCATGGAGACCTGGACGTCCTTCGATACGGAGACGTACCGGACCCGGTTCCAGGACCCGATGAGGTGATCGTCCGAGTCAAAGCCTGTGCCACGAATCATCTCGACATTTGGGTTCGCCGCGGGTGGCCGGGGCTGAATCTTGAAATGCCACACTGGTGCGGAGCGGATGTCGCCGGAGATATTGTGGAAGTGGGTGACGCCGTCTCCGGGTGGAAAACAGGGCAGCGGGTGATCGCAGATCCCGGGGTGAACACACGCATCGACCCGTACATGCGCCGCGGCGAGGCGAGCATGAGTCCAGGATACCGAATCCTCGGGGAGCATCTGCGTGGAGGCGCTGCTGAATTTCTTTGTGTCCCCGCAGACAATCTGGCTGCGATTCCGGACAACGTGGATTATGCGGAAGCTGCTGCACCGCTGCTGGTTAGTCTGACAGCCTGGCGCATGCTCATCCATCGAGGCAGACTAAAACCTGCAGAGACCGTGCTCGTTGTGGGTGCCGGCGGTGGGGTCAACTCCATGGCCATACAGATTGCCAAACTTGCCGGGGCCTTCGTTTATGTCGTTGCCGGTAGTAAAGAAAAAGCTGAGAAGGCAATGGCGCTGGGCGCTGATGTGGCCATCGATCGAACCGAAACCGATTGGAGCAAGGAAGTATATCGATTGAGTGGCAATAACGGCGTCGATCTGGTGGTCGATAATGTGGGCAAGGCCACCCTTCAAAAAAGTATGGCCGTCGTTGCCCGGGGGGGGCGTATTGTTATCGTTGGAAATACTTCCGGACCACTGACGGAGATCGATGTCCGATATATTTTTGGAAAACAGATCAGTCTGATTGGAAGTACGATGGGAACTCATCAGGACTTCCTGGATGTCATTGCCATGCTCTGGACAGAAAAACTGAAACCGGTCGTCGATCGCATCATCCCCTTGAAAGATGGCCGGCGGGCTTACCGGATGATGGAGTCCGGGGAACAATTCGGCAAGATCGTACTCACACCCTAATAAGATCGTGTAACAACGTTATGAAAAACCCTTCATCATTTCACGGAAGATGATAAGCTTTTGAACATCCTGGGTGCCTTCTCCCAGAGAAGAGCCCCAGGCATCCATGGGGAATTTGTGAATGGGGTGATCAATGATCACTGAGACGGCGCCGAAAAGATCCGCCGCCCACATGGATACCTCACGGGCAACTTCCACGGTCAGATATTTGGCCATGGCCGCTTCCTTCCGGAAGTCAACCCCTTGATCCGCCGTCTCGCAGGCCTTCCAGACCATCAGCCTGGCGGCTTCCATTCGTGCAAAAAAATCAGCCGCCTCGAACGCCTTTGCCTGATATTCGACAATCGGCCGGCCGAAAATTCTGCGTTTTTGCGCATGGGTCAGCGCACTCTCGAAAGCGCCCCGGGTCGTCCCGAGAGTCAGCGCACTGATAGGGACGCGACTCCGGGTAAATATGGACAGAACCTGCTGCATGCCTTTTCCCTGTTCCCCCAGAATATGATCCTTTGGCACGAAAACGTCCTTAAACTGAAGCCGGGTCAGGTCCGACGGTATCCAGACCTGTTTTCCGAGTTTGGTCCGTCGGACACCGTCGCTATTCAGGTCGACAAGGAACATGGAGATACGCCGCGTTCTTGAGGCGTCGGGATCGGTCACGGCCGTAATCACGGCCAGATCGGCAATGTATCCATTGGTGACATACGCCTTGGTGCCATTGAGGCGCCACCCGCCATCGCTTTCCTCGGCCGTCGTGGCGATGCCGGCAACATCACTTCCCGCGATGTTTTCGGTATTGCCCACACACATCAGTTTCCTTCCACCAAGGGCCGCTCCGCCATAGGCTTTTTTTAACGCCTCCGATCCAAACATGTACAGACCCATAAATCCCAGATCCATGTGGGCCAGCACGGCGATGGCCACCCCCGGAGAAACAACCCCCAATTCTTCTGCAATTAACGCTTCCCTCAACGCCGAGTGGGGTGACAGAACGCCGTCCCTCTCCTCGAACCCAAACCAGCCCTCCCCGCCCATGGCATGGAAGAATTCCAAGGGGACCTGTCCCCCACGCCGCCACACGGACAGGTGGGGTGTCATATGGGCGTCGAGAAACTCCCTGAACCGCTGTATATCATGTTTAAGAGCTGCCGGTATGGTAAAATCCATCGCTGAAAACCTTTTCCTCAATTGTATATCGGGTTTGCCGAAAGTCTTTTCCGTTTCATGAGGATCGGCCCGGGGTCCAGGTTACGTCACTGATGACACTTCATAAGAAATCCGGATCAGGTAACCGATGTTCGCTAGACATGGCAATAACATTGCTCCGGATACACAAAAGTCAATTTGCCAATGGGGATGGGGAGTTCATGCAATCCCGGAACCGCAACAGGACCGGGGGTGCAGGCGGCCGCGGATATTAGAACGTCGTTGGGTCCTGGTCTTTGATGCGATCCATCGATTTGCGGAGGTTTTTCGCCAGTTCCCGGATGGTTGTATCTTCCGTCGCTTCGTGATCGATATATTCAAGCAATCGCTCGGCATCCGAAACCATCCTGAGATGGTCTTCTGGGAGCGAAACCGGATTGCTGTGCGGACTCCGATGCTGTTCATCACCGCCGGGCTGCTCAAGATCGGCCACCGAAGGTCGGGGTATCTCGTTGAAAATGATGGTGAGAATTTGTGTCTCCAGGCCATGGACCCGGAACATTTCAAAACGGATGTGCTTTTGTTTGAAGTAAAGGTAAAACGTGCTCTCGTCCTCCGGAGCCCCCGCCTGACAGGATGCCAGTTTTTCTGTGATCCATTGACGATCGTTTTCTTCGAACAGATCCGAAAAGCGGGTCCCCAGCAAATCCACCTCGGCAATACCGATAATATCGACCGCCGTGGGGTTTAGATAGATTATTTCACGTTGCGCCGTTACTTCGACGATCCCTTCGGCAAGATGGTCTAAGATGGCTTCGGCGTGATTTTTGGAATACAGCAATTCTTCCGAAATCTGCCGATAGAAGAGATCCTCCTTGCCGATGACCCGGTCCGCCTGGCCACACCGGCCCTCCGCGTCGAGTTGATAGAGGAGCGCCAGAATATGTGTGGACATCTTGTCGAAGGGACCTTTTGCAATGCAATAGTTCGCACCGAATTCAGCAAACCGAAGATCAATTTCCGCCGCGATAGCGGATAGCATGATGATGCAGGTATCTTTAAATTCCGGTCGGCTGCGAATGATACGGCACAACTTATCCCCGGTAATGTTGGGCATCACCTGATCCACCAATATTACATCGGGATGGTGTTGATTGAGCAGCTTCAGTGCGGACAGTCCGTCTTCTGCGATCAGTACGTCGTCGCCCCGTTTGTCGAGGAGTCGTTGCATGTACTTGAGGATCAACGGATGGTTGTCGACAACCAACACTTTTTTTTTGCTTTTGTCACGAACCATTGGATTTGACCATGGGGTGTTATGAATTGTTTATGGTCGTTGGCCGGATGTCGCCCGGAGACCATCACCACATTTTGGACTCTCCCGGATGTTTCCCAGGCGGATTTTCTCAGGCGGTAATATTGCCTTCAGCAAATTCCCAACTGACCAGTTTGTCCAGGAACGTTGTGACATAGTCATCACAGCGATTCTGGTAGTCAAGGTAATACGCATGCTCCCACAAATCAATGCAAAGCAGCGGCAGCTGTCCTTCGGCGACCGGCGTACCGGCGTTCGACGTGGCGGTGATGCGAAGCGTTTGCGAATCCTGGATCAACCACACCCAACCGCTCCCGAACTGAGCCGAGGCAATCTCGGAAAAGTCTTTGTAGAATTGGCGATAGCTGCCAAATGAATCGCTGATGCGAGCTTCCATGGATCCGGTCGGTGGTCCCCCCCGCCGGATTTCATGGATTTCCAATAGAAGTCATGATTGAAGACCTGGGCCGCCTGATTGAAAATCTTTTGGGCGTTTGGATCTTCAGAGCTGCGTTTGACGATTTCTGATAGAGACATGTTCCGGTAAGATGTCCCTTTGATCAGCCGATTGAGGGTGTCGACGTAGTTTTTGTGGTGCTTCTTGTGATGAAAGGTTAATGTCCTGGAAGAAATGTAAGGTTCCAGTGCATCCAGCGGGTATGGCAGGTCCCCCAAGCCGATAACCGGCCGGGGCTTGGCCTGACAGCCGACTCCCAGAAGGCTCATCATCGCCAGTATGCCCAATTTTGTCGAGACCGTTATAAATTCTCTTCTATGCATGTTCCCCCGGGTTGGACCTGAATCGGCGCTGCACATTTTCGATCTGATCGCGCAGCAGATGACGTTTTTCCTTACCCAGAGATTCCCAGACGGTGTAATACGTGCTCTGGCACCCGAGGATGCACACGGCCAGCAGAAGCGGCACCGCAGAACGGGTCAAATTGACGTCACCCATGTGAATCACCATGATTGCCCAAACTTACCCATAATTGAACGCCATCCGTTCGTCGAACACAGCGCGCAACAGTTTTAGTTTGCGTTTTTTTGGGGAAATCTGCAAGTATTTTCATAGATCCCGGAACTTGCACCAGATGGAGGCTCTCATGGCCAAGGCAGTTCCTGACGGGGTTGCAGAGGCACTGTCGTGCACATTGCACTCCAGCGGAACTGCCCGGAATTCAGGTTATCGCCTCGATACTGTGTCTTTTAAACATTATCTGAAAGAATTTCATGCAATATTCGGGATAGCTCCGGCACCGACCCACACAAAAGGAGCCCGAGACATGACGCAATCATTTCAAATCGTTCCCGTCGGCCATGTTCGTAAAAAACAGGACCGGTCGTTTATTCACGTTGACCGCCCTTTCACAGACGCGCTGCTGGGATTGGGCGGTTTTTCACACATTTGGGTGCTCTACTGGTTCCATGAAAATGATACACCGGAAAAGCGTGCAACGCTCCGGGTGCATCCGATGAAAGATCCGAGCAATCCGCTCACCGGCGTTTTTGCCACCCATTCGCCGGCGCGGCCCAACCTGATCGCGCTGAGCCGCTGCCGTATTCGATCCATTGAGGGTGCCATGATTGAGCTGGATGACATCGATGCCGTTGACGGCTCACCGGTACTGGACATCAAATGCTACATTCCGGATTCGGGTCCGATCGCCGATGTTCGGACACCCACCTGGGTTCAACGTGGTGATAAAAAGTGACCCCACCGACAATCCTCGAAGGCCAGATCGAGCACATCACATTCCACAATGACGACACCGGCTATACGGTCGCGCGACTCCGTGTGGAGGGCGAATGGAAACCTGCGACCGTGGTCGGAAACCTGTTGGAACCCAAAGAGGGGGAAGTACTTCACCTCGAGGGCGAGTGGGTCATCCACCCGGCCCATGGCCGCCAGTTCAAGATACACACTTCCAAAACAATGGTTCCGTCAACCGTGGAAGGGATCCTAAGGTATCTCGGTTCCGGCCTGATTCATGGCATCGGCCCGAAAATGGCTGACCGGATCGTTGATCGGTTCGGAAAAGAAACACTGTCTGTCATCGAAGAATCACCGGAGAAACTGGCCATGGTGGACGGTATCGGTATCAAGCGGATCCAGATGATACAAACGGCCTGGCAGGCCCAGAAAGGCATTCGGGATCTGATGGTTTTTCTCCAGGGTTTCGGTGTCGGAGAAATCTATGCGCACCGGATCTTTAAACGCTACCGTGACCGCGCTATCGCGGTAGTTCAAAACAACCCGTTTCGACTGGCATCCGACATCTTCGGTATCGGTTTTCAAAAAGCCGATGCCATTGCCGGCGCCCTTGGTTATACCAAGACGGCTCCCGAGCGTATCACCGCGGGTGTCCTTTATGTTCTGCAGAGGCTTTCCGAAGAAGGCCACATTTACTTCCCCTATGACCCTCTGGTGGATCAATGCTGCGAGTTGCTGGAGGTCCATGGTGATGCGGTTCGGGAGGCTTTGGGACGGCTGGCACTCAAGGGCGATATCGTGATTGAAGAATTTGCTGAAACACCAGAAGGCTCGCTGGTGGACGGCAAGGCCGTGTTTCTCGCCCAACTGCACCATTTTGAAAATCGGATCGCAGAGTGTTTAAGGGGTCTCGTTACCCACAACGCTGAAGAACCTATCGACGACATTGACGGGGCTCTGCACTGGTTACAGCGCCACATGGGAATTCAACTGGCGCCAAAACAGGAACACGCCGTGCGTCAGGGCTTGACCCATAAACTGATGGTCATAACGGGCGGGCCAGGCACCGGAAAAACGACCATCCTGCGGGCCATTGTCGAAATTGCCTCCCGTCATCGACGCCGGGTCCGGCTTGCCGCTCCCACCGGAAGGGCTGCCAAGCGGATGAGTGAGGCCACCGGCCAGGACGCCATGACCATCCATCGGATGCTCGAATTCAGTCCCCAAAAAGGCGGTTTCCAAAAGAACGAGGCACACCCCCTCAAATGTGATCTGCTGATCGTGGATGAGGCCTCCATGATCGACAACCGTCTGATGTATCACATGCTCCGCGCCATACCGCCTGCGTCCGGTCTGGTTCTGGTCGGAGACATCTACCAGCTGCCGTCGGTGGGTCCCGGCAATGTTCTTAAAGACATCATCGCCTCCAACCGTTTGCCGGTGGTGGAGCTGACCGACATTTTTCGCCAGGCAACATCAAGCCGTATTGTTGTTAACGCTCATCACATCAACCAGGGCCGCTCACCGGAGTTGAAAAATCCGAAGCCGGAAGAACCGCCGGCGGATTTTTACTTCATTGAACAGGACGATCCGGAAAAAGTGCTGGATTTGATTTTGACAATGGTGGCCGAACGCATTCCACGGCGATTCCGATTCAATCCGCTGACGGATATCCAAGTGCTCACCCCCATGCACAAGGGTCTCGTTGGAGCAGCCAATTTGAACATAGAATTGCAGAATGCCTTGAATCCGGACGGCCCGGGCTGGGAGCGCGGCGGTACCGTATTTCGCATCGGCGACAAGGTCATGCAAATCCGGAACAATTACGACAAGCAAGTTTACAATGGGGACATCGGCAGCGTCACACGCATCGATCGAGGAACCCAGGAAATGGCCGTCGCCTATGATCGTCGCTCCGCAACTTACAGCCCCATGGATATGGATGAGATCGTGCTGGCCTACGCGATTTCGGTGCATAAATCCCAGGGATCCGAATTTCCGGTGGTCATCATGCCGATACTGACCCAGCATTATGTGTTGCTTCAACGCAACCTTATTTATACGGCAATCACCCGGGGTAAAGAGCTGGTGGTGCTTATCGGCACACGTAAAGCGCTGGCTATCGGTATCCGGAATGACCAGACACGGCACCGGTATACCCGGTTGAAAGAAAGGCTTGAGGCGTTGCTGTAAGGAACATTGTATTTGGTGTTTGGTGTTTGGTGTTTGGTGTTTGGTGTTTGGTGTTTGGTAATGAAATACTATCCCCTTCTGAGAATTGATACATAAATGCGCACTCCAAAAAAAAATCTATATATCCCCCACCTCATATCCGGTGGTCTCATTACCAACTATTATTGCACCTCCGCGTGCCGGCACTGCCTCTATGGGTGCAGCCCCCGGTGGGAGAAGAAATACATCGAAACGTCCATGGCGGCCCGAATGCTGGAAATCATCGGCCAAATGGGATGCCGATCGGTTCACATCGGGGGTGGTGAACCCTTTCTCAACCCCGGCGGGCTCATAGATACCCTTGGGGCGGCCGCGGAATGCGGGATTTCTGTCGACTATGTGGAAACCAACTCGTCCTGGTATCGGGACGAGAATCACGGGATCACCCTGCTCTCCCGCCTGCGACGGGCAGGCCTCAACACCCTGCTGATATCCATGAGTCCGTTTCACAACGAACATATCCCATTCTACAAAGTCAAAGGCGTTATCGCCGCATGCCGGGAAACCGGTGTCGGAGTGTTTCCGTGGATTACCGAATTCTACCCGGAAATAGATACCTTTGATGATCGGACGTCCCACCACCTGGAGGAGTATCAAGCGGTTTTCGGTATCGATTATCTGGATCGGATCCCCTCACGGTACTGGATTCATTTCGGCGGGAGAGCACTGGATACCTTCTCGGCCTCCTTTCCCGGATTTTCTTCCGAAGATATCTGCTCACGGAATGCCACCGGTTGCAGTGAGCTCCGCGACACCAGCCATTTCCACATGGACCTTTTCGGCAATTACGTCCCCGGCCTCTGCTCCGGCTTGGCCATTCAGGCCGACCACCTTCCTGGGCCGCTATCCCATTCCGAGTATCCGATGTTAAGTCTGCTTTACTCGGAAGGCATCGGTGGATTATACTCAATGGCCAGGCACCGTTTCAATTTTGCGTCGAACGGTAGTTATATCTCAAAATGCCATTTGTGCCTGGATATACGAAGGCATATGGTCGTCGACTACGGTGTGGAAACTATGGAACTTCAGCCATTAGATTTCTATCGGAATGTTTAAATCCGAAATTCGAATCTCGAAGCACGAAACAAATAAGAAATTCAAATTTTCAAAATTCTAAAGTTTAAAAAACAAAAGAACCAGTTATGCCTCTCATCTCACGAATTGAGCTCTACCATGTCGCGATCCCCCTGCCGGCCCGATTTTACCCCAGTTGGATTCCCGGCTTCCCGCAGACGAAAAATCGCTTCACCTTGATCCGGGTCCTGACCGAGAGTGGATTGGAAGGGTTCAGCGCCGGCCCGGCCATGGGTCGGGAACGCGCCGGCCTGGGTGACCTGATCGGCCCCTATCTCGTGGGAGAAGACGCCACGGATATCGATCTTATCCAGCAACGGGTTCGGGAGATGTCTTATCTGGGCTGGCGAAATGCATGGATAGAACCGGCATTCTGGGACATCCAGGGAAAAATGGCCGGAAAACCCGTGTATGAGTTGCTCGGGGGGGAGCCCTGCACCGTTCGCTTGTATGCATCCACCGGGGAAGTCAAGCTGCCGGAAGAGCGGGTCGAAGAAGCGGAAGCACGGTTCGAGGAGGGATTTCGAACCATCAAGCTGCGGGTCCACGACTTCGATGAAATGATCGACATCCACCAGGTTCGGGAGGTCTCGAAAGCAATCGGCCATAGGATGCGCATCGGCGTCGATGCCAATCAGGGGTGGCGGGTCACCATCGTGAAAAACGCCCCCCTCTGGGATCTGGAGCGGGCGAAACGGTTTTCCGACCGGTGCGCCGATTTCGGCGTGGATTGGCTTGAAGAACCCCTGCCGATGGATGCCTATGAAGATCTCTCCAAGCTGACCGCCTACAGCCGGGTACCGATTGCCGGCGGAGAACTGCACACCGCCGGTTTTCCGGAGTTGAAGATGATGATCGAACGGCGCTGCTATCGGATCTTCCAGCCGGACGCCGTATTCACGGGCGGCATTGCACAAACATTCCAGATCATTCGACTCTGCCGGCGGCAGGGGCTTACCTACACGCCCCACACGTGGACAAACGGGATCGGGTTCGCCATCAACCTGCAGCTCATGGCCGCCAGTGGATACGCAACGGAAATGGCGGTCGAGTATCCTTACAACCCACCCGGCTGGACCGTGGAGGCACGGGACGGCCTCCTGGAAAGCCCGTTTGACCATGATCAAGGCATGCTCCAGGTTCCAAAACTTCCCGGGCTCGGGTTTACGATCGATCGCAATGCCCTCAAAAGATTTGGACGGCGGTTCTTCGTCATGGATCGAAAGCGTCTCATCTGGCACGCCATCCGGACCCGGGGGTTGCGAACGGCCCGCGAGATCAACAGGGCAAAGCGGGAAAGCCGGATGCGGCAGTCATCTCCCACGGCCAAGAAGTTTGTCGGATAATAAAATCGTCCAACGATTTTATGAAACGCGACGATGTCGCTTGCAGCGCGTTGGAATATATTTGTGACTGCGGCTATAGAAGTGGTTTCAAAACTTCAGATCGGGCCGAAGCTTGTCTGCCCCAGGCATGGGTCAAGGCGAAGGCCGACGAAAAAGCGGAGCATACATGGGAGTAGGTATGCAAGGAGGTCCGTAACGCAGCGATTTAACTGCCTCGGGCAGCTTCGGCGTTATAGCAGTTGCCATAAATATGTTCGGATTGAAGGTAGGGTCAGGTTTCGGGACGGAACTCTGAAAATCGCTATAGATCAGGTTTTGAAACCACTTCTAGAATTGTAATGAAAAATCGCGGTGTACCGACAGGCAGCTGGCAACCTCTTTGACCTGTTCATCCGACAACCGTCGCTGCAGGCGGAGACCGATGGAATCCTTGATAGCATCATCGTAGGAAGCCAGCGCAGGGCCAATTTCAACTGCTGCGCGACGACGCCAATCGACTTCAGCAGCATATAACCGTAGGCCTTCGCTTAGAGACTGAATGGCCTTTTCGGGCTTTGGGTTTTTCCCTTTGAGAGCCCTGCGCGCTCTGGAAAGTTTGGACTTGATGGCGCTTGTGCCGGCAATTTTGCCAAGCGCTTTTTCGGCTTGTTTGATCCGCTCCATGGCAACCTGCGCCGGCTCATTTGGAATTGCTGTTTCAAGAGCGGTCATTTGTGGTTCAAGACCAGCCAGGTCATCGACTCCCTCAATGACCTCGCCCAACTCCACAATCGTTTCATACGCCTGGTCGATGTTGTTGCGGTAATTTCGGCGAGCCTGCTTTTCGGCCTTTTCCAATTCCGCATAACGTTTGCTGGCGCCCGCCCAACTCTCAGGAATCTGGTCTTGAAGGTTTGTTATGGCCACCTCGGCTTTCCCGATTTCTGCTTCAATTCGGATGATTACATCCTTGTCCGGGGAATCGCTCCGAGACGCTCTCGTCAAATTCTGTTTCAATTCAACGATTTTCACTCTGATATTGCGTATTTGTGACTGCAAGCCGCGAACACGCCGGTGCTGTGGACGGTATTCAGATGAATAGCCGACACGGTTTTCTTCAGCCATGCGAACCTTGGCGACTAAATCGAACGTATTCAGGGTTCGATCCAGGCTTTCGATCAACGCTTTCTGTCGCTTTGCCGGCAACGCACTGAGATCCGCGGCATGCAACGTGCTGACATAACCGCGCAGCTGCTCAGCGTTCACATCGTAATAATCAAAGAGAAATTCTTCCATACAGTACTGCAATCTCGGATTTATCGGCGGCGGCGCTGTTTCGGCAGAAAGAGAAATGCGCGTGGGCAGGTAGTTCACCATGGCGGGAGTCAGTGCAACGATCACCAATGCGATCAACTGCAGAACAATAAAGGGCGCCGCCCCACGATAAATCTCCAGTGTTTTAACGCTGGGGGGTGCAACGCCGCGAAGGTAGAACAACGAAAAACCAAAGGGCGGTGTCAGAAATGAGGTCTGAAGATTAAGACCCACCATCACGCCGAACCACACGGCGGTCACATTCGCACCGGGGTCGGCGAGCAGAATGGGGGCGACGATCGGCACGACGACGACGGCTATTTCGAGAAAATCAAGGAAAAAACCGAGAACAAACATCACCGCCATGACGACGATAAATTGAACCCAAAATCCGCCTTCCAGATTGGTTAAAAAATGCTTGACTAATTCCTCCCCCCCAAAACCGCGAAAGGCGGAGGTCAGCATCGCCGCACCAAGAAGAATAATAAACACCATGGAGGTGGTTTTGGCCGTTTCAACCATGACCCAGTTGAGAGTATTTTCGATTTTATATATTCGCCAGGTACTCCAGGCCACGGCAACCAGCAGCCCGGCGGCAGCAACCGCGGCCAGGAAGATACCGATGGCATCCCCCTCCTTGATACTTTTGACGTTCAGGTCATAGAAGCTGAGTATAATGGCAATGACAACGGTCGAAACGACTGCCAGAATGGCGGGGTAATAGGCGTTGCGTCGACCTTCGGCAAGGCGATACCCACCCATGATCATGGCGCCAATGGCACCCACCGCACCGGCCTGGTTAACGGTGGCCACGCCGAGGATAATGGAGCCGAGCACCAAAAGAATGAGCGTCAGCGGCGGTATTAACGCCAAGGCAACCCGTTTGGCGAATTTTCGATCAAACTTGCCGTCATAGGGTACCGGCGGTGCGGACCCTTTCCGAACCAAGGCGGCGATCAGGATATACATGATGTACAAACCGACAAGGACCAAGCCGGGTACCAGAGCCCCCATAAACATTTCACCGGCGCTGGTGGAGGTGACATCCAGCACCGAAGGCATGCTGAATTCACCGGTTGCGGCCTTGTAGGATGCTTTCCGGAGCGTACTGGCTTGATCGGACGCGCCGGTTAACTGGTCGGCAAGGATAATCAGAACGATGGAGGGGGGAATGATCTGTCCCAGTGTGCCTGAAGCGCAAATTGTGCCCGTTGCCAACGGTTTTGAATAATTGTTTCGCAACATCGCCGGAAGTGAAATCAATCCCATGGCAATGACCGTTGCCCCGACGATACCGGTCGTTGCCGCAAGCAGCGCACCGACCAGGACAACGGAGATTCCCAGCCCCCCGGGAACCGGTCCGAACAGTTGGGCCATGGTAACCAGAAGATCTTCCGCGATCTTGGAACGCTGGAGCATGATGCCCATAAAAATAAACAATGGAACCGCGATCAGGGTATCCCGTTCGACATCCCAATAGAGACTCCGGAAATTGGTCACTCCGGCACTGAGCCACTGAAACGGTCCTCCTTCAACGAAGTAGGCGCTGGAATCGCCTGCAAACAGATAACCAAAGAAAGCCGCCAATCCAATGGATAAAATGGCAGCGCCCGGCAATGAGAAGGCGACCGGGTACCCGGAAGAAAGAGCAACAATCATCGCCAGCAGAAGAATCGCGAGAAAGACCAGTTCCATGTAGTGATCCTTTTTATCTCATATCGTTTTAGGACTTCCCGGCCAACTGATCACCACCTGGTTCTTGACGAAGGTCAGCGACATTGTCGAGCAGATAACTGGAAAATTGTGTAATCATGGACACTGCGTAAACGGCTAAAAATCCAACCATCAGGTACTTCACATACAATCCATAACCGGATTGTGAAACTTCGAAACTGTATAGCGGACTGTTGATACTGCTCGTTTTATCCCACATGCCGGTCATGAGGATGATCCACCCCAATGGCAAGCCCAACAGCAAGGTGCCGACCGTATTGGTCCATGCCTTGCTGCGTTTACGGAAACGCGAATAAAGAACATCGACACGAACATGGCCTTCATTCGCCAGAGTATAGGCACTGGCAAACAGAAATAAGGCCGCATACCAGAAACGGACGAGATCCCCCATGAAAGGCTGTTCGTAGGAAAAAACAAATCGGGAAATAACAATCTGGAACTCTGCCAATACGACCAGAAAGGCCAACCAGGTAAATCCCAGAGATTTGTTAAACAAAGCGATGACAAACGACAGCAGGATCAATGGATAGTGCACATACACACCGCGAAATTGGGGGCGCCCAAGGGCTTGGGTTAATTCTTCCCCAACCAGCGGGGATAAGAAATTTTCCACCCTGAGGAAAGAGATGATAATATCGACCAAACCGATGATCAGAACGATCCAGAAGGCCGTCCGAATGATATAGGTTGCAAACCCGTTCAGTAACGCAGCATCCGCGCGCAACGGCCGTTTTGGGGTCCAAAAAACATAAAGGCCGGCAAGTGCAACGGCTCCGAAGTAACTCAGAAGCTGAAGCCACCCTTTTGTAATTTGATTATCCACCAGAGGGGTGCGCAAAGATTCCAGGCCAAACCAGCCATGGTGTGCAAACAAAGACGGCAACCCAGGCCATTGCCGCCAGACATTCAAGTAGTTGTTTATTAGAAAAACCAGCATGATCGAGACAACTGATATTGCAAATGCGCGTATCAGCCGTATGATGACGTTATGGTCTGCAGCATCTTTGTTTGAAGCGGTGTTGGATAAATCATTTGTATCAATGGTGTCTTGTGCGCTCATATGTTGTGGACTGTTCAGATTTGAGGTGGCAGATGTATGGTGATCGCAGGCCCGGGCGAAGTCGGCCAGCCAGATGTGTTAATTAAAACGTCCCAAAAAAAGAGAATATGGTACCCCGAGGGGTACCATATTTCAACGGGAATCGTTACCGGATCGATTAGAGACCCAGCACACGGTTGCGCTGGTTAAGGTAGGCTTGATCCGAGATCTTCATCCAGCTGCCCACCTCTTTGCGCGCATTGACAAAACTGTTATCCATTTTTGCTGCCAGTTTACTATGCTTTCTTGTCTCTGCAAATACTTCGGCAGCTGCTTCACCGAACGCATCGTAGACATCATCATTAAACTCACGAAGTTTTACGCCTTGCTCGGTAACCAGTTTGTTAAGGGATTCTCCGTTTTTGGCATTAAACTCAGCCATCATGACATCATTTTCCATGGATGCGGCAGCATCAATAGTCAGCTGGTCAGATTTTGAAAGGCCATCCCACCATTTTTTATTCATGCCGATAGACAGCATCGATCCCGGCTCATGCATCCCCGGGAAGTAGTAATACTTGGCGGCTTCATAGAACTTCATGAATCCATCATTCCAGGGACCGACCCACTCGGTCGCATCGATTGATCCGGCAATCAGGTTTTCATAAATCTGACCACCGGGAAGGGAGACAGGGGACGCACCCAGCTTGGCCATGACATCACCGCCTAGGCCGGGAATACGCATTTTGAGCCCCTTCAGATCTTCAGGAGAGTTGATTTCCTTTCGAAACCAGCCACCCATCTGCGAGCCGGTGTTGCCGCACATCAATCCTTTGATCCCAAACTCGGCACCCAGTTCATCCCATAATTCCTGACCGCCACCGAAGCGCATCCAGGCATTCAATTCGGTGTAGGTTAGGCCAAACGGAACACCGGTGATGTAAGCCCATGCAGGGTGCTTGCCTTTCCAATAATAATCAGCGGCGTGATAGATCTGCGCATTGCCCGAGGCAACCTCATCGAAGGAGTCAAATGCCTTGACCCGTTCTCCGGCAGCAAAATAGTTCACTTTCATACGGCCATTGGTCATGTCCGACAATCGCTTTGCAAAACGTTGCGCACCGGTACCAAGACCCGGAAAATCACGCGGCCACGTCGTCACCATGGTAATCTCTATCGTTTTTTGTGCATGTACGGCAGGAGCACCTGCGATCACAGCTCCAGCAGCAACAGCACCAGCACCGGCTTTTTTAATAAATTCTCGTCTTTTCATAGTATTCCTCCTTAAGGGGTGGTTGATAGATCAGTGGACTTCCTGCACCACTGCAATTGACCAAAGGAATTTTCGATTTACTTTTCTGACGGAAGCTCAAGGCGTCTGTCCATCAGTTTAATCAGCACAGACATACAGGTTCGTTCGAGCCTGCGGCAGATTGTTTGTGTGATCACGTAACAAAACGAAATGGGTTCCCTCGCTTACAAGCTTAAAGAACTCAAGCTCTGAATAAAACTGCAAGGACCGTGAGCACACGGACCCAGGCATCTCCTCTGCCGATCCTCTCATGCATCCCGTCGGTCTTCCGGCCCGTGTCCCTGAAACTTGCACGTCATTCCTTCCATAAAAAAATCCCGAAAAGTCGGAATATCGCCGTGATGATAGATCCGGTTTCAGAAATCGGTGCCCCGGCACACTGTTGGTCGGCAAGACCTCGAAAGCATTTCCGCCATGCCTGCCACTATGAAAATGGAACGTTTTGAAAGCCATTACATTAAATAAATGGTGTTTATATGTTCGGTTCGCGCCGGCTGTCAACAACTGAATCGAAATTATCGATAACCATCAAATTGATTCACCCCGTCGGGGGAAGCTCCTTCCGGTTCCCCCGGGCCGATCGAAGGGGACCGATGCGTGGATATGTTTCGGACAAGACGGGTTCTCTCCGCCCTCGCCAGCAGGCCTGCATTTTCAAATTCAAGCGGTTGCCGGCCCTTGCGTGAGGGCAGGAATAACTTGCTCCACCCCTTGCGGATAGGATAGGAAACAGTGTCCATCGGCGTTGGAGGAAAACGTCCGTTCGGTGCATCGAACCAAACCTTGCAACCAGGCAGGAAACAGATGCCGAAATTCACATACTGGGCCGACAGCTACCTTGAGAAACGGCGATCCGCGCGGGAGGCTATCGACCTGATACAACCCGGCCAAAGGGTCTTCATCGGCTCTTCCTGTGACGAGCCCCAGGCGCTGGTACGTGAGCTGGCAAACGCCTCGGAGCGATGCGCCGGCCTTGAGGTCGTTCGGCTGATGGCCCTGGAGAGCACGCCGCTGACCCTGATCGCCAACAAGACCGAAGGGCAGAACCTGAGCATCCGATCCTTTTACGTTACGCCGGATCCGGAAAACCGAAAAGCATTGCCCGAAACAAGCGATTCATCACCCCCCTTCATCTGTCGGCCATCCCGCGGCTTTTTAGAAGCCGCCGCCTCCATGTGCACGTCGCCCTGATTCAGGTGTCACCTCCGGATGATTTTGGGTGGATGAGCCTCGGAGTGTCGGTGGACATCACCCTGGCGGCCGCCCAATCCGCCGATCTGGTGATCGCCCAGGTCAACCCGAAAATGCCCAGGGTGCTGGGCCGGAGTGTCGTTCATGTCAATGACGTGGAGATTATCGTCGAGAGGGAAGAACCGCTCATTACCGCCCGGGCGACGCCGGAATCCGAATCGGCCAACAAAATAGCCGGGCACATTCAGCGCTTCATCGAAGACGGATCGACACTTCAGATCAGCCTGGGCACCAGTCCCCAGGCGGTGCTTCTGGCGCTCTCGGAGGCAAACGATCTTGGGATACACACCCAGTATATTACCGACGACATTATGCACCTGGTCTCCCGCGGGGTCATCACCAATCGGGAAAAGGGGTTCAACCCGGGCAAATTAATTGCCAGCAGCGCCATCGGTTCCGAAGAACTTTACGATTTTTTGGATGACAATCCCGGGATCGAGTTCCATCCGTCCGATTATGTCAACGATCCCGGCATCATCTCTCGTCACAACAAAATGGTTTCCATCAATGTGGCCATGGAGGTGGATCTGACCGGCCAGGCCGCTGCCGATGCCCTGCCGATTAATCTGTACACCGGCGTTTCCGGCATGCTCGACTTTATCCGGGGGGCCTCCCAGGCCGAGGGGGGGAAGGCCATCCTGTTGCTGACGGCCACATCCAAAGACGGAAAACGCAGCCACATTGTACCGTCACTGGGGGATACCGCCGTGGTGATTCCGCGCAGCGACGTCCAATATCTGGTGACCGAGTTCGGCGCGGTGAATCTGTTCGGGAAAAGCCTTCAGGAGCGGGCCCTGGCCATGATCAGCATCGCACATCCCGACTTTCGGGAGCAACTTTTCAAAGAAGCCCAGGCCATGGGGCTGCTGGGAACCGAACGCCGGCTCAAGGAGGCCATGCTGGGGGTATACCCGGCCAGCATGGAAGAAACGGTGGTCGTCGATGGCGACAGCGTCATGATCCGGCCGGCCAAGCCGGTGGACGAGCGCCGCATTCAAGAGCATTTTTACAGCCTGGGAAAGAAGGATGTCATAGCCCGGTTCTTCCACGAAAAAACCCGTTTCGTTCGGGATGAGGCCGAAGGGCTCTCCCAGATCGATTATCGGAAAAATCTGACGCTGGTGGCCCTGGTCGGCGAATTCGGGTTCGGCCGTGTGATCGGCGTCGGGGAATACCTGCTGGACGAGACGACCAATATCGCCGAGGTGGCATTTTCCGTCAGTTCGGATTTCCAGGGAAAAGGCATCGGCACACGCCTGATGATCAAACTGGCCGGGGCCGCCCGGGGAAACGGGATTGCAGGGCTGCTGGCCTACACCGCGGAAACCAATGACGGCATGATCCGTCTGTTTAACACACTACCCTATGTTGTCCGGACGAACACGGAAAATGATATTCTCGAGCTGACCTGTCGGTTTGACGAGATCGATGATCGAAAGGATATGCCCGATGGCCAGACATAACGTGACCTTTCAGCCCCACGGGGCCGTCATTGCCGTAGAGGACGGCGAAATCCTTATACGGGCCGCCATGGAAGCCGGCGTCCATATCAATGCATCCTGCGGCGGTGAAGGGGTGTGCGGCAAATGTCGGGTGCTTCTTGAGGAAGGCGAAATCGACGGTGGCATCACCGAAAAACTGGACGCCCCGGATGTGACCAAAGGATTTCGCCTGGCGTGCCAGAGCCGGATTCGAAGTGATGTAACGGTGAGGATACCCGTCGAGTCGGCCATCGATACGAGCGCCCTTAAAGTCCGCTCCGGCCCGAGGCGGACCGCCCGCATTCTGCAGGTCGATTTCGATGCCCTCAAAGAACAGGGCCTGTTCCTGCCCCCGGTGGAAAAACGGTATCTTGAACTTCCCGAGCCCAACGCCCAGGATCGGCTGCCGGACGTGACCCGGCTGGTCAGCTTCCTGAAGGTCCATCACAATGAGCACCGCCTTGTCGTACAACTTCCGGTCATGCGCAAGCTTCCGGACATACTAAGAATTAGCGGGTTCAAGGTTACCGCCACCCTGGCCCGCCCCGTTCAGCCGGGACGGAAAAGCCACATTATCAACATTGAGTCCGGCGATAGCACGGACCGAAATTTTGCCGTGGCCATGGACATCGGAACGACCACCGTTTACGGGCAACTCATCAACCTGAACACCGGCGACATCATGGCCGAACATGCCGAATTCAACGGTCAGATCAGTTATGGCGAGGATGTGATCAGCCGGATTGTATTCGCTGAAAAACCCGACGGGCTGGAGCGGCTTCAGGACGTTGTCATCGGCACCGTAAACAAGATCATCCGCCGGATTGTCAGGAAGTCCGGCGTCGACACGGATGAAGTTTCGTCCATCACCCTTGCCGGCAACACGACCATGACCCAGTTGATGCTCAAGATCAATCCCCGGTACATCCGGCGCTCTCCCTATGTGCCGGCAGCCACCCTGTTTTCGCCGATTCCGGCAGTGAGTCTGGGGATCGATCTGGCTGACCATGCACCGGCCCTGGTTTACCCAGCGGTGTCCAGCTATGTGGGCGGGGACATCGTTGCCGGCATTATGGGCGCCGGCATTTACCGCACGGACAAGATCACCCTGTATATGGATATCGGCACCAACGCCGAGGTAGTGATCGGCAACAGGGATTGGCTCGCCTGCGCCGCCTGTTCCGCAGGACCGGCCTTCGAAGGCGGCGGGGTCAAGTTCGGCATGCGCGCCGCAAAGGGCGCCATCGAAGATTTTTCCCTGGATCCGGTCACCTACGAGCCGATGAACCTGACCATCGGCAACGTCCGCCCCAGAGGTATTTGCGGCTCCGGACTCATCACCATGGTCGCCACCATGTTTGAGTCCGGTCTGCTCGACAGCCAGGGCAAGTTCCGTCAGAATAAGACCAAAGACCGCCTCCGGGAAACGGACGGTGTCACCGAATACGTGCTGGCGTGGGCGGCCGACACCCAGATCGACCGGGACATTACCCTTTCGGAAATCGACATCGACAATCTGATCCGGGCCAAGGGGGCCATTTACAGCGGATGCCAGACCCTTCTGGAAGAGGTCGGCCTCGGTTTCGACGATGTCGACCAGTTGATTCTCGCCGGCGGATTCGGCAGTTATGTGGACCTGGAAAACGCCATGACCATCGGCCTGCTTCCCGAAATGGATCCGGACCGCATCACCTACATCGGAAACGGGTCACTGATGGGCGCGCGGATGAGTTCTTTGACCAACCGTATCCGGCGCGATGTGGTGGATGTGACCAAAAAAATGACCAATTTTGAGCTTTCCGAAACCCCTTCCTACATGGACCATTACGTGGCGGCACTGTTTCTGCCCCATACCGATATCGACAAATTCCCGCGATTGAAAGCCCGGTTGACGGACCGCAAGTAATCCGCCTCCTGATCGGATGATGCTCCCGGCCATTGAGGTACCGACCCTGCATTTTTTAATAATCTTTCCCCCTACATTCAGAATAACCCACGGCAATCCACCACTATATATTGAGGGTCGTTCGAAAGGCAGCGCTTTTTTGAGATTATGCTCAAAATAATCATTGACAATCTATTGACAAAATTCCAGGTTCCATATAGGAAACCCATTTTGGTAAGCGATACAATTGCTTGAGCATATCTGGCAGGGTGTCGCCGATCCGAAATCCCGGCCTTCTCAAAAATGACTATGATTATCATTTCTATTCCCCAGCATTTACACATGACACCAGTCGGTGTCGATGAATCCATATATAAAAATCTACTTGGAAAGGGGGGCTGCTGATTGATTTGGCGGCACTGTCGCCGCCGTGAGGGTTGTTATATCTCATCACATATCACCTCAATTGCTAACCGGTATTTGAGAAGGAGGGAAAATTGGGCTTTGAATTTTACAAGGAATCTTATACCGGCGGTATCAAGGAAATCGCCATAGGCAGCGGCGACAAAGCCGTCACCGTCGGGGGGGAGACCGGTTATCCGTTCTACCTGTTTGAAGGCGACATGCCCCACAAACCAAAAATCGCCATGGAAGTTTGGGACATGGAACCCGAAGACTGGCCGGAAGCCGCCATCGAACCCTTCAAGGACGTCCTATCCGACCCGGCCGCATGGGCCAAAAAATGCGTCGATGACTACGGAGCGGAAATGATCGTGCTCCAGCTCAAAAGCATCGATCCCAACGGCAACAACACCAGCGCCGGGGATGCGGCAGCGATCGTTAAAAAGGTCTCCGACGCCATCGATGTACCCCTGATCGTCTGGGGCTGCACCAACATTGAAAAGGACGAAGAGGTCCTCAAACAGGTCGCCGAAGAGTGCCAGGGCAAAAATCTGACCCTCGGCCCGGTGGAAGACAAGAACCACAAGGGCATTGCCGCCAGCGCCATGGGCTTCGGGCATGCCATCATTTCCTCTTCACCCATTGACGTCAACCTGGCCAAACAGGTCAACATTCTCCTGGAAAATTTGGGAATGCCGATGGATCGCGTGATCATCGATCCGACCACCGGCGGTCTGGGATACGGCATGGAGTACTCGTACTCGGTCATGGAACGGCTCCGTATGGCGGGGCTGACCCAGGGCGACGACAAGCTCCAGTTTCCGATCATCAACAATCTGGCCAACGAGGTCTGGAAGTGTAAAGAGGCCAAGCAGCCGGTGGACGAGGCGCCCACCCTCGGCGACCCGGAACGCCGCGGCATCCTCATGGAAGCCGTTGGCGCGGTCACCTACCTGATGGGTGGTTCCAACATCCTGATCATGCGGCACCCGGAAGCCATCCGGCTGGTCAAATCGTTTATCGACATGGCCGCCGACGGCGGATCCGCCCAGGATGTTGAGTCCGTGCAAAAGGCATTGGCCGAAGCCGACGTGGATCTGGCAGCGCTGGCTCCGGAGCCGGATCTGAGCCTGGAGGAGGCTAAGGCGGCACCGGCCAAACCCGCGGCGGAAGCCAAACCGGCCCCAGCCCCGGCAGCGGAAACGAAGGCCAAGGCCAAACCCGCGGCAGCTGAAGCGCCGGCGGCGCCGGTTGTGGACGAGAAGGCCGACGCCGAGGCCAAAGCAACGGCAGACGCAGACGCCAAGGCCAAGGCAGAAGCGGACGCCAAGGCCAAGGCCGAGGCCGAAGCAAAAGCAAAGGCAGAGGCGGAGGCCAAGGCCAAAGCCGAGGCCGAAGCCAAAGCCGAAGCAGAGGAGGACGCCGCTAAAAAGGCGGAAGCCGATGCCGCCGCCAAGCGCGATGCTGATGAAGAGGCCATTCGCCAGAAACGGGCGGCTGAAAGGGAAAAACGCGCGGTCAAGGCCAAACCAAAGGCGAAGAAGGGAGCTGTCCCGATGACCCCGGCGGAAGAACCTGCAACGGATCTGGAAAAAATGCTCGACCGGCTAAACCGGATTCACAAACGGATCTGACCGGCAGGCGGGCTTCGACCAACAAATTATATGAGGAGGAGGAACCTCTAATGCCAGACGAAAAAAAAGTAGTAGTCGCCAAAAAGGCCCCGAAGGTGGCCGATCCAATTGCGGCATCCATTGATCCCGCAACCCAAGAAATGCTCAAACGCGCCCAGGAACTCGGCATCGACACGGTGTTCGACCGGGCCGTGACCATGAAACCCTGCAACATCGGAATGCAGGGCACCTGCTGTAAAAACTGTGCCATGGGCCCCTGTCGCCTGCCCATGCCGAAAGCCGGCATCGAAGGCGAAGACACCCGAAAGGGCCTGTGCGGCGCCACCGCCAACACCATTGCCGCGCGAAACTTCGCACGGATGGTCGCTGCCGGTACATCGGCCCATTCCAACCATGGTCGGGCCGTGGCCGAGGTCTTTTTGTCTGTAGCACGGAAGGAAACCGAGGACTACAAAATCAAGGATCCGGTCAAGCTGATGGCCATCGCGCCCCATTTCGGCATCGCCACCAAGGTGGAGGTAGACGGTGAAGAGGTGGACCGGAATCTTGATGAGATCGCCCTTGAGGTGGCCGAAACCGCCCTTGATGAGTGGGGCAAGGCCGAAGGGAATCTGCACTACCTGAAACGGGCACCCGAACCGCTCCAGGAAAAGTGGAAGAAAGCCGGCGTCATGCCCCGGAGCATCGACCGGGAAGTGGTCGAAATCATGCACCGGACCCACATGGGCGTGGACCAGGATTATAAAAACATTACCAAGCAGTGCACCCGGTGCTCCCTGGCCGACGGTTGGGGCGGCAGCATGATGGCCACCGACCTCCAGGACGTGATGTTCGGTACGCCTTCGCCGCTGCAGTCTGAAGCGAACATGGGCATCATGAAAGAAGACCACGTCAACATCATCATCCACGGCCACGAGCCGGTATTGTCGGAGATGATCGTGGCGGCCGCCCAGTCCAAGGAGATGGTCGACTACGCCAAGGACAAGGGTGCCAAGGGAATCCAGCTCGGCGGCATCTGCTGCACCGGTAACGAGATCCTCGAGCGCCACGGCGTACCGCCGGCAGGCACCTATCTCCAGCAGGAACTGGCGATTATCACCGGCGCTTGTGATGCCATGGTGGTCGACGTCCAGTGTGTGTTCCAGAACCTGGCCAACGTGGCCAAGTGCTTTCACACCAAGCTGATTACCACCCATCCCATCGCCCGGATGGAGCAGAACAACGTGCTGCACATCGAGTTCGACGAGCACCATGCCAAGGAAGATGCCACGCGCATCGTCAAAATGGCCATCGACAACTTTGAAAACCGGGGCAGCGAAGTGATGATCCCGTCCCATAAAAACACCCAGATTGCCGGTTTCAGTGTGGAATCGATCGAATACCACCTGGGCGGCACCTTCCGGGGAACCTACTACACCCTGAACGACAACATCATCAACGGCCGGATCCGCGGTGTGGCCGGGGTGGTCGGCTGCAACAATGCCCGGACCCGCCACAACGAGGCCCACATCACCATCGTGAAAGAACTGATCAAAAACGACGTCCTGGTGCTGACCACCGGCTGCAACGGCATTGCCTGCGGTATGGAAGGGCTGCTCACACCGGAAACCGCCGGCGTTTTCTGCGGCCCCGGGCTCAAGGAGGTCTGTGAGACCGTCGGTATTCCGCCGGTGCTCCATCTCGGCTCCTGTGTGGATAACAGCCGGATCCTGCTGGCGGCCACCGAGGTGGTCAAAGCCGGTGGTCTCGGCAAGGATCTCTGCGATCTGCCGGCGGCCGGAAGCGCTCCGGAGTGGATGAGCGAAAAAGCCCATCGCCATCGGCCAGTATTTTGTCTCTTCCGGGGTCTACACGGTCTTCGGGTATCATTTCCCGACCACCGGCGCGCCGGTGTTCCAGGACTATCTGTTCAAAGACATGGAAAAGCTCTACGGCGGCAAATGGGATTTCGAGGCCGACCCGATCAAACATGCCCACATGATGATCGCCCACATCGACAAAAAACGGAAAGAGCTGGGGATCGACAAGGCCCGCGACCGGGTCCTCATGAGCATGGAAGACCGGCAGAGACTCGAAGCCTAACAGCCGGAGCGGTTTTCTTGAAGTGTCACGGAAAATAACATGAAACAGCCTCAAAGAAGGAGGAACGTATGTCAAGGTTAGTTGCATTTGCCGCCATTCAGGGTGGTTACAACATCGTTTCCAAGGTTGAAGGCAAGTACCAAAAAGCCCTGCAGACCTTCGATGCCGATACAAAGGTCGGGTTTCCGAACACGGCCTACTTTCTGCCGGTCATTTACTCCCTGACCGGAATCAAGGTGGAAACCCTCGAAGACATCAAAAAGCCCCTGGATTTCGCCAGGGGCCTGCTGCCGCCCCATGTCAAGGGCGCCAATCACCTGCCGTATCTGGGGCCCCTGCTGGACGCCGGCATGGCCGCGCTGTTCGCCTTTGAAATCGAAGAGGCCCTGAGATATCTGAACGAGCCGGATTTCTACCTGCACGCAGAAGAGATCGACGAAGATGCCGGAAAGATCTGGCTGGGTGCCGCCGACGACACCGTGTTCCGTAAACGCGGTGTGGAGTTTGTGGACGGGTCGGCCCCGGGATTTGCCGCCATCGTCGGCTCTGCGCCCACCCCGGAAATCGCCAAGGAGATCGTGGAAGAATATCAGCGCCGAAGCCTGTATATCTTCCTGGCCGCCAACCAGAACGGCACCACGGTAGCGGAACAGCTTCTGGAAGCCGGCGTGCAGATCGGCTGGAACACCCGGATCGTACCCTTCGGCCCGGAAATTTCTGGGGCCATATTCGCGCTGGGGTTTGCCAACCGCGCCGCCATGGCGTTCGGCGGGGTCCAGCCCGGCGACTACAAAAGCATGCTGCTCTACAACAAGGACCGGATCTACGCCTTTGTCAACGCCCTCGGCGATGTCAACGCCGAGTGGGCGGCAGCGGCGGCCGGTGCCATCAACTGGGGTTTTCCGACCATCGCCGACACCGACATTCCCGAGGTACTGCCGACCGGTATCTGTACCTACGAGCATGTGGTCGCTAATGTGGCCCACAGCGACATGGTCCAGAAGTCGGTGGAAATCCGGGGGCTCAAGACCCAGGTGTCCACCATCGAAATCCCCTGTGCCTTCGGACCGGCTTACGAGGGTGAGCGGGTCCGCGGCGGGGACCTTTACGCCCAGATGGGCGGCGGGAAAACCCAGGCCACGGAGCTGGTCAAGATGGCCGAAATGAACGAGATCGAAGATGGGAAGGTCGTGGTGGACGGGCCGGACATTACCGATGTCAAAGAAGGCGAAACCATGCCCCTGGGTATCTATGTGCAGGTGGCCGGCCGCGAAATGCAGACGGACTTCGAGCCGATCCTCGAACGGCAGATCCACCATCTGATCAACTACATCCAGGGCATCATGCATATCGGCCAGCGGGACATCGCCTGGATCCGCGTGAGCAAGGCCGCCATCGAAAAGGGCTTTACCCTGAAAGATATCGGTGTCGTGCTGCACGCCAAGTTCCACCAGGATTTCGGAAAGATCCTCGACAAGGTCCAGGTCACCCTGATCACCGACAAGAAGAAGGTGGACGAGCTGACCAAGACCGCCCGGGCCGAGTATAAAATGCGCGACGAGCGGGTCGAAAAGATGACCGACGAGGATGTGGAGATCTACTACTCCTGCACCCTGTGCCAGTCCTTTGCCCCCAGCCATGTGTGTTCGGTCAGCCCGGAACGGACGGGCCTGTGCGGCGCCTACAACTGGATGGACTGCAAGGCCTCTTTCGAGATCAACCCCACCGGGCCCAACCAGCCCATCGAGAAGGGCGAGTGCGTCGATCCGGTGCTGGGCCAGTGGAAGGGCGTCAACGAGTTCGTCTACAAGGCCTCCCGGGGCAACGTCACCCATTACAACTTCTATTCCATGGTACAGGACCCCATGACCACCTGCGGTTGCTGCGAGTGCATCGCGGCCATGCTGCCATCGTGCAACGGCGTCATGACGGTCCACCGGGACTACATGGGCGAAACCCCCTGCGGGATGAAGTTCACCACCCTGGCCGGCGTTATGGGCGGCGGGGCCTCATCGCCGGGATTCGTGGGCCATTCCAAGTTCAACATCACCCAGGGCAAGTTCATCAAGGGTGACGGCGGACTGCTCCGGATGGTGTGGATGCCGAAAAGCCTGAAGGATGAAATCCGAGACCGGCTGCTCAAAGCGGGTGAGAGGCTCGGTGTTCCCGATCTGATCGATCGGATCGCGGATGAAACCGTCGGTCTTACCGAAGAAGAGATCCTGCCGTTTCTCCAGGAGAAGGACCACCCGGCCCTGAAGATGGATCCGCTTATCGGTTAGTTATCGAACCGCCTGCGGGGTGCGGCCCGGAGACACCGCACCCCGCGGGTTTCACCCATCGAAAATCCAGTAATGTGCTGATAACGATAAGGAGACAAATATGGCATTAACCGGTATTCAGATTTTCAAGCTCCTGCCGAAAACCAACTGCAAGGAATGCGGGGTGCCCACGTGCCTGGCCTTTGCCATGAACCTGGCTTCCGGCAAGGCGGAACTCGACGCCTGCCCGTATGTTTCGGACGAGGCCCGGGAACAGCTCGCGGAAGCATCCGCGCCACCGATCCGGCCGGTTGTGATTGGAAACGGGGTTCGGAAACTCACCGTCGGCGGAGAAACCGTCCAGTATCGTCATGAAAAAACGTTCTTCAACCCGACGGGTCTGGCCGCCCAGGTCACTTCCGACATCTCGGAAGCGGATCTGGCCGCCAAACTCACCGCCTGGAACGCACTCCAGTTCGAGCGGGTCGGTCTGAATCTCCGCCCCGAGCTGATTGCGCTGAAAGACGCCGGCGACGCCGATGCGTTTGCCGCCCGGGCCAAACAGATTGCGGAAACCTCGGAATTCGGTCTCATCCTGATGTCCGATGACCCCGGCGCCATGACGGCGGCCGTCGATGCCACCAAGTTCAAACGGCCTCTGCTGTACGCCGCAACCGACGCCAACGTGGAAGCCTGCGGACAGCTTGCCAAGGACAATGACCTGCCCCTGGCGGTCAAGGCGGACTCTGTGGAAGGACTCGTTGCCCTGACGGATAAGCTCACCGAAATGGGTCTGAAAGACCTGGTCCTCGATCCGGGTTCACGGGAAATCAAACAGTCCCTGGAGGACTTGGTGGCGGTCCGCCGGGCCGCCCTGAAAGACGGCAATCGGGCGGTCGGTTTCCCGACCATCACCTTCCCCTGCGAGATGACCGGAAGTCTGGACATGGAGGCCGTCATTGCCGGCATGTACATTGCCAAATACGGCGGCATCGTGGTACTGTCCGATTTCACCGGCGACACCCTGTTCCCGCTGCTTCTGGAACGACTCAATATCTTCACCGATCCGCAGCGGCCCATGACCGTCACCGAGGGCATCTACGAAATCGGCAACCCGGACGAGAATTCACCGGTCATGGTCACCACGAACTTTGCGCTGACCTATTTCATCGTTTCGGGCGAAATCGAGGGGAGCCGTGTACCGGCATACCTTCTGATCAAGGATTCGGAAGGGTTGTCGGTGATGACCGCCTGGGCGGCCGGCAAGTTCGCCGGCGACGATGTCGGCATGTTCGTCAAAAAATGCGGTATCGCCGACAAGATCAAGCACCAGGAAGTGATCATCCCCGGGTACGCGGCGGCCATTGCCGGTGATGTGGAGGAAGAGCTTCCGGGGTGGACGATCACCGTCGGCCCCCGCGAAGCAGCCCATATTCCGGGTTTTCTTCGCTCCAGATAAACATAGCGGATACTCCTGCGGGCCGGCCGTTCGGGTCGGCCCGCTAACCAATTCCAGTTCTACGGCGCCGGATATGATCATGCCGATCCCGAATCCGGTATGGGGTCCTGCCCCACATGAACCATTCGATCCATAAGAAAAAAGGGAGGGTGTATGTTACTGATTGGAGAAAGTTTAAACGTCATCGCCACGAAAATAGGCAGGGCGTTCAAGGAGCGCGACCCCAAGCCGATCCAGGAAGAGGCCCTGTTTCAGAAAGAAAAGGGCATGGATTATATTGACATCAACCTGGGACCGGCAAAGAAAGACGGTCACGAACTGATGCCCTGGGTGGTGGAGACCGTTCAGGAGGTCGTCGACGACGTACCCCTGTGGCTCGACACTTCGAACATCGATGCGATTGCCGCCGCGCTTCCCGTATGCAAGCTCCCGCCGGTGGTCAACTCCATCATGGCACGGCCGGAGCGCTATGAAAAAATGATCCCCCTGGCCGCGGAACACAATGCGGCTTTTGTGGCCCTGATGTGGGGCCCCGATGGCCTGCCCCGGGACGAGAACGAACGCGCCGCTCTGGCGGTGGAACTGCTCTATGCGGCCAACGAAGCCGGCATCCCCAACGAGAAAATCTGGGTGGACGGCATTGTCACACCGGTCAACATCCAGCAGCCCCAGCTCATGGCCCTCATGGCGTTCCAGGAGATGCTCCAGGACATCGCGCCGGGTGCCAAAAGCACCTGCGGTCTGTCGAACATTTCCAACGGACCGCCGGAACACCTGCGGCCCATATTGAATCAGACGTACATGGTCATGCTCCAGAAATACGGGATGTACTCGGTGATCGCCGATCCCCTGGACGAGCAGCTCGCCGCCATCGCCAAGGGACAACGCCAGGACATCGTCGACCTGATTTCCGGCATCATGGATGGCAACGATCCGGATATGGGCAGCCTGTCCAAGGAAATGCAAGACTACGCCAAGACCGTGTACGTTATTCTGGGCAAATCCCTCTATTCGGATTCATGGCTCGATGTGTAGAGCTAAAACCTGATTTTACTGATCTATAAAGAAGGCCCCCCGATACCGGCGGGGCCTTTTCCGTTCCCGGGCCGGGCACAGGCCGTCTTGGAACGTTATTTTGGCAATCGCGACGGCACCCGAGAATAGCCGGGCGATACCGTGAATTACAGACGGCCCAACCGGTACGCAATTCGCGTTACAGCAATTGCCAGAATTGCGTTCCGATTCCGTTTACGATCAACCTATCACCGCAAAGTCGCAGAGTGGATAGTGATTCTGCATTTCGCTGCCTTTCGAGAGCCTCCCTTCGACTGAGTTCCCTTCGGCTCCGCTCAGGACAGGCAGGACAGGTAGGCAAAAGGGATGCAGGATCCAGGATACAAGATACAGGGGTTATGAGATTTGGAGAGCTGGATTCTGGTTTCTCGATACTGGATGCTGGATGCTTGAAGTCAGAGGCTTGCCCGCCTTTGGCGGGTCGGAGGTCGGAGGTCGGATGGCAGAGGACACAAGGCAGAGGACAGCTAAGGCATGAGGACACACGGGCAAACGGGCCAACCGGCTAACGGGCTAACCCTTCGGCAGGCTCAGGATAAACAGGACATAGAGGGCGACATGCAAAACGATCGTCTGGGAAAATATATGGATAGCGACAGGATACGAATTGCCCCATCCGTTGGTGCCTTGTTCGGGTTCCGCGGAGCACCGCCACGGGCGGAGGATCTTCAATCCACAAGGATATTTCCGAAGACCGGGTGACGCGCTGTCGGAATCAGCTTGTAAACAGAGGGGGCGTTTGTTATTTTTTAAATTAAATCTGAACATAATACGCCGATTTTAAGCGAATTTCAGACAGTGCCGAAATGAAGCCGGGTTTTCGGGGATCGGGCCGTGGGGTGCTCTTCCAGGAGAGGACGATGATCAAATCCAAAGCACTGGAAGTCAATATCGCCGACTATCACGTCGACGTCGATGTGGATCCCAAGTACAGTGTCCTCCAGGAAGCCATGTCCCGGTACTTCGGGATTATGGAAGGGCTGACGACCTTTCTAAAGGAGCTGTCCCACCCCTACAAGAATTGGCAGTTCATCGTCAAAGAGGCCCGAAACTATTCGCTGAATTATTTCCATCTTCTCAAATCCCATCCAAAAGGCGAGACGGCCGCCGGTCTCCTGGTCGACATTTTCGCCCAGGCCATTGACGCCACCAGCCTGTCCGAGGTCCGTGTGGACGCTGTCGACAACCTGTTGTTGTATCTGCAACGGATCATCAAGGATGCCGGATCGGAGTTTGACCGGTTTTTCCGGGTTCTGGATCACAGTTTTACCCGAATCGCAAACTACCCGGAGCCCACGTTTCTTCTTTTTGTCAAAAGCTACTACCAGTTGCCGGCACTTGCCGAAGCATTTCTCGGCTCGGCTCCGGAAGGGTTTTCCAGCTATGAATCGCTAAATCGGATGCTGGTGCGGTATTACCGCACGACCTCAGAGTACTGGCTTAGTGAAGATGATCCGTGGGAGTGGTTTCACACGGAAGCTTCGGATATCGGTTCCCCGGAAAACGCCAGACCGCTTTTTGACGACGTTTCCCACGGGCAGATTGGACGATGGCAGGAACGGCAGGAACGCGCCTCTGAAGAATTCCCGAGCGGAAGCCCGGAATTGACCCGTAAACTGATGGATCTGCCCCACTACAACGATGTCGTCAATCATTACCGGGAGCTTCCCCACCAACTGTTGAAGGCCGGCGCCGCAACCGGTAAGGGGAACCAGTGGAAAGTCCTATTCCTGTTTCACATCATGAACATTTCCGGGCTCTCGCTGATCCACGAAGAGGCTCTTAGGGATATCAATCGAACCCTGACGTGGCTCTTCCAGAACGAAAAAGACTGGAACACCAGCAAGCTGCTGGAAAAAACCTTTTCCATCCTGATGGTGCGGACACGGAAGTATCCGACAACCGCCTTGAACTGTGTTTTAAATATCGGGAAAGGCGTGTATCAAACCGATGAAATCGATTTGATCAACGGATTCATCGATTCGGTCATCGAGCTCGGTTTTCAGCACCCCAACGTGGGCGGTGTCGGAGACGATTGGCAGATAAAGGTCAACAACGCCCACCTGTCAAATATCCGTACCTGGATGGAACTGATCGAAATTAATCCCAAGTGGTCTACGCGGCTGCTGTCGAGTCTGATTATCAACCTCTCCCTGGGCGGCGTGTTTATCAAAGACACCGACCTGTTTCCACGGGACATCACCCGCTTTTTGAACAGCGATATCAGCCCGGTATATAATCTTACCAAGCAGTTGATGCGATTGTTTCCCGTGTATTTCAACAATATCGGTGCCGAAGGAAAACTCAGGGATATCTCCACGGAAATCGATGAAATCACCCACCGCAAGGACGTGTTGATCCATTTCCTGCGCAAACAAAGCCACGTGGAAAGCAGCAACCAGGTCCTGGCGTTCATCGAGGCTACCCTGAACTACTGGGCAAGCCGCGATAACCGGTGCCTCCGGGCCTATCTGCCGCCGATCATTTACAACCAGATCGGTTGCGACGGCCCTTATGTTGACGGTGTTCACCGGGTCATGCAGGCCCTGTCCTCAGGCGGCATCGACCTTCCCCAGGGGTTGCTGAATAAAACAGGCGAGGATCTGTCACTGCTGCTGACGGATACGGCCGAGGACCTCGCCCCCGCCGATATTCGGCGCGCCCTTCTGGCCACGGAATTCTACAAACTGCTCTATCAAAAATATCACATCGGTTTTACGGAAATCGCCAACTATATCGGTCAGCTCAAAGCAGAAGGCTTTCCCTATCTGGATCGACTCGAACAGGCCCTGGCCCAGCCGGATCTGAAAAAAAAGCTGTTCATGCTCCTTGATTTTCTCGACACGCTGAAAAACCTGATTCTGTCACCCGAGGAATATGAAATCAGAGAAGACATTTACAAAAAGCGTCACTTCACAGTGGATATTCCGTCCATGTACGGAAGCTATCACGAGATGAAGTTTGACGCGCTGGGGCTGACCTTTCGCGTGGAATCCCTGGTCAATGTGCTTCTCGAAGAGCTCATCGAGAACATCGATCTGAGTCTGATCACCAAAGCCAGCATTTATCAGATCTACGCCCGACTTCGCCTGTTCGACAAGGCCCTGCGGCTGGATGGGATCACCTCGCTGGAAATCGGGCTTCAACTCGATCTTCTGGCCCATTCCCTGGAGGTCGAGGGGTTTACCGTCACACAATACCTGGACATTTTTAAAGGTTTTGCCGGGGCGGTCCGGAATATCATCAACGATCATTTTAATAATATTCACGAGGAGAATCTGTCCCGGATTCTGGCCCGCACACCGGTGGATCAAATCAAATCGAAATATCTTCCCAGGGATTCCGGCATTGTCGACCGGGAAAAGCTCCAGCATCGGGCGTCGGAAATCTTTTTCCGGGATCAGATTGCCATGTCCCTTGGACTGCAGCAGATGGATCTGTTCCTCAGCAGAATTCTAAAAACCTTGTATCACCAGGCCGCAAAACTGCCCAAAGACAAGCTTCACCGACTCCTTCTATACGACCCCCAGAACACCATGTCTCGCCTCGATGATGCCGGCAGTCGCATGGGCGGGATCATTTATTTAGGCAACAAGGGGCTCAACATCATGCGGCTCAAGAATTATGGCATACGGGTCCCACCGGGTTTCATCATTACGACGGAAGTCTTCCGATTTCTGGACATCATCGAAAGTTATGCACCGGCCGAGCAGCGATTACAGGAGCAGGTGCGTCGACGTATCACCGAAATCGAAACCCAGACCGGAAAGGTTTTCGGCGATCCGGCAAATCCCCTGTTATTCTCGGTTCGAAGCGGCAGCACGATCTCCCAACCGGGCATGATGGACACGGTTCTGGATGTGGGTATGAATGAGGAGATCGCCGCCGGTCTGGCGAGCCGTTCTGGAAATCCCTGGTTTGCCTGGGACAATTACCGCCGGTTCCTCCAATGCTACGGCATGTCGTTCGGTCTGGCCCGGGACGATTTTGATGCCATCATGCACGATTATAAAGCCCGATGGGGAAAATCGTTCAAAAAGGATTTTACAGGCGATCAGATGCAGGAGGTTGCCCTGGCTTACAAGAATCTGGTCAAAAGCGCCGGACACCGGATTGAAGAGGATCCCATGGCCCAGCTCCATTTGATCATCCGCAAGGTGTTCGCGTCATGGGACTCGGAGCGGGCCAAAGCCTACCGGAAAATCATGAGCATTTCGGAGGATTGGGGAACGGCGGTCACCATCCAGTCAATGGTTTACGGCAATCTGTCGGAAAATTCGGGTGCCGGGGTGGTATTCACCCACAACCCCAGATGGTCTGAAGACACGCTGCGTCTTTGGGGTGATTTTACCATTCACAATCAGGGTGAAGATGTCGTTTCCGGCCTGGTCAAAACGTTGCCCATTTCTCTCACCCAGCAGAGCAAGGAAATGAGGGATACGGATATCACCCTGGAAACCCATTTTCCTAAAATCTATAGGGCCTTGAAAAACTGCGCAAACGAGTTGATTTACGAAAAGGGCTGGAGTCCGCAGGAGATGGAATTTACCTTTGAAGGGCCGTCAAACAGGGATCTGTTCATGCTCCAGACGCGCGACATGGCGATGCGGGAACGGAAGCAGGTGCTGACATTCGACCTTCCGGCAAAAACCCGTCTTCTATCCCATGGGATCGGTGTCAGCGGCGGGGCCATGAGTGGACGGGTGGTCTTCAGTCTCGAAGAAATTGACAAGTGGCGATCCATCGAACCGAATCGGCCATTGATCCTGGTCCGGTCGGATACCGTGCCGGATGATATCCGGGAAATTTTTGCCGCCGACGGCCTGCTCACCGCACGGGGAGGGTTGACCTCCCATGCGGCTGTCGTCGCCCACAGACTGGGGAAAACATGTGTGGTCGGCTGTGGCGACATGATCTGCAACGAAAAAGAGAAAATCGTGCAGTTTCATCAGATTCAGCTAAGATCTGAAGCATTTATCAGCATCGACGGCCAGGAAGGGTCCGTGTACCACGGATTGATTCCGATCCATGCGGGATAACCCGGACGTGCGGCGCCCATTGAAGACCGTCCTGATTTCGGTAAGAAGCGCCGGCCGGTATGCGTGATATGATCGGAAGGAGGGAAGCTTATGGGAATTGAGAATTCCAAGGTTTTGGGTATCAACGGTCTTGGACGGATCGGAAAACTAACCGTGTGGCACCACGTCTCCAGAAAAGCGTTCGACAGCCTTGTGATGAATATCGGGCGTCACGCCGGCAACTCCTTGGCAGATATTGCCCACTACCTTGAGCGGGACTCCACCTACGGCCGCCTGCAGCAGTACCTGCACGGATGCCGCTCTGAAGGGGTAATCGGGGACATCAACGAAGAAACCGAAACGATCGTTATCGACCGCATTCCCGTTCGTTTCTTACGGACCGCACGTAATCCGGCAGAGATCGACTGGAAAACCCACGACGTCCGATTGGTCGTGGACACCACCGGCCAATTCCTCGATCCGGCGCTTTCGGACGACCACGGCAAGGGGTCGTTGCGGGGCCACCTGTTGGCGGGGGCAGAAAAAGTGATCGTATCGGCCCCGTTCAAAATAAACGACACCGGGCATGCCATGCCGGATGATGCCGTCACCACCGTCATGGGGATTAACGAAACGGATTTCGATCCGCGAAAGCACCGGATCATTTCAAATGCCTCCTGCACAACCACATGCCTTGCTCACATGATCAAACCTCTGCTGAACCATTTTGGTCCCAGCAAGATTCTCTCCGCATCCATGGCCACGGTTCACGCGGCGACAGGATCCCAGGCGGTTCTGGACCGATTGCCCAAGAACGGGAAAACGGACCTGCGGAAAAACCGCAGCATTATGAATAATATCATTCTTACGACCACTGGCGCGGCGAAGGCATTGCGACTGGTCATACCGGAGATGGAACATATCGGGTTTATCGCCGAATCGGTCCGCATCCCGACAAGCTCCGGCTCGCTCATCATTCTTGTGGTCAATCTGCACGAAGAGCTTACGGGCGAACCGATTCGGCGAGAGATGATAAACGGGGTATATTACCGGGCGGCCAAAGAGGATTCGAACGGTTATCTGCACTATAGCGACAAGCAGAACGTTTCCGGAGACATTATCGGCCTGCCAAAAGCTGCTGCCATCATCGAAGGGCACGAAACCCACACACGCACCGCTGAGGTCAGCCTGAATCTGGAACACGTACCGGGCATCGATGCAAAGGTCGTCGCATCATTGCCGAATCGAACAGTTCAGGTACCGGTCACCCAGGCCGTGATTTACGGCTGGTATGACAACGAAATGGGAAGCTATGTGAACATGCTGGGGGATCGGACGGTTTCGGTGGCCGGGATGGGCTGAAACGTTTTCATGCCCTGTTCGGGCGGGACAACCCAGCAGGTCGGTTCAACGGCCGGCTTTTAATGGGTCCATTGCCCGGGCTAGGTCGGTTGTATCTGGCGTTTCGATTTTTTGGCTTTTTTGTCACCTTCATCGTCACCGATGATCTTGTCGAGGTCTTCGGTTTTATTTTCGGTGGGTTTCCCCGGCCTGTCGTTCATATCCTCTTCCTGCTGCCCGAGAAGATCCTTTTCGTCGACAAAAATCTCCGTCGGCTGGGGATTGTCGGCCTGAAAAAGGTCCAGAACACATCGGGTCAGTTGCTGTGCATTGAGACGGACGGGATAGAGTGTCGGCGTTCGGAGGACATCCATAACAGCTTTCTCTCCATCTTCGATGGCGGCTTCAATTTCTGCGATATCATACGTTTCTTCATAAAGAAGAGAGAAGATCTCCTTTTCAAGAGCGGCATACTCTCGGATCATTAACCGGTTCTGTGCTTTGTCCAGCTCAACGACATATTTTTGCTCCATACCCCCCCCCGCTAAGCGTTGCAACCCTTCGAAATTCGACGCGCAGTTTTCCAATGTCGCGCTAATAATAGACTTTTCTCGATAAAAGTCAAGTCCTTATGAATTCCGAACCCTCAATGCCCGCCCCACAATCGGCATTCGGGCGGTGGGCCGTTTTTCTATCTCAAACCGTCTTTCTGATTTCGGGGTAGTAATGACTGCAGGTGATCGCTCAGGCGAACAAATTCCTGGACCGACAGGGTCTCCGCCCGGCGGGAAGGGTCGATGTCGGCATCGGCCAAGGCGTTTCGGGCAAGGGTGGCACCCACCTTGAGAAAACTGCCGGAAAGGGCGTTTTTCAACATCTTTCGCCGCTGGCTGAATGCCGCCTGCACCACTTTGAAGAAAAATGTTTCATCACCGGCAGGGAATTCCGGTGTGTGCAGGAAGGTCAGCCTAAGAACCGTAGCATCGACTTTTGGTTTCGGAAAGAAATCGGCGGCCTTGACCTGGAGTATTTTTTCGATTTGCGCACAGTATTGGATTAATACCGACAACCGGCCGTATGTCTTTCCACCGGGGCCGGCACAAATCCGATCGGCCAGTTCTTTTTGAAACATGAGAACCGCTCTGGAAATCGAATTTCTTTCTGCCACCAAGCGGATTAGAATTTGGGAAGAAATATTATAGGGCAAATTGCCCACGACGATCAGCGGCTGCCCTTCTGAACTGGCGATCTTGGATACGTCGACGTCCAGGATGTTTTGCTGAAGTATGACAACTTCCGCCGTGCCGGCAGCCAGCAGTTCTGTTTTCAGCAAACCCGCCAGATCTGGATCCCTCTCCACGGCAACGACCTTTCTGGCAGATCGGGCCAGGGGTATGGTTAACGCCCCAAGACCGGCACCAATTTCCAGAACCACGTCTTCCGGCGTCACCCGGACAAGACCCACCAGTTGCTCGGCTGTGGACGGGTGGCGCAGGAAATTCTGGCCGTAGCGCTTTTTGGCTCGCAACTGCCAGGCGGTCAGTAGCACCTTGGGCGACGTCATCGTTTACCTGGGAAAAAGGTTTATCTCCAAATCCGCGGGCTAAGGCGTTTTACGGCGTGCCGGCCTCACGGCATGGATAAAGGGCGCCATGGGTTTGTTTGGCAGGCGTTTCATCAGCGCTTTTAGCATTTCACGCGACCCCGTGGACCCTGACTCATCACCGCCCCGCAAGCGGGATTGCCAACGCTGTTTCATTCAGCAGCGCCGAGTAATTGGAAGATACCCATGTCCGGAGTGTTGCATGCAATGACCGGGATGGAAACGCGTGTGTCAGTGAAATCGGCCGCCTTCAGCGTGGCGAGATCTCTAGCATGATTTCAGGTGCTTTGCAACGCTGATGCCTCGTATTGGTTGGCAACAATCCACTGATTTGGTTTCTTGACTTTGGCAGAGGAGTCCCTTATTTTCCAGTTGATAGACAAAAAAATAGTCTTTGAGTTTATGACAAGGAGAAAACAATGGTAAAAAAACGTGGAAAACAGGTCAGCTTCGATGCAATGGTCAAGTTTTTCATGATTCAGTATGAGATCCCGACGAAGCGAGATGTCGATCGACTGATGGCCAAGATGGAACGGCTTGAAATGTTGATCACAGCCTCGCAGGGACCCTCCGCGCGACGGGGAGGGCGGAAATCGTCCGGCGCCAAAGGAAAAGGGGCCTTGACGGCTTCCGATATGGTGCTGTTGACGATCAGGCGTTTCAAGCAGGGGGCCAGTTTCTCGGATATACAATCAAAAACCGGCTTTGGAGAAAAAAAGCTTCGCAACATTATCTTCCGCCTCAATAAACTCGGAAAAATCAAAAGGAAGAGCCGAGGCGTTTATATTGCTGTCTGATCCGGGACGCAGCACCCCTTTACTCTCTGCTAATTCCTACCTTTGGGAATATCGGTGGGGCTCGGGCCCTTCCGGGAACCTATCGCGATCTAAAGCCTTTCTCCAAAATAGTTAGAGGCAAGAATCGAAAAATCGAGGGGTCGCGTAACCGTTTTCCATAAATTTACTGAATGGAACCTTTGACCCCTTGAACCCTCTGGGATCACCCTGACGGAGGAGCGGTAAAGTGCTGTCCTGCATCAAAAAACCGCAACGAATCGGGAGATGATCCTAAAAAATGAGCAGGCCCAACCATGTCATCTTTATCCGATCCGATTAATCGGCACGTCACGCCTGGCCAGACCGTTTCCGGGTACCAGGTCCAGCGAGTGCAATCATTGCCCGCCATCGATCTCACCTTTTACGAACTGTCGCATATCAACACGGGCGCCAGGCATATCCACCTCGGTTGTTCGGACACGGATAATTGCTTCAGTGTGGCGTTTAAGACCGTGCCGGAAAACTCAACAGGTGTCGCGCACATCCTGGAGCATACGGTTCTTTGCGGGTCACATAAATATCCTGTCAGAGACCCGTTCTTTTCCATGCTCAAACGGAGTCTGAGCACGTTCATGAATGCGTTTACCGCATCGGACTGGACGATGTACCCGTTTTCAACCCAGAATCAACGGGACTACTACAACCTCATGGATGTGTACCTGGATGCCGTTTTCCATCCCCGGCTTGACGAACTCAGTTTCAAGCAGGAGGGGCACCGGATGGAATTCGACACCATCTCCCCAAATGGCACCCCCCGGGATTTGACTTACAAAGGGGTGGTCTACAACGAGATGAAGGGGGCCATGTCGTCTCCGGACCAGGTGATGATCCGCTCATTGCTGAACGCGTTGTTTCCATCGAGCACCTATCGGTTCAATTCAGGTGGGGATCCCGCCGTCATTCCCCGGCTGACCTATGATGATCTGATACAATTTCATCGTCACCATTATCATCCGAGCAACTCATTTTTCTATACTTACGGCAATCTTCCCCTTGCGGCGCATTTAGAGGTCATCGATGAGAAAATTCTGTCGCAATTCAATCGGATCGATCCCGGAACGGAAGTGGATCCGCAGCCACGATGGGCGTCTCCACGATCGGTGGAGTACACCTATCCCTTGAGCCGCAGCGAGGATCCCGCCCATAAGTTTCAAGCCTGTGTGGCCTGGTTGGCGGCCGATATTCAGGATACGCGCAATGTGCTGGTCATGACGCTCCTCGAGCAGATCTTGCTGGGGAACGCCGCATCGCCCCTGCGGAAAGCCCTGATCGAATCCGGACTCGGCTCGGCCCTGAGCGACGGTACCGGGTATAGTGATGAGTACCGTGATACGATGTTTACTGCCGGCCTGAAAGATGTGGGGGCCGAATCCGGAGCGGCCGTGGAAGAACTGGTCTTCGGGGTCCTGGAAGACCTGGCCCGCCATGGCATCCCATCGGAGCTGATCGAATCGGCGTTTCACCAGATCGAGTTCCATCTGAAGGAAAAAACCAACCATCCCTATCCGTATGGATTGAAGCTGTTGCTGACGGTTGCCGGCGGCTGGATGCATGGTGCAGATCCCTATAGAATCCTCGATGTCGACACGGACTTGAACCGGATTCGCGAAGAAATGGTGAAAGGCCCGTTTTTAGAATCGCAGCTTAAACAATTCCTGCTGGAGAACCCGCACCATGTCCGCTTTTCTCTGGTTCCCGACCTGGAGGAAGAGGACAGAAAGACAACCGAAACCCAAAACGAACTGGCGCACATCGCGGCCCATCTCGACAACGATGCGATCCATCACATACAGGATGATACCATCGTCCTGAAACGGATCCAGGAAACACCGGAAGATGTGTCCGTTCTGCCGACCCTGGACCTGGCCGATGTCCCGCCTACGGTTCACTGCGTTTCGCCAACGGCCGAACCGGCCGAGGTTCCGGTCTTTACTTACGAGCAGTCCACGGGGGGGATCGTCTATTTTACAGCGGCCATCGGTACCGGCCACCTGGATCCGGTACTGATCCCATGGGTCCCGTTTTTCTGTTTTGCGTTTCCCAAAATCGGCACCGTCACAAAATCCTATGTCGAGGTGTCCCGTGACATCGATCGTTACACCGGCGGCATCGGTTTGTCGGCGGCGGCACGCACCCCCTTCGGGCAGACGGCCCAATGCCTTCCGTTTTTGGCATTCAACGGGAAATGCCTCGAGCGGAATACGGACCCCATGATGGACCTCCTGTCGGAGCTGATCCTGGACGTGGCTTTCACCGATCTTGAAAGACTGCAGCATCTTCTCATGGAATACCGGGCCGGGCTGGAGTCCATGGTGATCCACAATGGCCACCGGCTGGCAATGTCCCTGGCCTCGAGGAATTTTTCCGACGCCATGGCCTTGAACGAATTATGGTCGGGCGTGCATCAGCTCAAGCACATTAAGGAGATGACCGAGACCCTGAACGGGTCCCATCTTAGCACCATATCGGATCGCCTGGCCGCGATTCGGCAGCGGATTGTCTTTCGCAATAACATTCGCGCGGCCGTCATCGGGGCCGACGCGGCGTTATCCAAGGTTCTGCCCCCGGTATCCAAACTCTATGACACCCTATCGCCTCTGGAAAACGGAGGCTTCGCACTCCCAAAGATCGATCGGACCGACAGGCGATCCAGAGAGGGCTGGGGTACGTCCTCTGCTGTCTCTTTTGTGGCGGAAGCGTTTCCGACCGTCCGTATGGATCACCCCGACGCCCCCTCGCTGTCGGTCATCAGCAAAATTCTGCGCTCGCTCTTTCTGCACCGGGAAATACGGGAGAAGGGCGGCGCCTATGGTGGCTTTGCGAGCTACAGTCCCGAGGATGGCACCTTCTGTCCGGCATCCTACCGGGATCCCCATATCGTCCGGACACTCGAAGTATACCGTCGCGCCTCCGATTTTATTACTTCCGGGGTCATATCCAACGAGGATATCAAAGAAGCCGTTCTTCAGGTGTGTTCCGACATCGACAAACCCGACCCGCCCGGTCCCGCAGCCAGAAAGGCGTTTTATCGCAGCATCATTTCCCTGACCGATGGCGACCGCCTCCGGTTCAAGCAGAACCTGCTGTCCCTGTCCCGGGAACGCGCGCTGGACGTCGCCAAAACCCATTTCTCCCCGTCATCGACCAATCACGCCGTAGCGGTGATCTCAAGCGAGGAACGGTTGACTGCTGCCAACGCAAAACTCGCCGACGATCCGCTGGAAATTTACGAAATATAGATCGGTGGGCCGGTTTGCCCGTTTGCCGGTTTGCCCGTTGGCCGGTTTGCCGGTTGGCCGGTTGGCCGGTTGAAACACGGAATTGTGGCGTAATGGAGTAATGGGCTGATGGCCCGTATTCTCACATCTGACATCCGATGTCTGATATCTGACAGCTGACACCCGAAACCTGAAACCGGTCTGCGTCATGTCTTCGGAATTTCTTCCTGACCCGTTCTTGTAAATATCCCAGAAAGGAGAGCCTATCTACCGACCATAGTTGCCAGCCACATCGTCAGCGGGGGATAAAACGTAATGATAAACAGATCCGCCAGCAGCACCAGCAAAAACGGCCATATCCTGCGGCTCACCGCACCGATGCCGTCCCCGGAAATGGCACTGGAGACAATCAGGCAGATGCCCATCGGCGGGGTCAGCATACCGATGGCAAGGTTGGTGACAACGATTGCGCCGAGATGAATCAGGTCGATTCCGAGCGATGGCAGCATCGCGCTGATCAGCGGCACCAGAAGAATCAGGGCGGCTGTGGTTTCAATAAAAGTCCCGGCGATCAGCAATACGGCATTGATCAGCAACAGGAGGACTACCGGATGCTGCGTCAGACCGAGGAGAGCTCCGGCCATTTGCCCTGGAAGATCTTCGATGGCGGCAATCCAGCTGAAAATGGATGCCGTGGCAATGATGAACATGACAATGGCCGATGTTACCGAACCTTCGATGAATATGGATACCAGATGTTTTGGTGTTATCTGGCGGTAAACAACTATTCCCAGAACAAGCGCATAGATCACAGCCACCGCCGCCGATTCCGTAGCGGTGAAAATTCCCATTAAAATACCGCCCAGAATGATGACCGGCGTTCCGAGAGCCAGAATGGCTCGACGGAAGGCCTGCCAGACGCGGCCCAATGCGAACGGCTGGGTGGCGGCATAACCCTCCCGTCGGGAGGTGAAGGTGGCCACGGCAATGAGGGAGATCCCGATCAGAATCCCCGGAAGGATGCCGGCGGCAAACAGCTTGCCGATAGACGCCCCGGTGAGGAATCCAAAAATAATCATAGGGATCGACGGTGGAATGATCACACCGATAGAGCCGCCGGAGGCTTGCACCGCCGCAGCAAAATCAGATGCGTAGCCGGACTTTTTCATCGCCGGAATCAGAATGGCGCCGACGGCGGCGGTATCCGCTGCTGCGGATCCGGAAATTCCAGCAAAAAACATGGCTGAAACAATCGTCACCGCGGCCAGCCCGCCGGGCAGCCAGCCCACAAGGGTGTTAGCAAAATCAATGATACGCTTGCTGATCCCCCCGGCCTCCATAATCACGCCGGTGAACATGAACAACGGGACCGCCATCAAATGAAATGAGTCCGTCCCGCCAAACATCCGCTGGGCCACCATCATCAGCGGAAAATCGCCTTGGACCAGTATGCCGATGACCGATGCGACCCCGATGGCAATCGCAATCGGGGCATGGAACAAAAACAGGACAACGAGCGATATGATCAGCGCCTCAACCGTCACGGGATGTCCTTCTGAATTCGGCCGCAAGAAAAGTCACGCCATGCACACACAGAATGGTTCCACAGATGGGTATGATGGACAAAATAATCCATTTTGGCAGGGTTAGGGCTGGAGATATCTGGAAACGGACAAAGTGAGCGAACTGAATGCCGTACACAACCATGATGAGAAAAAAGCCCAGGGACAGCAGATGGGTAGCGATGGTCACAAATTTTCGCAGGGTTGGCGCAAGCCGGCGTGTCAGAATGTCGACACCGGGGTGGGCTTGACGCTTGTACGCGACCGATGTTCCGAGGAATGTCAGCCAGACCAGCATGAACCTGGCGAGTTCCTCGGACCAGAAGAGGGATTGGTTCAACACGTAACGGAAGAACACCTGGGTCGCCACTGTCAGAGCCATGGCCAAGCCCAGGCCGAACAGGGTGTATTCAACCCCCCTGTTGATACGGTCGCTGGCGCGATCGAGAAATGAATTCATGTCATGAGAATGGCGATAATCCGATCTTACTGCGTCGCCTCGAGTACCCTTATCAGCAGGTCTCGAACCCGCGGGTCTTGATAAATATCCGTATCCTTGATACCCGCCACTTTGGCCCGAAAGGCATTGATTTCCGGTGTTTCCACGACCCGCATCCCCTGATCCTTGAGAAATGCGAGTCGGGCGCTGTTTTTCTCCCGGTTGAGTTTCCGCTGATAGACGGCCGCTTCGTAGATCGTGGACCGGATCAATTCATGGGTGGCCGGATCAAGGGTGTTCCACCACAGCAGGGATGCCACGTCGATGTGGGGCGAATAGACATGCCGGGTCAGGGTCATATGGTCTTGAATTTCATAGAATTTGTAAACCTCCATGACCCACAGGGGGTTTTCCTGTCCGTCGATCACACCCTGCTCCAGTTCGGTATAGATCGGCCAGGGCATGGGGGTGGGATTGGCCCCGAGCTGTTGCCAGATGGTTTTGTGCATCGCCGACGCCATCACCCGGATTTTCAACCCTTCCACATCTTCCGGGCGTTTCACTGCCCGCCTGTTGTTCGTAAGATTCCGAAATCCGTTTTCAGAAAAACAGAGCCCCTTGAACCCGGCCCGCTCCAGGCTTTTCAGAATCTCGGCCCCCAGGGCACCATCGAGTATCGCATCGGCCTGGGCGTGATCCTTAAACAGGAATGGATAATTGATGACCCGCACGATCGGGTCGAAGGTATCAAACGGGCCACCGGTGATAATGCCCATCTGAATGGTGTTCATTTGAATTTGCTGTAATATTTCGGTTTCATTTCCGATGGACTTGGAATGAAATATCTTAACCGTCACGTTTCCGTTGGATCGGGATTCAATCAGCTCTTTGAACTTGTCGGCAACGATATTCTGTGCTGATCCGGGTTTGGTGACCACGCCCAGCTTGATATGGATGCCTGCGGATGCCTCGATCGCCATAACGGTGATCAGGAGCAGCGGCAGCAGCGCGCTCAGTGCTTTTCTCATACGAAACCTCCTGGCGGTGAGCCCGAACTTGGCATGACATTTTCGAAGAGGGCATGTCCGGCAGCCCCGTATTCCCCATGGCAGGGTTTTGACCTGAACCTGCATATCTGAAATCTTTCATAAAGTAAACACGCCCCGACTAGGATGGTCCCTGTCATTTCATGAAATATTCGGGTTACATGTTGACTAACTCGACACCTCTGACTAAAAGGAAAAGTTTATGTGTTTATTTAACCGGTTTGCCGGTTTGTCCCGCCATGGCGGGATTTGCCGGTTTGTCCTGAGCTTGTCGAAGGGTTGGCCCGTTGCGGGAACGGAATTCATGTTCGGCTATAATGAACCTTATAATGACGTGAGACCATGATCCAGCTGATTAGAGGATTCAGAGATATTCTTCCGGGCGATGTGGGGCTGTGGCAGCACATTGAACGGACGGCCATCGATCTTTTCCGCGCGTTTGGATTTCACGAAATCCGAATCCCCATTATGGAAAAGACCGAACTGTTTGCCCGCAGTATCGGTGACACCACCGACATTGTGGAAAAGGAAATGTACACCTTTCCGGACCGCAAGGGGGATTTGATTACCCTTCGCCCGGAAGCCACGGCATCCATCGTCCGTTCCTACATCCAGCACAAGCTATACGCCCAGGATCCGGTCCGGAAGTTTTACATGGTCGGCCCCATGTTCCGCCGCGAACGGCCGCAGAAAGGCCGCTATCGGCAATTTTATCAAATCGATGTGGAAATTTTCGGGGTGATGTCTCCCCTGGCCGATGTCCAGCTCATTTACCTGCTCCACGTCCTTTTCGATAGACTCGCGGTCCCGGACACACAGGCCCACATCAACTCACTGGGCTGCCCGGAATGTCGGAGAGGGTACCGTAGGGTCCTGGTAGACTACCTGAATACGGTGGCCGATCGCCTGTGCGCGGACTGTCGTCGACGGAAAGACACAAACCCCCTCCGGGTATTGGATTGCAAGGTACCACGCTGCCGGGAAGCCCTGACCGGCGCGCCGTCGATTCTCGACTCGTTATGCGATGACTGCCGGCAGGATTTCGATACGGTCCAGGAACACCTGACCCGGTTGGAGATTCCCTATGCGGTGGACGAGCGTCTGGTCCGGGGACTCGACTATTACAATCGCACGACCTTTGAAATGCAGACCGGATTGCTCGGTGCTCAGAGTGCCGTGGCCGGAGGAGGACGCTATGATGGTCTCATCGAAATGCTCGGCGGGCCGTCCCTTCCGGCGACCGGATTTGCCATCGGATTAGACCGGCTCGTTGATGTCTGCGGTCTGGAAGGCAGCCGATATTATAAATCACCCGACCTTTTCATTGCGGCCCTTGGGGAGGCCAGCCAGAAGCTGGCCTTCGAGTGGGTCTGTGATCTTGGCATCCGGGGCATTCAGGCGGAAGTAGACTATCAAAACAGGAGTCTGAAAAGCCAGATGAAACAGGCTGGCCGGCACCGGGCCCGCCATGCACTGATTGTCGGAGACAGCGAATTGTCCCAGGGTACCGCCATTTTACGGGACATGACGTCCAAGGAACAGGTGGATATACCCCTTGATGGTATCGTCGACACACTGCTTCAACGGCTGAATGAGGATAAGTAAAGGGAAAGGAGTCTTCGGTTTGAGCGATAACCTCGGGAACATGCGACGCACCCATTCCTGTTGCGAGTTGGGCCGGGAGGATGTGGGTAAGGAAGTCACACTGATGGGATGGGTTCAACGCCGTCGAGACCACGGAGGCGTTATTTTCGTGGATCTGCGGGACCGGAAAGGGATCACCCAGGTGGTGTTCAATCCGCTGGTCGATGAGGCCGTGCACCAAAAAGCCCATGTGATTCGCAACGAATTTGTCCTCGGCGTCCGAGGCAAAGTGGATCCCCGACCTGAGGGGATGACCAATCCCAATCTGAAAACCGGTGAGATCGAGATCACGGTAACAGAACTGAAAATCTTTAACACGGCCAGCACCCCGCCGTTTCTGGTGGAAGACAGTGTGGATGTATCCGAGACGGTACGTCTGACCCACCGCCATATCGATCTTCGGCGACCGACATTGCAGCAGAACATCATACGCCGGCATCAGGCCGCCCAGATCGTGCGGGGTCATCTGAACGGCCTGGGATTTATCGAAGTCGAGACACCTGTCCTGACACGAAGCACCCCGGAAGGCGCCAGGGACTACCTGGTACCGAGCCGCGTCAATCCAGGCCGGTTTTACGCACTGCCCCAGTCCCCACAGCTTTTCAAGCAGCTTCTGATGATCTCCGGATTCGACCGGTATTATCAGATCGTTCGCTGTTTCAGGGATGAAGACCTGCGGGCAGACCGGCAGCCGGAATTTACCCAGATTGACCTGGAAATGTCGTTTGTCGGGGAAAACGATGTCATGGCCGTGGCCGAAGGCATGATGCAAGCACTGTCTAAACCATTCCTGGGCAGGGAGCTGCCGACCCCATTCCCGCGGCTCAGCTATGACGATGCCGTTGACCGGTTCGGGCTGGACAAACCGGACACCCGGTTCGGTCTGGAACTGACAGACATCTCCGACATCGTCAAAGGCTGCGGATTCAAGGTGTTCGCCTCGGTGGTGGAAAAGGGCGGTATTGTAAAGGCACTGAATGCCAAGGGCTGCGTCGATTTTTCACGCAAGGAAATCGATGATTTGGCGGAGCTGACCGCCGTCTACAAAGCCAAAGGGTTGGCCTGGATAAAGGTACGGGAGGATTCCTGGCAGTCACCGATCGCCAAATTTTTCACCGACGACGAGAAGACGGCCCTGACCGAGCGGATCGACATGGCGCCCGGCGACCTTGTCTTTTTTGTGGCCGACACACCCAAGGTCACCAATGAGGCCCTCGGTCACCTGCGCAATCATCTGGGGAAACGATTGGAACTCATCGACGACAGTCTATTCCAATTTGTGTGGGTCACCGAATTTCCACTTCTTGAATACGACGCCATTGAAAAACGATACCAGGCGCTGCACCACCCGTTTACCGCACCGCTGGAGGAAGCTTACGATCTCCTGGAAGAAGATCCCCTCCGCGTCCGTTCCCGTGCATACGACCTGGTGCTCAACGGTAATGAAATCGGCGGTGGCAGCATCCGTATCCACCAGCGGGATCTGCAGGAACGCGTGTTAAGCGCGCTGGGGCTGCCACGGAAAGAGTACCAGGAAAAATTTGGTTTTCTTCTGTCCGCTCTCGAATCCGGTGCCCCGCCCCACGGGGGGATTGCATTTGGCTTCGACCGGCTGGTGATGCTCCTCTGTGGGCAATCCTCCATCCGGGATGTGATCGCATTTCCCAAGACCCAGCGGGCCGCCTGCCTGCTTACCGATGCCCCGGCGGCGGCCTCAAAAGCGCAACTCGATGAACTCAATATTCGATTGTTGTTATAATCGGGCGATTCAATCTTTTTGAAATAAAAAAGCCCTACCGGATTTCGGTAAGGCTTTTATTGAAATTGTGGCTCCTCGGGTAGGACTCGAACCTACAACCTAGTGGTTAACAGCCACCCGCTCTGCCGATTGAGCTACCGAGGAATAATCTAAGTGTTTAATCGCTTCTATGGTTGTCCCCGGCGCCGGTTCAAACCTGAAATCCCGCCGCTGGCGGGACTGCCGGGGACCAATAGAACACTCTTGAATAATAAAGGTTCCTCCGGCTGTCAAGAAAAAATTGAGGCGTTATAGGGGCGTGCTTCAAGTATTCCCGCCGGGGCTGTCGAATCGAGGAGGCACCGCCGAGAAGCCCGATGTTCCGTTTCAAGGAATAACCAGGTGCGGTCGTTTGTCGAACCATGGCCGGGCCTTCTCCAGTTGACCGGCCAATCGAAACAGGGTGGCTTCGTCTCCGAGGGGGGCGACAAACTGGGCGCCACAGGGCAGCCCATCCGAGGTCCAGTGCATCGGAACGGACATGGCCGGAAGGCCGCACAGATTGGCAAGCTGTGTGAACGGGGTACGCGCGAGGCTGCGTTCCGCCAACTGATCAATCATACGGGTCCTCTTTATGAACCAGCCAAGGCCTAACGCGTTCACCGTGTGTAACATCAACGCCTCGACCGGTTTGAGATCAAGTTCACCGATCCTGGCCGGAGGTTCCGCGGTCGTCGGCGTCAGATACAGATCGTACGTTAAAAAGAAGCGTCCCATTTCCCGCGCGGCCGCATCCCAACAATGAAGCGCCGCGGCATACCGACCCGCAGAGATCGTTCGACCGATCAACCCGAGGGTCCAGGTTGCGGGTTCCACGTCCGCCCGGTTGATTCTTCGTTTCACGAGGGCTTCCATTTCTTTCAACTTTGCCGCCACCTCAGCGAAATACGATGTGATGTAGCTCCGGGCCATTTGTCTGCCGTCGATCCGAGGTTCAGCGTCCTCGACGACATGGCCGAGTCCCTCCAGCACGTGAGCCGTTTCCGCCACGGTTCGTCGGCATTCCGGGTCGACGCGAGTACCGATCGGAGAGCGGGTATTCATGGCGATTCTCAAACGACCCGGCTCCCGTTCCACTTCTTCCAGATACTTGCGTTCCGGTGGCCGGATATCATCGGTAGCGCCGGTATCCGGGCCCCGGGTAGCGTCGAGCATGGCGGCGCTGTCTCGAACCGATCGACTGATCACGTGCTCCTGTACCGCTCCCTGCCAGATTCGACCGTGAACAGGTCCGGTGGGATTTCGTCCGCGGGTGGGCTTCATACCGAACAATCCGCAGTAGGCCGCGGGAATACGCAGGGACCCGCCGCCATCATTTCCGCTCGCCAGGGGAACCAAACCCGCTGCGACGGCCGCGGCGGAACCCCCACTGGATCCGCCGGGCGTGTAATCCAGATTCCATGGATTTCGACAGGCGCCGAAAACAACAGGTTCGGTAATCCCCAACAGGCCGAACTCCGGCAGGTTGGTCTTTCCCAGAATCACGACACCGGCGTTTTTGAAGCGGACAACCATCTCGCTGTCGAATGCGGGGACATAATCCTTCAAGGCCTTGCAGCCGTCACTTAACGGCACGCCGGAATACGCCTGAATCTGGTCCTTGAGCAAAAAAGGAACGCCGGCAAATGGAGCGCCGGCAGGTATGCTGGACACGCTTTGGCGGCCCTGATCGAACATGGTGGTAACAACCGCGTTGATATACGGATTGATCCGCTCAATCCGACCGATGGCCGCTTCACACAGCTCAGCCGGAGTGACGTTTCCCTGCCGGACAAGCAGCGCCAAACCAAGGCCGTCATAGTTTGCATACTCCGGAAAGCCGCCCATACGCCCTTTCATAGCATTTTTCGCTGAAAACGTATCCCATATGTTGCAAGGTTTGGGATAAGATAATTTTCGCGCAAGCAGTGTTTGACATTAGGCGCGCCGGTTGTTAACAAGAATGGTTACTGATAACAATCCGAGGCCTATCGTGTATAACAAACCGAAACACCGTATGACCCAGCAGAGGTCGGTAATCCTCGAGGAAGTTCGCCGGGATACCGATCAACACCTGACCGCCGATGAGATTTATGAAAGGGTCCGCAAACAGCTTCCCCGCATCAGTTTAGGGACCGTCTACAGAAATCTGGAAGTCCTGGTGGAGTTGGATGAAATCCAGAAGCTTGAATTGAGCGGCAGTATCAGCCGGTTCGACGGCAACCCAAAGGGGCATTACCACATCCGGTGCATGCGTTGCGGCCGTGTCGACAATGCTCCTGTCGCCCCCATGCAGAAGCTCGAGGATGAGCTGTATGGATCGACGGTGTACACCATCATTGGCCATCGCCTGGAATTTACGGGTCTGTGCCCAAAGTGTTCGAAAACCCAGGAGGCGGAAACCACGATCGTGTGATCCAAAGGTTCCACAACGCCGCCATGTCCCCTACCGCCGCTGCTATAGCGGTTGTCAGAATTCCGTTCCGAAACCACACCCAAGGCCCGGGGTCCGGATATGGGCCTGTTCGGTATCGGAATCGCTATCGGTATCGGAATCGAGAAAGAAAGGCCCGGCCATATCGACCGGGCCTTTATAATTCGGTTGAATGACGCATGAACGGTATGAAGAAATGGCGGTGCTCCGGCTGACCCGCATCAGCCGATAAAATGATCCGTCCGTTTGGGTCCGCTTGTATCTTCCTGGGCTGCAGGCTCTGCCTCCGACCCGGCAGGCGGGGTCGTTTCAGCAGGTGGAGCCGCCTCGTCAGGTGGGGCCGCCTCGGCGGCCGGAGCTGTCTCGGCAGGAAGAAGAACGCTGGTCCCGCAAAACTCGCATTCAAGTTCGATTGGCCGTTCGCTGGTGGGTATCGGTATCGGCGTCTTGCACTTGGTACACGGGATGGTATCTTCTGTTGGAGCAGGCTTTTCCGCCATCGGTTTTGCCGCCGCGGTGGCTGTTGCTTCCGCCTTCGGCGTTACACTGCCGACAAATGCCCGGATGGCTTTTCTGACGCTGGCACTATCGTCTTCTCCACCCATGGCCCTTAGTTTGTCATGTTCGGCCTTGGTTAGAACGATCTTTACTTCCAGGGTATGGGCGTTTTCCAGCGCCTCGTTGAGTTCTTGCAGTGCCGCCGCCATATCGGCGAATCGCATATCGCCGGAATCCATTTTTTCTTTGATTTTACCCTTTATATCTTCGGCGGTCAGCCACTCCCCGTTAAAATTGATAGACCCATCCGCCATGCGTATGTCGCTCATCTCCGGCCTCCTGATGCGTTAATAGGGTAGTCAGTACCGTTAGAGTTTATCCAAAACCGTGGGTTTTGTCTACTCATCAGGCGATTCATGAGATATTCGGCATCAACGTCCACTGGATGGCCCAATTGCCGTTTTCCGGAAATCTTTCCAAACAGACGATCCCGCCGTTTTGAAATTTAAACACGGGTGGCTCGATGCTCCCGGTAATCAAAAATGAGCACAGTCGTTCCATGAACGGTAGATGCCCAACCAGCATAACCGTGCGCCCGGCCTCCAGTTCGCTGGCAAAGATGGTCACATCATCCAACGGCTTGATGCCCTCCACCTGCCGCAGGGCCTCGGGGGGAGCCAGTGCTTCTGAAAAAATTTCAGCGGTCTGCCGTGCCCGTTTCTTACCTGAATGACCGATGGCAGCAGGTTTTATGTTGTAGCCCTTGGCTACTTCGGCAATCCGTCGAACTTCGGCAATGCCCTCCTGGGAGAGGCCTTTTTCCGGATCGACATCCTTTGTCAGGCATTTGCCGTGTTGCACCAGGTAGAGCGCCATGAGCCTATTCCTTTCCCCCCGGACCGGATCACCACCGGATCTTCCCGACTCGGCCCTGAACGCATTCAAAGAGCCGTCATCATCGAATCTATCCGGTTATCTCCGGGGCATTCGGTTTCGGGTGGATCTTCTTGAGAACAACGCCCTCGGCATCTAAAAGATAAAGAAGAAAATCGTTTTTTGCCGATGTATCCACCAATTCGCCGTAGAATATGGCTTGCACTTCGTATTTGTTACCGGGCTCTCTCGGCATATTCACGGAACACTCGAGCGCGATCTCTTTTTCGAGAAAGAATGGAATGAATGAGACATCCGTTTTCTTCTCTTGAAGACCGACAATTTGTTCGCTTTTCCCGGGATCCTGTACAATGACCCAGACCCATCTGTCGTTCGTCAATTCCTGCGTCGTGTTGTCCAATTGACCTTAGCCTCCAAAGCGTGTTACTTAGGTGCCCATTAAGCGCCTGAATTATAAATAGAAATTTGAACTTATGTCAAACAGAATAAACATATTGTGCCTGACCATGACACTGCTGTTTTGCTGGGCGGCGCCCCCTGCCCACCAGCCGGCAGCGCTGGAAGTCGAGGTGATACAGATCCGGTACCGGTGGGTGGAAGATATCCTCCCGGTCGTGAGAAATCTCCTCTCGCCCCAGGGAAAGGTCACACCGGACTACAGGACCAACTCTCTGGTAGTAGTGGATTCGCCGGAGGCCATACAGAACATCCGGGCCGTACTCCAACGGCTGGATCAGGCTCCGGCCCAGGTCCGGATCGAGGTCCGCTTCGGGGAGATCACCGAAGAGATGGAGCGCGCGGGAAATGTGACAGGAAAAATCTCCGGTGAGGGGTGGGAAATCTCAAAAGGGGATGCTCCAAAAGACGGTGTTCAGATCTCCCTGGATGAGCAGAGAAGAAAAATCGACCGCAGCTCCGGATATACTCTTTTAGTCCAGTCCGGCACGCCCGGTTACTTGCGCGTCGGCAAAGATATCCCCTACCGGGAAAACTGGAATGATCTGTGTCAAAAATACGGCGGCTGCGGCGGCGACGGTATTCGCTACAAGCGGGTGGAGACCGGGATGGATGTCAACCCGAGAATCGTCGGTGAAAAGGTGATACTGGAAATCACCCCGAGGATTTCGGACGTTTCGTCAAAGGGTGTCATCCGATTTGCCGGAGCGTCCACACAGATCACGCTCCCATTGGGAGAGTGGGTCACCATCGGCGGCTCGGACGAAACCGCCAACGCAGCGTTGCAAGCTATCCTGGCGAGGGGCAGCGGAAACCGGGAAACGACCCGGTCAATCTCCCTCAGGGTCACCCGATACCCTTAATAAATTCGGTACCGAATTTATTATTATGAAGTATGTGAGTATTTTTCAATGATCCGCAACGCTGTAAAGAGTCCTTAGACGCGTTTTTGAGATAGGTTTTACCGGTTGTCGGCGATCAGCGTCCTGGCGATATCCAGGTCATACGCCGTATCGGGGTCAAAGGCACCCCGATACATTCCGGCAGCCTCCCGAATCGCTTCATAAGGTACCCACCCGTGTTCCTTCCACATGTTCGGGTCCTTTTGAGTCCACATCCGAAATTCCACGGATCCCCCTGCTTCTCGGATGTACATGCGAACCTGCCGATTGCCGGGAAAGGGATAATAATATAACCCTCGATCATCTTTCATATACTACTCCTCGACGGTATGTCTGTTCAGCCGCTCACTGAAAAAATGTCATGAATTCTTCGGGCCGGAAAGATTATCCCAGAAGGCCTTCCCTTGAGCTGTTCGCCGATCTTCCACCCGTCCTGTGGTGCCGGCCCGGGGGGGCTCCCCCCGCAAGCGGGCGATTCTCTGCTCCAGGGGTGGATGGCTGGAGAAAAGACTCATCAGTCCTCCTCCGGAAAGCGGGTTGACGATAAACATATGGGCTGTAGACGGCGAAGCACGCATGGGTATTCTTCGACTGTCGGCGCCGAGTTTTTCCAGAGCCCGCGCAAGCCCATTCGGATTTTGCGCAAAACGGGCACCAGTGCTATCGGCCAGGTACTCCCGGGAACGGGAGATCGCCATCTGAATGATCATGGCACCAATTGGAGCCAGGATCGACGTGAGGATTAAACCGATGGTTCCAAGGCCGCCTTGCTTATCATTCCCATGGCCCCCTCCGAAAATGGCCGACCAGCGGGCCATAGACGCCAGAAACATGATCGCTCCGGCCATGGTGGCGGCAATGGATCCGATGAGTATATCCCTGTTCTTGACATGGGCAAGCTCGTGGGCCAGGACGCCCATCACTTCATCCCGGTCCATCATCCGCAGCAAGCCTTCGGTCACGGCAATCACGGCATGCTCAGGATTTCGTCCGGTGGCAAAGGCGTTCGGGGATTCCTGGGGTATGATATAGACTTTCGGCATCGGCAGCCCGGCGTGTTGGGACAAGGTGTGGACCATCTCGTAAAGCTCCGGGGCCTGCCCTGGAGTTACCTCTTTCGCCCGGTACATGCGCAATACAATCTTGTCTGAGAACCAGTAGCTGCCAAAATTCATGACCCCGGCCAGAATCAGTGCCAAAAACATACCCTGGCGGCCGCCCAGCATTTGACCGATTAAAAGAATGAAAACGGTCATCGTCCCTAAAAGCATTGCTGTCCTTACCTGATTTCCCATCATACCCAGCTCCCTGTTCAACCTTATACGTCTGACATCGATCGGCACACAAGAATAAACGGTTCTCCAACGACAACGTCTCCCTGCCTGCAGATCATCGAAATCACGGATCCTGTTCTGAACGGCATTTCACCGACCGACCCAAATATATTCTTGATCCAAGGAAAAGCAAGATATCTTCGAAACCATTCAGCCGTTGCACCATCGCCATAGACGTTGTATATTTTCACTTTAAAAACAAGCAGCTTTGGATATCGGAGGAACACATGGCACGGATTGTGGCCCTGATCCTAGGGGTTGTCTTGACCGGTGTTGCGGGTCTCTGGGCGGCCGATTCCGGGACGGTTGAAGAACCATCGGAACAACCGATTCTGGTCCATGCCGTGATGTGTGAAAGTATCGAGGAGCAGACACCCAAAAACGAAACAATCATCTTTTCGGTGTCTGCCCGGGATGCCACATGTTTTACCTACTTTAATCCGGTTCCCAAGAACACTCTGGTCTATCACAACTGGTATCGACAAGACCGGCTTTCGGTGAAGGTCAAGCTGCGTCTTCGATCGCCCAGCTGGTCCACGTTCAGCCGACACCGGATCAGGGCTTCCGACAAAGGCCCCTGGCGTGTGGAAGTGACGGGAGAAGACGGAACCATTTATGCTGTATTACGGTTCAGTATAACCGACTAACGGAACAACCTGAGTTGGATCCCGATGGAAGCCTTAGCCCAATTCTTAAACACGATGCGCTGGCAGGATCTTCTCGATATCGCTCTGGCCAGCTATATCCTTTTCCGATTCTATGCGCTGTTCCGCGGCACCTTCGTATTCCGCGTGGTTACCGGTCTTGTGTTTCTCTGGTTGTTTGGCCGGATGGCCGTTTTTCTGGGTTTGATTGTTACCTCGTGGGCCATCCAGGCAATTACGGCAGTGGCCGCCTTCATAATCATCGTCGTATTTCGCCATGAAATCCGCAGCGTCCTCCAGGCCAAGAACATCAAATCGATACTCTGGGGGTTTTCCCCAAAAACCTCCAAAACACCGATTGAAATCATCAGTTCGAGTGCTTTCGAACTGACGCGGAACCACATCGGCGCGCTGATGGTCTTTCCTGGAGAGGACAATCTGGAGGAAATCATTCAAAAGGGGATTCCGTGGGAAGGTAAAATTTCCAGTGAGATGATTTTAAGCATCTTCTGGCACGGCAACCCGGTTCACGATGGCGCTATTATTATCTCCGGCGACCGCATTCTCGAAGTCGGCGCCGTACTGCCCTTGTCCCGTAGAAAAGACCTTCCGTCCTATTTCGGCACCCGGCACCGGGCGGCCGCCGGGCTGGCGGAATCTTCCGATGCACTCGTTCTCGTGGTTTCCGAAGAAAGAGAAAGTATCATGGTCGCCAAGGGATCCGATTTAATCGAAATCCCGAATGTCGAGAGTCTGGTACGTCTGATACGGGAACATTCCGGTGAGACGGAAAGCAGCCCCTCCAATGAGGTCCCCCAACGGGTTCGTATGGTTGCCGCTGCCCTGGTGTCGGTCATGTTGGTTGCCGGCATCTGGTTCAGCTTTACCCGGGGACGCGATACGATTATCGCGCTGGAGATGCCGATCGAGTACATGAACCGGAAACCGAAAATGGAAATCATTGAAGCCTCCGCCAACATCGTTCGTCTTCAATTGAGCGGCTCCGTCACCCTGATCAAGAACGTCCGCCCGGAGCAGGTGCAGGTGAGGCTGGACTTGAGTGACGGCGTTGTCGGGAAAAACGTCTACACCATCGCCAACAAGGATGTTTCTCTTCCTCCGGGCATTGACCTCATCGCGGTCAAGCCCCAAACCATTGAACTGACGCTGGATGTATTTACGCGCAAGCGGTTGCCCGTTCAGATCGACTGGGTCGGCAAATTAGATAACGGATTACGCCTGGAAAGTGCAAGGATCAATCCGAAGGCCATAGAGGTGGAAGGGAGTAGCCTGATCCTGAGAGACATGTCCACGATCTACACCCAACAGGTCCCCCTCGAAAATCTTCGGGAAACAGGCACCATAAACATCGGCATCGCTCTGGGGGCCGCCGCACTGAAAACCGCCCCCGGTTCCCAGGGGAGGGTGGCGGTGGAGTATGTTATCCGCCGCAGATAACCAGAACCGATCTCATAAACGCGGCTCAGGACCCATGGCGGTGTTGCAGGCCGAAAGGACGGAGGCTTAAAGATATCAGAGGCGGCTGCCTGCCGGGGCAGCCGCCCCTGAACGCCGGGAGGTGTGCCATCGAGCGAAAGCTCAACTACCATGCCAGCCATTGTCGGAAAGCGATCATGGCTGGCATGGGCGCGCTCAAGCCGCGTTTGCGCTGGACGGTTCGGGCAGACGATCCGCCCGGGAATCATCCGCAGCAATGCTTTTTCCCCGATCCGGTGTCAGGACCGGAGTAAAAAACGGATTGTACACAAAGTAACCGAAGTAAACCTTGCCCGGTTCCAGTTTCATGATGGGGGTCGCTTTCTCCATCAGGGAGCGTGGCGGCCGGGTGATCAGCGACATGCCGGCACTCAGGATAAGAAAAAAGGTGGCCATGATGTAGGCGGTTTCCGGAGAGCCGGCTTGCGCCACGATCATCTGGGACACCCGGGGAAAGATAAACCCACCCATGCCCCAGGCGGTGAACAACAGGCCGTAATTGATACCGAAGTTCTTCAGTCCGAAGTAGTCCTTGGTGGCCGAAGGAAAGAGAGACAGATTGGTTCCATAGTTGAACCCGATGAGGGTGGCGGCAGCCACCAGCGGAGCGGCCTTGCTTTCCCCGATGAAGAGCAGGGACATAATCACCAGGGCCTGGGCGCTTAGCGTGATCAAAAGTGTTTTCGGCCGTCCGATTTTATCGGAAACAACCCCGGCAACGATGCGCCCGCCGGCATTTCCGACTGCCATCAACGCCACAACGATCCAGGCCAATTCCCCCATGCTCTGCTTGGCCATCCCGGCAACGCTTCCGATGATAATAAGTCCCGCACCGGAGCCGATAAAAAACATGAACCAGAGTTTATAGAAGGACTTGGTCTTGAGCATTTCCATGGGTGGAAATTCTTCGATCTGCTTTGAGATTGCTGGTTTCGTTGTGGAGGCAGGTTTGGTTTCTTTCGGTGCGTATCCCTCCGGCGGATTCACCAGAAACATGGCAAGGCCGCAAACAACAACCAGAAAGGCCACGCCAAAAATCATCATGGATTGGCTCAGCCCGAACTGTCCGATGAGGTAATTTGCCAGGGGGGCAATGTATACGGATGCCAGACCGAATCCGGCCACCACGATTCCCGCAATCAGGCCGGTCTTGGAAGACGGAAACCATTTTATGGCCGGCGGTGTCGCCGAAGCGTAGCCGAAGCCAAGCCCCATGCCGACCAGGACCCCAAATCCAAGAATCCACATGGCCAGCATATTGGAAAGGGATATGGCGATTAGGCCGGATCCGACCAGCAGTCCGCCGAAAATAGCGGTAAGTTTCGGGCTGACCTTATCCTGCAGGCGTCCGGCGGTAATCATCGTAAACGCAAAGACCAGGCAACAGATCGCGTAGGGATCGTTGAGAGAGGCCAAATCCCAGTTGAAACGGCCGTCACCGGCGAGGATCGATTCCTTCACCGCCAGTTTGAAGATGCTCCAGGTATAGAGGATGCCGAGGGCCAGGTTAATGCCCAAACCGGCCATGGTCACCTGCCAGCCTTTGTTCTTGATCTGTTGCATGGGGGGCTCCTTTCGTCAGTTCGTGTTCGACGGGTTAATGAATTGGACTCAGTGAATGTCGTTCATTTTGTTAGTGAAATCCAATAGACGGGGTTACATATCGCAAACGCTGTGCCAGAAGCCCGAAATCGCTCTATATGCCAAATATTATTGTATAAATTGTAAGTAATAGGCCGGATGAGGAAAGAGAAGAGATCAACAACTTAAGTTGTTGATGGGCGCCGAAGATTGTTTAAACGAAAGCAATTTCAGCATGTTACTTCGAAATACAACAAAGGTTAAGCAACAAATAAAGTTGTGAGGGTTGGTTGTGATCTTTCTAGGACGCGCGGGATCGATGATCCCGCCAATGGCAGCATCAGACGCCGTTTCTTATGTGTCCGCCTTTTTGAGACGTTTGGACAGCGCCTGCTGCGAAATCCCCAGCATCCTGGCGGCAACGGACTGGTTTCCGCCGGCGCGCTCCATCGCCTCGGCCACCAGCAATTGAGCGGCCTCCTTAAGGGTCGGCAGTGTCTCGTGGAAGGTGATCGATTTCCGGGGAGACTCGGGGTGAACCGGGGAATCGGTCGGTTGCAGAGATTGTCCGCGTGCGATGTGTTCCTTGACGACCTCGAGGGAAAGCATACGCGAGGTGTGTCGACTTACGGCATCGTATATCATCGCCTGCAACTCACGGATGTTTCCGGGGAATGCATAGGATTCGAGTACCGGAAAGAGCTCTTTGGGCGGCGTGGGTTTCTTTTTGTTCAGCGCCCGGGCAGCCTCTTCCAAAAAATGATCCACCAGCAGGGGGATGTCGTCTTTTCTGTCCCTGAGCAGCGGGATATCCACAAGGTGGGTGCCTAGCCGATATCCGAGATCTTTTCGAAATTTTCCGTCCCCCTGAAGCCCCCAGATATCTTTGTTGGTGGAGGTAACGATCCGCGCATCGGTATGTCGCGGTTTGTCGCGGCCCAGCGGCAGGTACTCGCCTTCCTGAAGCAACCGGAGCAGCTTCACCTGGGAGGCGTGGCTCAAGTCCCCGATTTCATCGAGAAACAGGGTGCCTCCCGAAGCCTCTTCGATCAAACCGGGCCGGGAGCGATCGGCTCCGGTGAATGCCCCCCTGACGTGTCCAAAAAGGGTATCGGAAAACACGTTATCATCCACGCCGGCCACATTCACGGCGACAAAGCGTCCTGTGAGACCGCTGAGCCGGTGCACGGCATTGGCGATGAGCTCCTTGCCGACACCGGTCTCTCCGGTGATCAGCACCGGCTGGGAAGTTCGGGCTATCGATTCGACGTATTTGAAAACCGATAGCATCTTCTTGTCCCGGGTGATGATATCGTTGAATGCCTCCGGCGATTCCAGGTCGTCGTTAAGGATGTGCTGCCGGAGTGCGATATTTTCCCGTTCCAGTTCCCGGAAGGCCACCGCCCGGTGCACCACGGCAAGCAGTTGCTCCTCGTCGACGGGTTTGATCACGTAGTCAAAGGCGCCTTCCTTTATGCAGCGTACGGCGGTTTTGACATCGGTGGTGCCGGTCACAATGACGACGGGTACGTCGGGACGCTCGGCGTGGACCTGCTTCAGCAGCTCTTCACCGCCGATGTGGGGCATGGTCAGGTCAAGCAGCAACAGTTCAATCGGACCGCTCTGGAGAATACCACCGACTTCGCGGCCGTCCTGAGTGGTCACGATGTTGTTGAATCCTGCCAGACGCAACGTCGTATCCACTGCCAGCAGGATACTCCGCTCATCATCCACGATCAGTATCGGGTATTTCGGATTCGGGGATTCTACCATAAGCTTTTGATATCGTTTTTGATGCAGCCGGTCAACGCCGACAGATCAAGGGAAATCCGGCCCTTCCGCCGCCGGCAGATACAGGGTCACGGTGGTGCCTTTTTCCGGATTGGAGACAAACTCCATCTGCCCATCGTGGTCCTGGACAATCCGATCCGAGATCGACAACCCCAAGCCGGTTCCCCCGCTTTCACGCTTTGTGGTAAAAAAGGGATCTCGAATCTGCTCGAGGGTCTCGGCCGTCATGCCGGCACCCTCGTCCTGGACGATCACGTAGACCTGCCTGGACACGGAATCATATCCGGTGGACACGGAAATCCCACAGCCGTTGTCGGGAAGTGCCTGGCAAGCGTTTACAACCAGGTTGATAACCACCTGTTCAATGCGTTGGGCATTGCCCGCGACGGCCGGAAGATCTTCCCGGCACGTCAAGGAGAAATGAAGGGTCGATTTTCGAATCAGATTGTTGACCAGCCCCACCGCCTTTTCCACCACGCGGTTGATATCCACGGATCCGTTCAGGTCCGGGGGGGTCTTCCGGGCAAAATCCTTTAGATCGCGGACAATGGACTGCACGCGTTTGGCGCTGTCGGCGATATCGTCCAGCAATTGCGGCATCCGGTCCCGGAGCTGGGAATAGGGCATGCTGCCGACCGCAAAATCACCGGCTTCCTCCTGATAGGCGTCCAGAATCGGACGGGCGGCGCGCCATGTTTTTTGAACCACGGGGGTATTGAGCATGACCGAGGTGATGGGGTTGTTGATCTCATGGGCAACCCCGGATGCCAGGGTCCCCACCGAGGCCAGTTTGGACGCCTGGAAGAGCTGTTCCCGGCGGAGTTCCGCCTCGCGTTCGGCCCGCTGCTTTTTCGATTCGACGCCGATACCGTGCCAGATGATGTATGCGGACAACAGAACAATCACCAAAAGAATGAGCAGACTGATCACTGTCAGCTTGCGGGTAAGGAAGGCGATCTCTTCGCGTACGTCTTCCACGTAGATACCGGTTCCGAGGATCCATCCCCAACCCGGGAAACCCTTCACATAGGAGATCTTCGGCACGATCCGCTCCGGATCGTCTTTCCACTGCCATTTGTAGTCCACATAGCCGGCCCCGTGCGTTTGGACGGTACGCACACACTCGACAAAAAGGCGCTTTCCATTCGGGTCCGAGTAGTTTGAAACCTCCTGGCCTTCCAGGTCGGTTCGGTAAGGGTGCATGATGATCCTGGGCAGCATGTCGTTGATCCAGAAATAGTCCTTTAGCTCCGGTCCGTATCGGAGATGACGGAGGTGATCGATGGCCAGCCTCTGTGCCGCTTCTCTGGTCAACGCACCGGACCTTTCCTGTTCGGCATAGAAATCGAGTGTGCTCCAGGCCAATTCGGTCAACTCACGAAGGAACTCCCGTTTTCCGGCCATCATGTTGGCCTCCAGGATCGGCAGGATCAGGAGAAAGATCGTCAGTACAAACAACACCACGGTGAGCAAAACGGGCAGAATGATCCGGGCAGGGACTTTTTCGAGAAGACGCTTTATCATCATGTTATCCATATCTAATCCGATTTATCCCGATCTGCAAGCAGCAGGGCATAATTCCGTTTGGTTCTTCTCCCACAAATTGGGAGAAGAACCTTAAGTTCAAAACATCAACCCACTTTTTTACCCGGAATGCGCCTGCAACGTGTGTCCCGTAAGTGTACGCGGCTCATCGCTGATTTTAAAATACCCTTTACATCACCCTGCCTGTGTGAAATGTTTATTTGGTTATGGCCATGAAACCCGCCGCATACAACAGGCCGCGCACGATTCTGGAAGACTTTGAAAAGCGCGAACGGAATTTTATGTCACCGTTCGGATGTCTGAGTTCGGAATCCGAGGGGCGGCTGGTCCCCGAGCCGGCATGTCCGGTTCGAAGTGCCTTCCAACGGGACCGGGATCGCATTGTCTATTCAAACGCTTTCCGTCGATTAAAACATAAAACACAGGTTTTTCTGGCCCCCCTGGGCGCCCACTACCGCACCCGCCTCACCCACACCCTGGAAGTCGCCCAGATCAGCCGAACCATTGCCCGCGCACTCTATTTGAACGAAGATCTGGCCGAAGCCATTGCCCTGGGACACGACCTGGGTCATCCACCGTTCGGCCACGGTGGCGAAATGGCCTTAAAAGAGATTTACTCGGCGACGTTCTCACACAGCAAGCAGAGCATCCGCGTGGTCGATCTTCTGGAAAACAACGGAAAAGGGCTGAACCTGACCCGCGAGGTCAGAGACGGCATCCTGAAGCACTCCAAGGGTTACGGTCAGATTTTACCGAATAACCGTGGGAAGTTGGCCAGAACCGTGGAAGGGCGCATTGTCCGCATCGCGGACATCATGGCCTACCTCAACCATGACCTGGATGATGCCATCCGCAGCGGCGTCATTCAGGAGGGCCAGGTGCCCGGGCCCTGTGTGCACATCCTCGGTCGAACCCATTCGGATCGGGCGACAACCATGATCCAGGATCTGATCTTCTCCACCACCGTTGTCGGAGATTGCATGCAGCTGCGCCTCAGCGATGATGTGGCGAAAGCCATGTCGATCCTGAGAAAATTCCTTTATGAAAACGTGTATCGCTCCTGGCGGGTTCACAAGGAATTTGTAAAGGCAAAAAAAATCCTGAAAGAGCTTTTCCAGTACTTTCTGGAAAATGAACGTATGCGTCTCGAAACCCTGGAAGATATGGAAATGCCGGCCCTTCCCCAAAACGGCGACACCCCCGAGCGGACCGTATGTGACATGATTGCCAGCCTCACCGACACCCAGGCCCTGGGCCTCTATTCAAACATTTTTTTCCCATCCCCCCATGTGTGACCGGTGAAACCCCTGCCATCCATTTCTGCAGACGCCTGCCGTCCGTTTCTTTCCGAGCTCGAGCCCCTTTTCGATGCCATGGACCGCGAATATGAGAGGGTTGCCGGCAGGTATGGATTTACCTGCACCGGCTGTGCGGACAACTGTTGTCAAACCCGCTTTTATCACCACACACTCCTGGAATTTACGTATCTGTCGAAGGGGTTTCGGTCCCTGTCGGAAACCGAGCGCGGACAGATCACAGCCCGCGCGGGGGAGGTGGTGAAACAGTCCGAGGCAGCAGATGCATGGGGCGACACCATCCGCCTGTGGTGCCCGTTGAACGATGCGGGGAAATGCGTCCTCTACCCGTACCGGCCCATGATTTGCCGTCTCCACGGCATCCCCCACGAATTGAGACGCCCCGCACAGCCCCCCCGGGTGGGTCCCGGCTGTGACGACTTCCATGGACAGTGCGGGCAGGGCGCCTATATTCGGTTCGACCGCACACCGTTTTATGCCCGGATGGCCGCACTGGAACGGCAACTGCGTCAGGCGGTGGGATGTTCGGACCGGCTGAAGCTCACCGTGGCAGAAATGATCCTCCAATTCCCATGAAATACCTCGACAGCCCACATATCGACAAACTACCCGGCCGACTGCTGAAACCCGGTGACCGTTTCTCGTTTAAATGTCACCCTGGGCTGGCCTGCTTTAACCGTTGTTGTCGGAATCTGAATCTTTTTTTATACCCTTACGACGTCCTGCGTCTGAAGCAAAACCTCGGGATGACGTCCGATGCGTTCCTGGACCGGCACGTCGACATTATCCTTCGGGAGGGCAGCTTTTTCCCGGATGTGCTTCTGCACATGGCCGACAACACGGAAAAAACCTGTCCCTTTCTAAGGGATGACGGCTGCACGGTCTATCCGGACCGGCCCGACACATGCCGCCGATTTCCCGTTGAACAGGGGCTCCGTTTCGAGGCCCGGTCCAAACGGGCCGAGCTGCTTCACCTCTTTCGACCGCCCGATTTTTGCCTCGGGCAGAATGAAGATGACGTCTGGACATCCCGGACCTGGTCACAGGATCAGGAAGCGGAAATGTATCAGAAAATGACGATCCTGTGGGCGGAACTCAAACGGCTGTTTCAGTCGGATCCCTGGGGAGCGGAGGGTGCCGAGGGAAAGAGGGCCAAGATGACGTTTATGGCCACCTACAACACGGACCGGTTCCGGGAGTTTGTCTTCGGGAGCAGTTTTCTGGATCGCTACAAGGTGAAACGGGAAGTTCTCAAGAAGCTTCAAAAAGACGAGGTGCAGCTGATGCGGTTTGGATTCGAATGGGTCAAGCTGTTTCTCTTCGGCATAAAATCAAAGAAAATACGCCCCAGGCATTAGAGCAACTGTCGGGATTCCGTTCCGATTTGTGGATGGTCGACGCGGTTGAACGTTGCCGAGTCATCGGTATCGGAATCGGTATCGACGTCGAAGTTAGCCATTCTGTCTCGATTCCGATACCAAGCATGTCCATATACGGACTCCCCCGAAACGGTATCCGGTTGACAAACACTCACTATGTTCAAACGGAACATATTTATGGCGAGGACTATAGAAGATGTTTTGAATCACATACGTGTCTTCATTGAATGCATGGAATCTATGTTGGAATATCACCATGAACGACGGCGCGAGGATGAGCTTTGCCCATCGACCGTCACCGGAAAAACGATCCGCTGCATCATGCCGATGCGCGATGGGGGGGGTCAAACCATGCGGGTACGTGCTTCAGGCTATTTCAGTGCTGGGATCGTGGGTCCCTTGCCACATTTCCAAGGCTGCGGCTGACGGGGGAAGAGCGAGGCACCCTCCCCCCGGCCCGTTTCTACCAGAGCACTTCCCGTGAAGACATTTCCTGAAAGCTCCGGTTTAGTTTGCTGCCGACCGTGCCGAAAAGCTCGTCGAGTTCGTTCCTGATTGGCGACCAATCGGAAGGGCACTCGTTCTCTAGCTGATTCACCCGCATCTGCGCGCTCACGACCTCCTGCTCGAGCTGCCCGATCAACGGGAGGACCTTTTCCTTTTGCTCGGACCCGAAGCCGTCCGCCGTCTTCTTCATGGCTTCCAGCTTTTCCTTCCAGGCCGTTACTTCAGCTTGCATCGCCTTGCAATAATCCTTTACCTCCATCTCTAACTCCTTTCTAACCTAAAACATTGAGGCATCGCTCCGGCTAACCCGGGGCAATGTATCTGCCATTCATTCCGGTTTCATAAGCGGCTTCCAAGAGCCGGGAAGCGCATTACACCACAGATGCGGTCGGGACCGCGGCACTTTTTCGCTTTTCTTCATAAATTTTGCCGCCATCCACGACCCGAACGTTCACATCCGAATAACTCAAGATAGCGAGTTACCTCCATCTGTCAACCAACTCTCAGAGCCTTCGTCCCGGACGGTGAAATACTGGGCGCCGATGTCTTGAGCCCAAGAAAATGCATGCGAAGACCTTCATGGCACCGGAAGACTTCGGGCACTAAAGGGGATCGACGTCGTAAATTTTTTGGATCCATCGCGCCCCATTTCGCCGGGAATCAGGGCTGGTCAGTTCCGGGGTCAATACGCATGGGATCTTATCGTCAGTGCCGGCCTTTTTTCGCCTGCCACGGGCCACGTTACTATCGCAAGAGGGCCGTTCACATGCGCAATCCCAAAGCGGTCGATGTGCTCGCCGGGGAGACGACTGCATGGATTCGATCGATGTGGAGCGGGTATGGGCGGCCGTTGGGTAGCAAATCAGGAGGACAGGCGGTCTCGGCTGAGTTCCTGCATCGCATCAAGGAGCGTCCCGCCGGCCCTGTCCCAGTTCATCTCTTCCTCAACCCATTTGCGTCCCTTTTCCCCCATGCGCCTGGCTCGCTCGCGATCGGTGACAAGACACTTGATTGCGCGGGCGATGTCGCCAACGTCGCAAGGGTCAACCAGCAGACCGGTCTTACCGTCCAACACAGCGTCCGGCACCCCTCCTGACCGGCCAGCGATCACGGGCAAGCCGCTGGCGCTCGCCTCGAGGAAGGACAGGCCGAACCCCTCGATCAAATCCTGCCTCCCGGGGATCTCTCTACTGGCCATGATGAAAACTTCGGCATCAGCATAAGCCCTCAAGAGCTCTTCATCACTCACGAACCCAGCGAAGGTAACCTGCTCCTGCAAGCCCAAGGCCTGTGTCATCCGCGCCAGCCGGGCCCGTTCTTCTCCCTCGCCCACGATGGTGTACCGCGGTGAGAGCCGCTCATCCCGCAACCTGGCAAGGGCTTCGAGGACTTTGTCATGCCCCTTGTGGAGATCAAGGCGGGCAACGGTAAGTAGACCGCCGTCACCGGAGGAATCGCTTGCAGTTCCGGGATAGAAACGGACGGGATCGACACCATGGGTAATTACTCGTATCCTGGCCTTGGCTACACCAAAACCCTCGACCAGCCGTGCAGTGTACCGACTGACCGGGAATATGCCGGCGGCCCGGCGCAGGGCCGCACGTCGCCACCGACCCAGGTACCCCTTGATTCGGCGCCGGATACTCCTATTATCGTCGAGTATCTCTGAAGCGTGCACGCTCACGAAATAGGGCGCCCGAAAAAAACGATGCCACATATGGCTTGCTAGGGCAGTCGTCCACACGGTGTGAAGCACCAGATCCGTCCGCTTCCGGACAAGAAGCCATGGCACGTAGACCAGGAACGCCAGCGTCCGCAGGAACGGTATATTCGGTGTCCTCACCACCTCAAAGCAGAACGTTTCATCAAATGCTCGCGAGCCAGTCGCCCCTGGCGCGAGAACGGTGACGCTGCACCGCTCTGTGAGCACCTGGGCGATCTCGCGCGAGTAGGTGCTGATACCTCCGCTGTTTGGAGGGAAATCAGTCCCAACGATCAGTACGTTCACGAGTCGCTTTTCTTCTCTCCGTAGAGCCACCACCAGGAGTCCCCCACTAAAGCATGTTCTGTCTTGGTAAGGCCAGAATCACGAAGCCAATCTACTGCGTCCGCCTCTCTATAGTAGTTGGTAATGGGCGCAGAAAGACGATCGAACCAGTCGGTGTAGCTCACACGGTAACCGAACTCGGAGTATTCTTTCAGCCTGAGAGGGGCATACTGACGCGCCAAGCCGCCCAGCACGGGGAGTCGGGATGCCACTCGGTACCCGTTGACGAAGATACCGTAATCAATAAGGTTACACAGGAATGACATCCGCTGTATCCCCTCATTTGAAAGGCGCTGCGAAACCACGCGAAGCAACTCCAGCGCAACTTTGCGGGTCGCGTGTGCGTAGATCCAGACGAACTGAGCTCCAGCCGGGCGAAGGTATCGCACCAGCTTCAGGTAAGCCCCTTTGGGATCGACAGTGTGTTGGAGGACTCCGAGGCTGTATATGAAATCGAATGTTCCCTCCGCAAATGGAAGAGCAAACATATCTGCCTGCACAAAATGCACACGTTCCTTGTCGGCATGCCTTTCCTGGGCGACATCGACGGCCGGCGAAAGGTCGATATCTACGATCTCTGCCCCTCGATCGTACGCATATCCGGCATGCCTTCCCGCACCGCATCCGACATCCAGCCCGAGCTTGCCCTCAAGGAACCGCTCCGGAAGGGGTTTAACGAATTCAGAGAAATTGTCGCAGTTGTAGTCCGAGAAGTGCTTCCACTCGTAGCCAAAGCGGTCCATTGTTGCCATCTCGCGCTCGGCCGCAAGCGACTCTCCTGCACCGGAATCCCAACCGGGATACCTGTGCGTCTCGAAGAACCGGGCATACCGCGACAGTACGTCTACCCGCAGGTAAGGGGACAACATACGCGGGACCCCGTTCACCACCGGGTAGACCTGCTTGCAGGCGCAATCAAGCCGCCCCTCAACGATCTCCTCCCCTTCCTTCACCTCGGCCGAAAGGGTCAGTTGTCCGGCGCAGGAAGGGCACACCAGCAATTCAAGCAATGATTCTCGCATAGGTTATCTCAGCCGTACGTTCCCGTCCACGTTGACAGTTCCGCCTTTCTCAACGGTTCCTCCACTGGCTTGGCGCATTGAATACAGACATGCCCTAAAGTTGGCCAGGCTTGATAAAGCTAATCAACAAAGATGATACGAGTTAGGCCATGTCTGGGCCAGGGATTTTATCTTATTGCCCTCCATAGCTCCTTGCGACGACGGGTCGTGCTTCGATACTATTTCTAATTATTTACCACAGCTTATATATTACAACGTACCGCGAATTTATAAGTTTTCCGGTTAATCGATCTCTTATTCTGAGCCTTCCCCCAGCACTCCTTTCGGCATCGGCACCACCTGCTCGCCGCCCAGGACGTACCCGCCATCCAGCCGAAGGACACTGCCGGTCATAAACGGTGCCTGCTCCAGAATAAATCGCACGGCGCGGGTGACGTCTTCCAGATGACCTGTGCGTTTCAGGAGCGTGTGATCGATGACCGCCTGCCGCTGGGCCCCGGTTAAAAGCCCCCACCCACGGGTACCCTCACCATGGCGGGTTTCGAAAATGCCCAGCATGATTTCATTGACGCGCACCTCCGGAGCACCGAGCCGCGCCCAGGTTTCGGTAAGAAGCGAAATGCCGCGGTTGGCCGCTGCATATCCATCGTTGAAAATCGGGGTGGCCGGACCGGATCGCCCGACAATGCCGGCAATGGAAGACAGGTTTACAACGGCGCCATCCCCGGACTGTTTCAGGTAGGGCAGAGCCCGGTCAAACACCCACCATTTCGAACGCAAGGTGGTGGCCAGTTCCAGGTCCCACTGAGACTCGACGTAGGGACCGTGGACCACCGGCATCCCCCCCCGCTCGATATTGTTGATCAGGATATCCAGTTGCCCGAAACGATCGACAACGGCCCGGATCATCCCGTCCACCTGGTCTGTCTCCAACAAGTCGATTTTCTGAATGAAATGGTCCTGGCCGGTCTCCGCGAAGCATTTCTGCATCTCGCCCAGGCTCTCTTCCCAGTCGTGGTAGGTCAGCGCCACCCGAACCCCGGCCCGGGCCAGATCCAGCCCGATATGCCTGCCGATTCCTTTGATACCACCCAGGACGAGAGCGACTTTATTCGTCAGTTCCATGTATGGCTTCCTTAAAATGAAAGGTTGTTAAATGTCCAGAAGCAAAATTCGAAGCCCTAAATACGAAATCCGAAACAAATCCGAAAACTAAAAACCCAAAATTCAATATATTTCTGTGATACCATCGGATGGCGTTTTGGTCATTCGAATTCAGGTATTCGTGCTTGTTTCGGATTTCGTGCTTCGTATTTCGTGTTTACCCTTTTTAAAGCAAGGGTAGATCATTCCGTTTCGCCAAACAGTTCCTTTTTAATGAACAACATCCCCAGTTCAAGCAACGCGACATCGTCAGTCCTGGCGGCTTCGAACTGATCGGGATCCAACTTCATATCCGCCAGAATCCCTTTCTCGAACACCTGATCCCGGAACTCGTCCAGGTCATACAAGGCCAAACGGAACAGATACTGGGATTTGATATCGAGGACAGCCGGGTGTCGCTGGTTTTTAATGCTGATGATCTCCAGCATGCGATCGTTCATCCGATTGTAGTCGGCAAGATCCTGGTCCTCCACCCATTCCTCGACGGTTTGGGATCCATCCTGATCGAAGCCGCAGCAGTGGGGTTCTTTCAGAAGTGCAAAATGTTCGGTCAATTCACCGGTCTCCCGATTTCGGGACAGGGCCCGAGCCAGGGGGTACATCCGGCAGGCCGCAGGCCGATCCCGGTATACACGGCATCCTTCGGGGGAGACAAAGGGGCATTTAAATTTGTCCGTGTAATCCGCTGTCAAACTGACGATCGGCAAACCGGATTCGGGTCCGACATGAACAGTCGCGTATCTCTCCAGAAACCGGGTTGATGACACGCCGAGATGATGTTTCAGGCGCAATATGTCATAGGGATAAAGAAACTGGTTCAAATCCCGGCAGCAGGCATTAAAGCAGGGCACCCCCGGTGAACAGCAGAATTGGAACGGCTCGTCCACTGATATCGGCGTCATGGGATCGTTCATAGGAACTCCTTTGTCGCGCCTGAAATTTGGAACATGATACATGATCCAGGGTTCAGGTGTATGAGTTTGGGGCTTTGCCCTCCTGGCTTCGATCCCGCAAGCAGGTGTCGGGTGTCAGGATACGGGCAAACGGGCCAACGGGCCCATACGCAGGTGTCAGGTGTCGGGTTTCAGGATACAAGATGCAAGATTCAAGATACAGGTTGTCGGCAACCGGGTAAACTGGCCAACCGGCTAAACCGGCCCACGGGCCAACCGGCCAACGGGCAAACGGGCTGACGGGCCCACGGGCCAACCGGCCAACCGGCCAACCGGCCAGCAGGCCAACCGGCCAACGGGCAAACGGGCCAACCGCCCACCCGCCCAACGGAATACATGTAGCATGTCGATCGGTCAAGGCAACGCCAAAATGCCGGATCCCCGGCGCGGCTCCTAAGGTGTCAATACCATTTTAATATAGCACACCACATATAGTGGCATGGCCACCGGTTTTTCCCAGATGTTGTTCTCATTCGGAACGGTTTCTAACCCGTTGCATATTTTAGATTTGTTCGGGTGAAAATCCTTGACAAGAAAAAAACTGGGTGATATTTAGTTCTATCTGTGGAAAGGCATGTTTGTATTTGATTTTAATAGATAATTTTAAACCCCATTCCGAACAATTACCTGGAAATCAGCAAGTGCATTCAAACACTTGAGGTGCATTTACAGGCAGATACGACAAGACGGAAGTCAAAACCGGATTCGAAATGGCACCCTTTTTCGGATCGAACAAGGAAGGGAGGTGTGGAATAAAGCCAAGGGTGTTTCAAAGAAACCAGGAAAATGAGTAGAGGCAATACGCAGAATCTTAAACTTAGGAGGGATAATTAATGCCAAGCTTTGTAATCAATGAAAAATGTGACGGCTGCAAAGGCGGGGACAAGACGGCCTGTATGTACATCTGTCCCAACGACCTCATGGTGCTGGAGCCCAATGAAATGAAGGCCTACAACCAGGAGCCGGATCAGTGCTGGGAATGCTTTTCCTGCGTGAAGATCTGTCCGACCCAGGCCATCGAGGTAAGAGGCTATGCCGACTTTGTTCCCCTGGGAAGCAGCATCATGCCGATGCTGGGTACCGAAGATGTCATGTGGACCTGTAAGTTCCGCAACGGCGTCGTCAAACGCTTTAAGTTCCCCATCCGTACCACTCCCGAAGGTGCTGCCAACGAGTACGGTGATCTCAAAGGCAATGATCTCGAAAGCGGCCTGCTGTCCACGGAAGAAGCCGACGGCTACACGATTCCCACCCCCCAGGCGACGGTTTAGGGCCGGTACTGGACGCAACACTCTTTGATTATTTAAAAAAATTCAACACCTTAAGGAGGAACAAATATGGCATTACCGAATAAACCCACGGGTGAACTGAAAGCCGTCCGTGACCCTGAAGTCGAGGAGAAGGAAGTTGATGTTTTGATCGTTGGCGGTGGTATGGCTGCCTGCGGCGCGGCATTTGAAGCCAAAAAATGGCTGAAGGATGATCAGAGCGTTCTGTTGGTCGACAAAGCCGCCATGGAAAGAAGCGGCGCGGTCGCCCAGGGACTGTCCGCCATCAACACCTACATCGGCGAGAACTCACCGGATGACTACGTCCGCATGGTCCGCAACGACCTGATGGGCATCGTCCGCGAAGACCTTATTTTCGACCTGGGCTGCCATGTCGATGACTCGGTCCACCTGTTCGAGGAATGGGGTCTTCCGGTTTGGAAGAAATCAGAAGAAGGAAAGAACCTGGACGGTAAAAAGGGCCAGAAAATGGGGACCCTGAAGGCCGGGGCACAGCCGGTTCGGACCGGCAAATGGCAGATCATGATCAACGGCGAGTCCTACAAACGGATCGTTGCCGAAGCCGCCAAAAAAGCGATCGGCGAAGACGATGTCCTGGAACGGGTCTTCATCGTTGAGCTGCTTCTGGATGCCAATGAAGAAAATCAGATCGCCGGTGCGGTCGGTTTTTCCGTCCGTGAAAACAAAGTCTACATCATCAAGTGCAAGACCATGCTCGTGGCCTGCGGCGGCGCGGTCAATATCTACCAGCCGCGGTCGGTCGGCGAGGGCAAAGGTCGTGCATGGTATCCGGTCTGGAACTCCGGTTCCACCTACACCCTCTGCATGCGTGTCGGCGCCGAGCTTTCCATGATGGAAAACCGGTTCACCCCGGCCCGTTTTAAAGACGGTTACGGCCCGGTGGGCGCATGGTTTCTGCTGTTCAAGGCCAAGACCCTCAACGGCCTGGGCGAAGCCTTTGCCGGCAGCGATGCCGCCAAGGCCGAACTGGAAGCTTACGCTCCGTATGGAACCGCCGCCATCACCCCGACCTGTCTGCGGAACCACCTGATGCTCTTCGAGATGAAGGAAGGCCGCGGCCCCATCATCATGGACACGGTTTCCGCCCTGGCCGAACTCGGCAAAACCATGGACAAGAAGGAGCTCAAGCACCTCGAGTCCGAGGCGTGGGAAGACTTCCTGGACATGACCTGCGGCCAGGCCAACCTGTGGTGCGCCACCAACACCGAACCGGAAAAGAAAAACTCCGAGGTCATGCCGACCGAGCCGTACCTGCTCGGATCCCACTCCGGATGCTGCGGTCTGTGGACCTCCGGTCCGGATTACGACTGGATTCCGGATTCCTACAAGCTCAAAGCCCGCAACGGCAAAATCTACAACCGGATGACCACGGTCGATGGTCTGTTCACCGCCGGTGACGGCGTTGGCTGCTCCGGCCACAAATTCTCCTCCGGCTCCCACGCCGAGGGGCGGATTGCCGTCAAGCAGATGGTCCGTTACGCCAGCGACTTTGCGGACTTCTCCCCGGCACTCTCCCAGAGCGCCGAAGAACTGGTCGACCTGGTCTACAAACCGGTCCGGACGCTGCTCGACAACATGGACTACTCCACAGACATCAATATCAACCCGGCCTACCTCAAGCCCGAGGGCATGATGTACCGGTTGATGAAGGCCACCCATGAGTACGGCGCCGGAACGGCCACCTACTACCAGACCACCTCCAAAAACCTGGAGATCGTCATGGATCTTCTCGCCACCATGCGCGAAGACTGTGAGAAACTGGCTGCCGGCGACCTGCATGAGCTCATGAGAGCCTGGGAAATCATCCACAGGATCTGGACCGTCGAGTCTCATCTGCGCCACATCCAGTTCCGGAAAGAAACCCGGTATCCCGGCTTCTACTACCAGTCCGACCACCCGGGTACGGATGACGAAAACTGGTTCTGCTTCGTCAACTCCAAGTATGACCCGAAGGCCGGTGAATGGGATATCTTCAAGAAAGACTACGTCCAGATCATCCCGGATTAATTGCCGACCGGATAGAATGAATTCGTCGTTCTAAAATAAAAACCTCCAGGTGCCCTTGCGGCACCTGGAGGTTTTTATTACGTCCGCGGTTCCGTTTCAGGCTGGTTTGGCGCCCCTCTCGACGATGTCCGCATGCTTAAGGGCTTGACGGTGCGGGAGCCTTTAAGTATTTGGACATGGACAACGCAGAATATTGCCTGAAGGGACGCGGGCAACAAAATTATTACCAACACTCTTATCCACGGAGGGATAGCATGACAGAAGAGAAATCAGCCCCTGCCAGCGGGAGCATTTTGGTAGTCGGCGGAGGGATCAGCGGGCTGACCACGACCCTCGAAGCCGCTGAGGTGGGCTACGAGGTGTTTCTGGTCGAGAACAATCCTTCGCTCGGCGGTCGAGTGGCACAGCTCAATCAGTATTTCCCGAAGCTCTGTCCTCCCACCTGCGGTCTGGAGATCAACTTCCGAAGGATTAAAGACAACCCGAACATCAAGGTTTTCACCCTTGCCGAGGTCGAAAAGGTGGACGGCTCGCCGGGTAACTACAATGTGCGCATCAAACTCAGCCCCCGGTATGTCAACGAGAACTGCACCTGTTGCGACGAGTGCGCAAAGGCCTGCGACACCGAGAGGCCCAACGCGTTCAATTTCGGCATGGACCAGCAGAAGGCCGCCTACCTGCCCCACGAGATGGCGTTTCCGGCACGTTATGTCCTGGCGCCGGAAATTATCGGCACCGACGCTGCACAGAAGTGCAAGGATGCCTGCCCGTACGATGCGATCGATCTGGATATGGCGGCCAAGACCATCGATCTGAACGTCGGTGCGATTGTCTGGGCCACCGGTTGGGAACCCTATGACGCCACAAAAATGGACAATCTCGGATTCGGTCAGTACGAAAACATCATCACCAATATGATGATGGAGCGGCTGGCCGCACCCAACGGCCCCACCCAGGGAAAAGTGTTCCGGCCATCCGACGATAAGGAACCCGAGAGCGTCGCATTTGTCCAATGCGCGGGCTCCCGGGATGAGAATCATCTTCCATACTGCTCCTACATCTGCTGCATGGCCTCGCTGAAACAGGCCACCTACGTCCGGGAGCGGTATCCCGATGCAAAAATCTACATCTTCTACATCGACATCCGCTCGCCGGGCCAGCGGTATGAGAATTTCTACAAAAAGGTGAAAGAGGACGAGAACGTCTTTCTGATCAAGGGTAAGGTTGCCGAAGTCAGCCAGGATCCGGCCACCAAGAATGTCACCGTGGTCGCCGAAAACGCGGTCACCGGCGAAAAGATCCACCAGGAAGTGGAGATGGCGGTCCTGGCCACCGGCATGCAGCCGACGGCAGCCAACACCACCCTGCCCGCGGATCTGAAGTTCAATACGGACGGGTTTATGATGAATGACTTTGCAAAGGGCGGGATGTTTGCCGCCGGATGCGCTACCAAGCCGGCCGACGTGGTGTCATCGAACCAGAACGCCACCGGTATGGCCTTGAAGGCGATTCAAACCCTGGTGAGAAGGTAGGAGGTTATCCATGGATAAAAAGTATGGTGTATATATCTGCGAAGGATGCGGCATCGGGGAAGCCCTTGATATCGAGGCACTGAAAGGTGTTCCGGAGGAAGAAGGGCTGCCGGTCAAAACGCACCCCTTCCTCTGTTCCAAGGAGGGCGTGGAATTTCTGAAAAGCGACATTGCCGAAGGTACCAACACGCTGGTGCTGGCGGCCTGCTCACGCCGGGTCAATTACGATGTGTTCCGCTTCGACGGCTGCATTGTGGACCGGGTCAATCTTCGCGAACAGGTGGTCTGGTCCCACCCGCGCAGTGAATTTCCCAAGCTGGAGGAAGACCAGAAGGATGACGGGGTGCATTTCGATCGTGTCCAGATGCTTGCCCAGGACTACGTGAAGATGGGCATGGCCCGGGTCGAAAAGGTCGATTTGCCCGAGGCCTACCAGATGGAGACCTTCAGCCGCAAGATTCTGGTCATCGGCGGCGGCATGTCCGGCATGACCGCAGCCCTCGACGCAGCAGCGACCGGCTATGAAGTGACCATTGTCGAGAAGCAAGACCAGCTGGGCGGCCATGCCACCCAATGGCGGAAACAACTGCCGGCCAGCGATCCCTATGACGCGCTTTCCACGCCCCGGGTGCAGGAGACGATCTCGGCGGTGGAAGCCAGCGACAAGATCACCGTCAGAACCGGAACGATGGTGGCCCGTCTGGCCGGAGAGCCCGGCAACTATACGGTCACGCTCAAAACGCCGGGTCAGAAGATTCCCTTCGACGTGCCCTATCCGCTGCCGGATGAAATGAAAGTCGACGAAAGTGGAAAGGAGCTGGACGCCGAGTCTCTGCACAAGGCCTTCCTCGAATACAACGAGGGTAAAGAGGACATCCTTCAGTTCGATCCGGATGGGGATAAATTCGGCGCCGTAGTGCTGGCCGCAGGTTGGCAGCCCTACCGACCAAAAGCGGGTGAATTTGCGCATCTGGGGTTTGGTGAGAGCCCGGACGTGGTCACCAATGACCAGTTCGAAGAAATCGCCAAGGCCGGAAAGATCGTCCGCCCCTCCGACGGGAAAGAAGCCAAATCCGTCGTATTTGTCCAGAGCCCCGGTGTCGATGGTGACGATTCGGACTTCGCTTACGCGGGTGCGGTTACCAGTCTGGTTGCCCTAAAGCAGGCCAAGTACGTCCGGGAGGACTATGACGACGGAAAGGCCTTCGTGATCTACCAGCACATGAGAACCCCTGAACTCCAGGAGAATTTTTACAAAAACATTCAACAGGATCCCGGTATTTTCCTGACCAAGGGTGAAGTGGTCAGCGTGTCCAAAAACGGTGGTGGACTCATCGTGGAAGCCAGCGACACCCTCCTGGGTGAAACGCTCGGGATCACGGCCGACATGGTTGTGCTGGGCACCGGCATGGTCCCGGCGACGGTGGAAGACCCGGTGGTCAACATGGCCTACCGTCAGGGTCCCGCCTTCAGGGACATCGGCCTGTTCGACGGATACGTCGACTCCAACTTCATCTGCTTTCCCTATGAGACCCAGAGGACCGGCATTTACGCCGCCGGTGCCGTCCGCCGGAGCATGACCGTGGAAGAGTCCATCGAAGACGCCTCCGGAGCCGCTCTGAAGGCGATTCAGTGCCTCGAATCGGTGAATCGTGGCATGTCGGTCCATCCGCGTTCCGGCGATCTGACCTATCCGGATTTCTTCTTCCAGCGCTGTACCCAGTGCAAGCGGTGCACGGAAGAGTGCCCGTTCGGCGCCCTGGACGATGATGAAAAGGGAACTCCGAAACCGAACCCCTCCCGATGCCGGCGCTGCGGCACCTGCATGGGCGCCTGCCCGGAGCGGATCATCGGGTTCGCCGACTACAACATCGACAGCATCGGTTCCATGGTCAAAAACATCGGGGTTCCTTCCGAAGACGATTACGAAGAGCCGCCGATGCGGGTCCTGGGCCTGATCTGCGAAAACGACGCCTACCCGGCCATCGACATCGCCGGGCTCAACCGGCTGTCGTATTCGGCCGATGTCCGGTTCATCCCGGTGCGATGTCTCGGATCGGTCAATGTGATCTGGATCAAGGACGCCCTGTCCGTGGGAATGGACGGCGTCTTCCTGATGGGCTGCAAGCACGGCGACGACTACCAGTGCCATTTCGTCAAAGGCAGCGAGTTGGCCGAAATTCGGGTCAAGAAAATCGGTGACGCACTGGCCAGCCTCGCGCTCGAGAACGAGCGCGTCGCCCAGTTCCAGGTGGCCATCGACGAATACGACAAGATCCCGCAAATCATCAATGAATTTGTGGAAATGATCGAGGAACTCGGACCGAACCCGTTCAAGGGGTTCTAAGCGGCGCGGCTTTTGTGAGCGGCACCAACCACCCGATCTATACTAGGAGGTTTGCAAATGTCAGTAAAACACATGGTTGAACCGGATGTGGGGTTTATCAACGAAGTGGCCTCACTCGGCGGCGGCGACCTGAAAAAGTGCTTCCAGTGCGCCACCTGTTCGGTGGCCTGCGCCATATCGCCGGACACCAAACCGTTCCCGCGAAAGGAAATGATCGCGGCGTCCTGGGGGCTGAAAGACCGGCTGGTGGCAGACGCGGACATCTGGCTGTGCCATAATTGCGGAGACTGCACCACCCGGTGCCCGAGGGGCGCCAAGCCGGCTGAGGTCCTGGCGGCCATCCGTGCCTACGCCGTCAATGAATACTCTACCCCCAAGGGTCTTGCCAAAGCCGTGGCCAATCCGAAAATGCTGCCGGTATTGCTGGCCGTCCCGGCTGCGATATTTATCGGGCTGGGACTGATCCTGAAAATGTTCGGAATCGACTGGCTCAACTTCGCCCCCCACGGCGACGTGATATGGCAATCCCATTTCATCAACAACTATCTGGTGGACATTATCATGGTGCCCACCTTCTTTGCAGCGATCGGTATTTTCGGCTTGGGACTGAAGCGATTCGTGATGGATATTCACGCCAACGCGGTGGCCGAGGGGAAAACCGATAAAACCGAATTCGAACCGATGGAGTTTGTAAAAGCCATCGGGCGGGTCGTCCCGAAAATTATCAAGCACCAGCAGTTTGACCAGTGCACTGAAAACAGGGCGCGCTCGACAGCCCATATGATGGTCCTATTCTCCTTTATCGGACTGTTTATCGTCACGAACTGCTTTTTTGTCGCCGAATGGATTCTGCATATCGAGGGCCCCTACAGCCAGCTCAGCCCGGTCAAGTGGCTCGGCAATATCAGCGGCGTCGCTCTGATTATCGGCGGCTTTCTCCTCCTGAAAAATCGCCTCGCCAAAACCGACAGGGGGTCTAGCTACTGGGACTGGTATCTCATCGGCCTGGTGCTGGGCCTCGGCCTGACGGGCATGGCGACCCAGATGGCGCGACTGGGCGGCTTGGCCGGCCCGACCTATGTGATCTACTTTGTGCATCTGCTGCTCATTTGGGCGCTGTTTGCCTACACCCCGTTCTCCAAGCTGGGCCACCTGGTCTATCGGACGGTCGCCATGACGTACAACGAGTACTCGGGACGGAAATAATTCAAAACAGAAAACCGTAAAAAAGAACGGGAGCCGAGCAACGGCTTCCGTTCTTTTTTTTTGGAATTGGGTACCGGTCTTCGCTCCTCCGAAGCTTCGCCCCGGCAGGCTGGGGATCGGGTATTCGCTTCTATTTATAGCAGTTGCCATAAATATGTTGCGATTGAAGGTAGGGTCCAGGGTGTGGATTTTTCTCTGCAAGATGTGAAAAATTCGCCTCAGACTTCACGACGGCACCCGTACATCACGTATCGGATGGAGGAAAATGATGGGTCCGTGGGCCTTTGCGGGAAAGCGTGGTGTGCCTTTGCCAAAACTGTTCAAGCGGAGAGGCTCCGGTATGACGCCGTAAGATTCATCTTGCAGAGAAAAATCCACACCCTGGACCTTGTCGGAACGGAATTCTGTCAACTGCTTCAGAAGCGATAGGAAACGGACAGAAACAGATAGTTCAGCCAGGCGATATTGTAGGTGTCGTCGGTATCCACGCCGCCTTCCAGGGTCCGGTAACCCACACCGAGGCCCCACCGATCGGTGAGATTGTATCGGACCTTAATGGCCAGATCCAGGGCCCGGCCCGGCCCGGTCCTCCAGCCAACCCGTCAAAATCGAGAATCCCGGTCCAGCGTTTCGCAAATGCATACTCTCCCGAGAAGAAGATCAGTGGGGCAAAACCCACATTCTTGTCGGAGGTCGAAACCCCGGGCTGGCTGAGTTCGATTTCCGCATCACGAATCAGCAACGTGCCGCCGATCCGTAGCCGCCATTTCTCCCGTTTTAGAAAACTAAAATTTCCTGAATTGGGTTCAGGAAATTTTAGGGGTAGTCGAATACCGAACGCAGAAACACCCGGATACCCTGGCTGTCTTCACTGAACCGGTATCCGATGCCGATGCGATCCGCCCACAGCAGCCAGAATTTTTGGAGGTCTTTGGTGCCGATGGCCAGAGCGACTTCCACCTCCTGATTGATCGACACCGGCTGTTCAAGGAACACCTGGAAATCGATTTCGTTAAAATACCAGTAATATAAAATATGGGGGCGTATTAAAAGCTGCTGCCCCCTGAAGGTGGCCTTGCCGAGGGGGTGGTCCGCCTCCAGTCCGGCGAGAAAGCGGCCGAAGGCGTTAGAGCCACCGGGATTGGGCGTATAACCGTACCACTGCAGGCCGTTGAGCAGGCTGAGGTCCGCCTTTCCCCAGCCGAAGGTGTACCGGCTGTCCACGCCGCCGAAGTAAATCCAGGCGGATTCGTCCCCGGTCACGGTCGTCCCCCACCCGGCATTTGCAAAGGGTCTGATCATCCAGCGCTGGGTCAGAGGCAGGAAGAATTCGACCCCGGGCACCACGCTGATGGTGGTGAAAGTTTCCTCCAGTCCCTGAAAATTGAACTCCTCCGGATTGATGGTCTGCAAACCGATGGAAATGGGAACACGTAGATTGAACGCGTATCCGTGCTTTTTAATGTTGCGGAGTCTAAATCTCGGCTTGACGGTGACTACAAACGTCTCTTCGTCGCCGATCTGATAGGCACCGGTGCCGAAGGCGGGAGAATAGGCCCAGTGATAGAGGTTGCCGGGGCCGAAATCCTGGCCCGACGTGCGTTTCGACATCCCGGCTATGAGGATGGGAAGCACCATAAGACCCATCAGAAAAACACGGGCCATGTATCGCTCCGTGAGTCGTTGCATACTTATTTAGTCCCGTCTTTGTTGTCGCCCTCGGATGTTTTACGAAACATCCGTGTTAGAAGTCGATCTGCCACTTGGCGCCGGCATAGACGGCATTTCCCAGTTCCTGCTTGGAGGCGCCCTGCTCGAGAGCACCGAAATCATAATAGCCGATCTCCGGAACCACCCTCACGGTCGAGGCCAGCATGACCTTAAGCTGGGCATAGATCACGTAGCTTTGCTGCTCCCGGGAAGTGCTCGTGTCCAATTTCATCCACCGGTGACCGACAGCGGTTTCGAAGCCCAGTCTCTCGGTAAGCTTCCAGTCGAACTGAAGGGCGGCAATCAGGGCATTATTGTCCTTGAGGGAATTGCCCTCGAAAACCGGCAGCCCCCCATCGAAATTCATGTTGCTCAGCGTTCCGGATTCCACGCTCCCGTAGGTGCCGAGATTTTGACCGTAATAGATGCTGGCGTGAATGCCGCCGGCACCAAACCCGCCCTTGCCCTGAACCCCGAACAGAAACGAACCGACCCCGACGCTGCTGTCTGCGGTGTTCACCAGATCATAGGTCTGGTATCCGCCAAATACACGGACATGCGACCCGTTCCAGTCGTGGCGGTACACGGCTTCGATCTTCGGGATGAGCGAGTCGGTATCCGCATTGTACGTGGACCCGCTAATCTGACTGCCCGGGACGATATTCGGCTGGATCAGGGCCAGCTGAAACCCGCCGGTATGCCACTTGATCTGCGGAAGCCGTCCGGCAAACGGATCGCCGATGTTATACAACGCCGCGTCGGTAAGGACGACCTGGTTGGAGAAATTGCCGGTGATGGGGGTAAAATCCTGACCGGCCAGCAGAGACCCCTTTCCATAGGTCCAGGTCCCGTAGAGACGCCGAAGGTTCGCATTGCCCCCGGATGCGCCGTATTCGAAGCGGGCGCCCACGGACCCGTTTTCCACCGTGGCGCCGATGCGGCTGTTGCCCTGAAGGGCCCACGTCAGATCCCCGTCTGCGGCGTTCAAGGGGTTGCCGGGCCCCTGGAACATGGGGTTGGTGGGGACATCTTCGCTTTGCTGGATGTAAAACGTGGTCATGCGGGCACTGCCGTAGAATTTCCAATCGGCAGCGCCGACGGTACTCGCCACCAGTGCCATTGCCGGAGTGAACAGGACAATAAAAATGCATCCGATCCAGGTTCGAATCACAGCGTCCTTTTGTTTTGATTGTGATTGGCCCGACCATTTCATCAGAAGGAGCTTTCCATGGCAAGGCAATTTTGTTGTCGATGGAAAACAAGAAAGGGAAATACTCCTTGGAGCATTTCCCTTTCTTGTTTTCCTGTAATCGCCTGCGGCGATGGTCGTTAGTCGCCGGTGGCGGCCTTGTGGGTCTTGATCTCGACCTTTTCGGTCAGGCCTTCGTAGTAACCGCGAAGGATGGCAACGACTTCGTCACGGCCGAAGTGATCCGGCAGCTCGCCGCCTTCAGAGAGCATTTTTCGCAGCATGGTTCCGGAGAGCAGCACCCGGTCTTCCTTGGAGTGGGGGCAGGTTCTCAGAGAGGCCATGCCGTCGCACTTGTAACAGTAGAAGGTCCAGTCGATCTTTAGCGGCGTGCAGAGCAGTGCCTTTCCTTCCTCTGCCGGGGCCGGAATTTTGTCGAAAATGGTCTGGGCTTCGAACATGCCGTAAAAATCACCCACACCCGCGTGATCGCGGCCGATGATCATTTTGGAGCACCCGTAGTTCTGGCGGAACACGGCGTGGAGGAGGCCTTCCCGGGGACCGGCGTACCGCATGTCCAGGGGATACCCGCCCTGAACCACGTTTTCACCGACAAAGTAGTTCTTCACCAGGCTGTCGATACACTTGACCCGCACTTCCGCCGGAATGTCGCCCGGCTTCAGGTTGCCGACCAGGGAGTGGATGTACACACCGTCGCAGACTTCCACGGCAATCTTGCAAAGGTATTCGTGGGAACGGTGCATGGGGTTTCTCAGCTGCAGGGCAGCCACTTCGCTCCATCCGGCATCTTCGAAAATCTTTCGGGACTCGGCCGGCCGATGATAGACGCCGGCGTACTTGGTGGGGTATTCGCCTTCGCTGAGCACCTTGACCGGGCCGGCCAGGTTGACGTCCTTCTGGCCCATCACCATCTGAACGCCCGGGTGGTCTTCCTTGGCGATCTTCCAGAACTCTTCGGCGGTGGGGGTGCCTTCACCCATGAAGACTTTCTCACATTCGTATGTCTTGTCGGCTTCGGTCATCTCGAATTTTTCGGTGACCTGCATGGTGGCCATGATTTCATCGCCTTCCGGATCGTACAGCGCGATTTCGTCGCCGACGTTGATGGCATCCGCATCTTCCTTGGTCACGTCCAGGCATACCGGAACCGGCCAGAAGGTCCCGTCGGCCGTCAGGCAATTGTCGACAACACTCTTCCAGTCCGCTTTGGTCATAAAGCCGGTCAGCGGGCTGAAGCCGCCAATGCCGATCATAATCAGGTCCCCTTTGACACGCGGGGAAATTTCAACCTTTTTCAGGCCTTCCGCTTTTTTCTTTTCTGCTTCCAGCTCCGCGCCTTCGAGCAGGCAGATGGTCAGGCCCTTTCCGCCATGGGGTGGTACAAGATTCGCCATTTGTTCCCTTCTCCTTTCACTGTTTATTCACATTCACCGTTGTCCGAAACGGCAGTTCGCCTTTAAACCGAATTTATCCACATAATAAACCTGTATTTATTTGTCAAGCGGAATCAAGGTCTATTTTCCCAATGATTATAAACACGTTCGCCTGATTTCAGTATCTCCGGAAACGGCCGTTCGGACGGCCTCCGGGACGCTCCGGAACTATCTGTTTTAACATGAGATCGATTTTTTACCGCTTGGTTTGACCATCAGAAGGCGGCTGTGAAATAATGGGACCCATGGCGATCATGGTAAAGCGTAAACAGTTGATCCTGGTCCTGGCGGCTCTGGCGTGTCTATCCCTGGCCGGTATGGTTCTGTTGCGGGCCTATGTCCGGCAGCAGGATACGCAGATGCGCCTCAAACAGCAGCAGGCGCTGATCAGTGCCGACGCCCTCCTGGATGCCGGCCGGTTCCATGAAGCGATTCCGATCTACCGGGAGATACTGCTGAACCTGCCATCGGATCGAGCACCGGCGCTCTACGGCGACATCCAACGCAAACTCGCCACCTGCTACCTGGAGCTGGCAACATCGAAAGACACCGCAGCAAACCTGAAAGCCGGCGCCATGGCCCTGGAAGCGGCGTTGGGCAGTGTGGCCCCCGATGCCACATCCAATGAATATGGCCATTTTCAAAAGGATCTGGGTGCCGTCTACAGCGAGCTGGCCGTGCTTCGAAATCCCAGGGAATACTATCCTCGCGCGATCCGTGCCTATCGGGAAGCCATGAAAACGTTTACATTAAAAGGCGACCCGGACATGTACGCACGTCTTCAGAAAACGACCGGTTTAGCCTACCGGAATCTGGCGGAAGTAACCGATTCCCGCCGAAACCTGTCCCATGCAAAGGATGCCTTCGAGGCCACCTTGCCGGTCTACACCCTGGAGCGCAATCCATTCGAGTACGGCATCTCCCAAAACAACATTGGAGCGATTCTCATGGGACTTGCCTCGGGGGATCGACAGGCAACGTATCTGAAGGAAGCGGTCCGTGCCTTTGAAGCGGCAAGGACCGGATTCCATCCCGAAAGACATCCGTTTGATTGCGCTCTGGCGATGAATAATCTGGGCCTGGTGTATAACAATCTGTCTGTTGTAACGAAATCCAACGAGTACATAGAGCTTGCCATTGAATCGTTTCAGCAGGCCATTGAAACGATACCCCCGGACAGCAGCCTGAAGTTTCAACGCATCATCAAAGCGAACCTGGCCCTGGCTCTGGACCGAAGGGAACAGATGTCGCCGACAGATAAAAAATAGGCGCGGAAAATACGTGATCCGGTAGTGGGCAGTGGGTATTCGATACTTGATTCTGGATGCTGGATACTTGCAGGGCACAGGTGTCGGGTGCCAGGTGTCGGGTGTCAGGTGTCGGGTGTCGGGTGTCGGAGGTCGGGTGCCAGGTGTCGGGTGTCAGGTGTCGGGTGTCAGATGTCGGAGGTCGGATGTCAGATGTCGGAGGCAAGATACATGATACAAGATGCAGCTCTCATGAATCGAACAAGGGCAGATAGTTCCAATATCCTGGAGCCTGAATCTTGTAGCCTGTATCCCGGATATTCCGGCCAACCGGGTATTCTGAACAAAGATCCTGTAGCGCCTTCGTTAGAACCAAATACCCAATACCGAATACCCAATACCTATTGTTTACGTTTCAACCAGAAAAACAATACAATCCCGGCGACGATCATCGCAGCGCAGAGCAACTGGCCCATGGATAAAGACAGGAGCACGGGACCCAGATGCGCGTCGGGTTCTCTGACAAATTCGATAAAGAATCTGACGGTACCGTACCCGATAAGAAACAGCGCCAGCATGGCCCCCTCCGGAAGGCGGACCTTGCGGAGGCTCCAGAGAACGATGAACAGAACGATACCTTCGAAGAATGCTTCGTAAAGCTGTGATGGGTGGCGCAGAACACGCTGGGGCGAGAGCGGAAAATACATGCCCCACGGCACATCCGTGTCGCGGCCGTAGAGCTCACCGTTGATGAAATTGCCGAGACGTCCGAACGTGTAGCCGAGCGGAATGGCGGGTATAAACAGGTCCGCCATCTGTCGGAAACTGAGCCCGGCGCTGCGTATATACAGCCACGAAAAAAGGATAATGGCAATCAGGCCCCCGTGGAAGGACATGCCGGAAATACCGGTAAAGTGAAATCCACCGGAGAACGAAAAGGGCAGGACTATTTCGAGGGGATGCCGCAGATAATAGCCGAGATTGTAAAACAACACGTACCCCAGACGACCACCGATGATAACGCCCAGTATCCCGGCCGTCACCAGGTCGGTCACCTGGGCGGCGGTCACGTTGGAAAACCGGCTTTCCCGGGCCCACCGGTAGCGGATCAGGGCATAACAGACGGCGAATACGGCGATGTACATGAGGCCGTAATATTGAAGGCGAAACGAACCGATCTGAAAAACAACCGGGTCGATCCGCTCGGGGATATGCTGCCACCACTGCCAGAAATCATCCATTCTCTGAATTCCTGTACAAATTCCAATATAATGACGAATGTTTCCGTCACTTAACAGGGTGATTATATCAATATCAAGCGAGTTCTGATATGTTTGATTCAGAAATTCGGTTATCGGACCACATCAGCGGCAATCCGTTACCACGAAGATCACCACCCGTCCCTGAAGCTTTAGTACGGCAGGCGAAGTACACGAAGAATAATACCGGTAGGGTTACCTAACGACTGGAATCTGATGAACAAGAAGCTGCATATCCGTTCAAAAATCTGGATCGAGGATAATCGAGACCGCGTGGTGTTCGGACAGGGGCGGCTTAAAATTCTCGAATCGATCGAGCGGAACGGTTCCATCAGTGCCGCCGCTCGAGAACTGCGGATGAGCTACCGTGGCGTATGGGGCAAAATAAAGGCAACGGAAGAACGGTTGGGGAAAAAGCTGCTGTCGAGGAATGTCGGCGGATCTTCCGGCGGCGGATCTTCCGGCGGCGGATCATCACTGACCCCGTTTGCCATGGAGATCATGAAGCAGTTTTACCGCCTGCGGCACGATATCCAGAAGGATGCCGATACTATTTTCGCCGATTTGTTTTCGACACACACAAAACCGGACACATTCTATAATCATAAACCCGGTGGTGGCTGCAATACGCTTTCCGGGTATAGTTGGTGCGCAAGGTGAGAGGGATTGATTAACTCCGTTTCTGCTTCTAAGTTGTGGCAAAGCAACCTGAGGTAATTGCTGAAATCAATCGCTATCATCATGTTTTCGTTTTAGTTAGCATTACAGGCACGGGTACCGCTCCAATGGATGAGAGGCAAAAACAATCCGTAAATGAGGATGTCTATGATGAAAATTATTTCCTTAAAGATTGTGGCGGTGCGGATTGGCTGAAACGATTCACCGAGACAAAAGGAAAAGTAGCATACCCATACTATGGAAAATTGATATCCCGCATTGGCGCTCAACCTGGCCAGCATGTGTTGGATATTGGTTGTGGCAGAGGCGAGATGACGGCGATGCTGTCATTATCGGGGATGCACTGCGTGGGGATGGATTACTCATCATCCGCCCTTCGAATTGCAAAGGAAGTCCATAATATATTATTAACCAAGAATACAGCAGGCTTAACTCTTGTAAAAGGTACCGCAACGCAATTGCCCTTTCCAAGTCAATCGTTTGATCGAATCTTGATGGCAGACATCGTTGAGCACCTTCACAAATGGCAATTGTCGCTTTTATACGATGAATGTTATCGTGTTCTAAAAACAGACGGCAAGGTCCTCATCCACACTTGGCCGAATGTCTGGCATACAAAGTATACCTATCCGACAATAGCCCGTATTTCGAACCTGCTGGGAAAGCCTCGGCCTCTGGATCATCGTAAGCCCCATGATCGAATCATGCATGTCAATGAACAGTCTCTTTTTTCGCTTCGCAGAGGCCTCACCGGCGCTAGATTTACAATAGAGCGAACGTGGTGTGAACATGAAACCGCTTTCAGTTAGACGCCATCTCGCCTGATGTACTGGTTTTTTCACAATGTGCCGGGAATACGGTTATTTTTTGCCGACCACCTTTACGTACTGGCGGTTAAAGGGGCTCAGTAATCGCAAAACCAAGGTCATAAGGTATCAATTATGCCACTCAGTGTGACCATCGCCACGAAAAACGAGTCCGAAAAAATAATCCAATGCATGACAGCGGTTTCGTTTGCCGATGAGATCGTCATTGTTGACGATTGCAGCTCTGACGATACGGTTGAAAAGGCCAAAAGAGCCGGGGCACGGGTGCTGGTCAGAGAAAGCGGAGGGAGTTTTCATGAAAACAAAAATTTGGCGATCGATGAGGCGAAATACGAATGGATACTCTCGCTGGATGCTGATGAGATTGTCAGTGATGAGCTTTCAAGATCAATACAACATGTATTATCAGATCCAAAACATGACGGCTACCTCGTCAATCGGCATAATTACTTTCTAGGGAGGTGGATTAGAGGCTGCGGATGGTATCCCGATTATATTTTAAGGTTGTTCAAAAAAGGAACGGCCCGGTGGCCTTTGCCGATACATGAAACACCCGAACTCGATTCAGGCAACGACCACGCAGGCATACTCAACGGTCCTCTGATCCACCACAGCTATGTTACTGGAGCAATATTTTAATAAATTTAACCAATACACAACACGGTTGGCAGTAGAGTATTCCGAAAGAAATGAATCCATGAAAGGATACCACATCCCCACCAATCTGTTTCTGCGCCCATCATACTGGTTTTTCAAGAAATACTTATTCGGCCGAGGTTATCGGGATGGATTGCGGGGTTTCTTCATAAGTTATAGCTCTGCCCTCACCATTTTTATATCCTACCTAAAACTATGGCAGAACCAGTCGAAGACGGAACACATAGAAAGCACAAAAATCAGATAGCCGGCTCTTAAACCATCGGCAGCCGGCTATCTGATATCGTCTGGCGGAGAGAGAGGGATTCGAACCCTCGGTGGAACTTTCGCCCCACACTCGCTTAGCAGGCGAGCGCCTTCAGCCAGCTCGGCCATCTCTCCCAAAAATTGTTATACAATTTTTGCAGGCGCGGCTGCGCCGCAAAAAAGATTTCACGTTCATGCCACCTGTGAGCATTCGTTGGAAACATCAGCTCAAGGTGCCACCTCTGTTTCCCCGCACGAGAACGAGAAAAAACCGCAGCGCACGCTGCGAACGTACAAAAATTTTCTACGAAAATTTTTGGCGGAGGGAGTAGGATTCGAACCCACGGAGGTGTTACCCTCAACGGTTTTCAAGACCGCCGCTTTCGACCACTCAGCCATCCCTCCAAAATAAAATCGTTCCGCGATTTTATGGAACGCGACGATGTCGCTCAGACGGCGACAGGCTTGTCCGCCTCTGCCGGGTTTATCCGCCGTTGTTGTGGCGGGCTAAAATTTCTATCCACTCTGCAGGCAACGGAGCATACACAAGTTTGGCCCGTTTTTCTATCATCGAACCCATTTTGGGTCAACCGGTTTATTGGTAAACAAGGGTTTCGCGGCCCCCGTTTTTCAGTGCAATCAGACCCTTTTGCATACATATTCCCGCGGGCATTCCGGTTTTCCGAGCAGCCTTCCGGCGAATCAGAAAATAAATCGGGGAAACCCCATTTTGACGGTTGACACGCATCATATTTTATGGTTTCAGAAGCGTTCTTATAAGGCAGAGAGCGCAAGCCGTTGTGTCAAATCATCATATAGGGGACATTTGTCATGAAACAAAAATATGTCATTGAAATGGATCGGGACAACAACAGTCTGATCCTGAAGGAATTTGCCGAGCTGGACAAGGACATCCTGTCGTTTCTCTGTCAGCAGGCATACAATATGGGCACCATCGAAGGCGCCGTTTCAGGCGGAAAACCGGCGCTGATTGCCGCATTGCGGACCGACAATATGTATCCACCCACGGTGTACGCGTCCGAGATCGCCGAACGGGTCATGACGATGCTTTCCAGCGGCGACAGAACCCCCCAGGAAATCCTTTTTGATGCCGGCACCTTCCTTGGTAAAGCATCGGAAGAAGCTCTTCCTGAAGACGATGTGGAGGACGAGGAAGAGGGCATCGAAGATCTTCTAAAAGGGGATGTCAACGAGAAATATGAGGGCAAAAGCATCAGCAATCTCACGTCATCGATTAAAATTGCCGATAATGAGTCCCTGGCAGCCGATGATGACGCCTAGCCCGGATATGTCATGAAATCTTTTCTCTAATGTGGGTAACTGAAAAGGCGCTGCCTCTGTATCACGTATCTCGCGTTCTACCGGAAATAGCTATCTCCCGCTGTTGTCACTCCAATTTGACGACCTGCCGTCTATCCCCATGCAACCGATCTACGCATGGGTTTCCGTTATGCCTGAAATGATATAACGCTTCGTTTTTATTTGGATTTTTTTTGACATTGATTGTCACATCGACTATGGTAATCACGTTTCGCCGCGACAACCCATGTAATTCTATATCCTCCGGATTCTCAGCCGTTTGCGCGCATGCCCATAAAGGATCACACAGATTCGAAGCACCCAGCGTAGAAACCTGAAACGAGCCTACGCCGCCCAGCCAATGTTCTTGTTGGTCAAGGATATGAATCCGATAGTTGCACGGACCGATCGTATCATTGATGTGTCTTTTCCCGCCGATTCCGGCGGTATGTCTCACGGAATCAGCGGCGTTTGTATAACCGTTAACAGAGGGGAAGCATTTCAATCAATCGATTTAGGCCGAAAGGAGGGTTCCGTATGCACGTAACACGACGGGAGTTTATCCAGATCACGGGTGCAACGGCCGCCGGTCTTGCCGTCAGTGGTTTGGGATTTGACCTGTCGCCGGTCAAGTCCCACGCCCAGATGATCAAGACCAAGTATGCCAAGGAAAGCGCCACGATCTGCTGCTACTGTGCGGTGGGTTGCGGTGCGATTGTGCATACCAGCATCAAGGGGGATGGACGGGTCATCAACATCGAAGGTGATCCGGATCACGTCATCAACCGCGGTTCGCTGTGCTCCAAGGGGGCATCCCTGGCCCAGCTTACGGAAAATGAGCTGCGCCTGACCGAACCGATGTACCGGGCGCCCTTTTCCACAGAGTGGAAGACGGTATCGTGGGACTGGGCGTTGACCCAGATCGCTAAGCGGGTCAAAGCCACCCGGGATGCCACGTTTGAAAACAAGAACGCCAACGGGCAGGTGGTCAATCGGACCGGAGGTATCGCTTCGGTGGGCAGCGCCGCCATGGACAACGAGGAGTGCTGGATCTACCAGGCCCTGATGCGGGCCATCGGTCTGACCTACATCGAACATCAGGCCCGTATCTGACATAGCGCCACGGTTGCGGCTCTGGCAGAGTCGTTCGGACGCGGCGCGATGACCAATCACTGGATCGACATCCAGAACAGCGATTGTATTCTGATCATGGGCAGCAACGCTGCCGAAAACCACCCGGTATCCTTTAAGTACGTCGCCAAAGCCCAGCAAAACGGCGCCACGCTCATCAGCGTCGATCCCCGGTTCACCCGCACCTCCTCAAAGGCGGACATCTATGCGGCATTAAGATCCGGGACGGACATCGCCTTCCTCGGGGGGATGATCAAGTACATTCTCGACAACAACCTCTACAGCAAGGAGTATGTGGCCGACTACACCAACGCGCCCTTTCTCGTGAACAAGGGTTTTAAATTCAGAAACGGCGTTTTCTCCGGCTACGACTCGAAAAAGCGGAAATACGACAAGAAGGCCTGGGCCTTCCAGATGGACAAGAACGGCGTCCCCAAGATGGATCGCTCCCTTAAAAACAGGCAGACGGTCTTCCAGCAGATGAAAAAGCATTTCAACCGTTACAATACAAAGACCGTGTCGAAAATTACCGGGACGCCCGAAGCGAGTCTCCGGGAAATCTACGCCACCTATGCGGCAACCGGGAAAACCGGAATGGCCGGTACCATCATGTACGCCATGGGATGGACCCAGCATACCACCGGCGTGCAGAACATCCGCACCATGGCCATGATCCAGCTGCTCCTGGGCAACATGGGCGTTGCCGGCGGCGGGGTTAACGCGCTGCGGGGTGAATCCAACGTGCAGGGGTCTACCGACCATTGTCTGTTGTGGCACATCTGGCCCGGGTATTTGAAAACACCACGGGCGTCCAATGTGTCTCTGGCGGCCTACAACGAAAAATGGACCCCCAAGAGCAACGATCCCCAGAGCGCCAACTGGTGGCAGAACTACCCCAAGTACTCGGTGAGCATGCTCAAGTCTTTTTTTGGGGACACGGGAACGCCGGTCAACGACTTCGGTTATGACTGGCTTCCGAAGGTCGATGACGGTAAGGCGTATTCCTGGCTGGACCTGTTCGACGAAATGTACAAAGGCACGTTCAAGGGTTTCTTCGCCTGGGGACAAAACCCCACCTGCAGCGGCTCCAACGCCGGAAAGGTCCGCGAAGGAATGAAGAACCTGGACTGGCTGGTTAACGTCAACCTGTTCGACAATGAGACCGGATCCTTCTGGAAAGGCCCGGGCATGAGTCCCAGCAGCATCAAAACCGAGGTCTTCATGCTGCCGGCCGCCGTGGCCGTGGAAAAGGAAGGCAGCATCACCAACAGCGGCCGCTGGATGCAGTGGCGCTACCAGGGCCCCAAGCCGCTGGGCAACAGCAGGCCTGACGGCGACATCATCATGGAACTGGGGCTCAAGATCAAGGAGGTCTACGAGGACGGCGGGGCGTTTCCGGAACCGATCCGCAGCCTCAAGTGGGACTACCTGACCGACGGGATGTACGACCCCCACAAGGTGGCCAAGGAAATCAACGGCTACTTTCTGGAGGATGTCACCGTCAAGGGCAAGAACTTCAAAAAGGGTACCCTGGTGCCGAGCTTTGCCTTTTTAAAGGATGACGGCTCCACCTCATCGGGAAACTGGCTGTACTGCAACAGCTACACGGAAAAGGGCAACATGTCCGCCCGCCGGAGTCAGCAGGATGCCCCCAACAACATCGGCCTGTACCCGCAATTTGCCTGGTGCTGGCCGGTCAACCGGAGGATCATTTACAACCGGGCCTCCGTCGATCCGAAGGGGCAACCCTGGGACAGCAAAAACTGGGTCATCCGCTGGAACGGCAGCAAGTGGGAAGGGGACGTCCCCGATGGTGGATGGCCGCCGCTGCTCATGGCCGACGGCAAACCGAACCCCAAGAGCAAGCATCCCTATTATCATGCGCAAGCACGGTCATGGTCAGATTTTCGGCCCCGGCCGTGCCGACGGGCCGTTTCCGGAGCATTACGAGCCCCTCGAATGCCCGGTGGAAAAGAACTTCCTCAACGCGAAACTGATCAATCCGGTGGCGCCGATCTACGATACTGAAAAAGATACCTACGCCACCTGCGATCCACGCTATCCTTACGTGGGCACCACCTACCGGGTTACCGAGCATTGGCAGACCGGTGTGATGACCCGATACCAGCCGTATCTCCTGGAAATGCAGCCCCAGATGTTCGTGGAGATGAGCGAGCAACTGGCCAAGCTGAAGCAGATCCAGAACGGCGAGCGTGTCAGGGTGACATCGGCACGGGGAGCGGTGGAAGCCACGGCCATCGTCACCAAGCGGTTCCAACCGTTTAACGTGGGTGGCGGGATCGTCCACCAGGTCGGTCTGCCCTGGCACTTCGGGTGGATCAAACCGACATCCGGCACCGAGGACAGCGCCAATCTGCTGACCCCGTCCACCGGCGATCCCAACACCCGGATCCCGGAAACCAAGGCGTTCATGGTTAACGTCGTTAAACTCGCATAGAAGGAGGTGGTCTGAATGGCGAAATCGTTTTTAATCGATACCACATTATGTACCGGTTGTCGGGGGTGTCAGGTGGCCTGCAAACAGTGGCACAATCTGCCGGCGGATCCAACGGTAAACATGGGCTCATACCAGAATCCACAGGATCTCTCCTTCACCACCTACAAGCTGGTCCGGATGCAGGAGCATGTGACCGAAGATGGGCTCAAGTGGCTGTTTTTCCCCGAGCAATGCCGGCACTGCATCGATGCACCCTGCGAAGCTACGGCCGGTGAGCCGACCGCCGTCTTCACGAATCCCAGAACCGGAGCGGTCCTTTACACGGCCATCACCAAGGATCTGCCCGCCGAAGAGATCATCGAGTCGTGCCCCTACAATATACCGCGTATGGCACCGGACGGCACCCTGGCGAAATGCGACATGTGCCAGGATCGGGTAGATAACGGCATGCTTCCGGCCTGCGTCAAGACCTGCCCGACGGGGGCCATGAGTTTCGGGGAGCGGGAAGAAATCGTGGAAATGGCCAACAGCCATCTCATGATGGCGAGAAAGAAATTCAAGAATGCGAACCTGATCGATGTGGACACCATTCGGGTGATCTACCTGGTTGGGTTCAAACCGGAGCTCTACCACGGATTTGCCATGGCCTCGAATGCCGAAATCGGCATCACCCGCCACATGGCGCTTCAGCGCATGTTCCGTCCATTTAAACGGGCCGGCGCACAGCTGATGAGAGGGTAAGCGCTCTAACCATCGAAAACGATCGAACGAGAAAAGGGGGAGGCGTTTGCGTCTCCCTTTTCTTGTTCTCCTGTGGTAGGATCCGTTGGCCCGTTGGCCCGTTGGCCCGTTGGCCCGTTGGCCCGTTGGCCGGTTGGCCCTGGGGAGCCCGAAGGGCGAAGGATGGTCGGTCGGAATTCGGGCCTCTGATATCTGATCGCTGACGACTGACACCCGAAACCTGCTCTCATCCAGTATCCAGTATCGAGCATCCAGTATCCAGAATGCGAACAAGGTGAATCAATGAACCAGACAACCGACCCGGTGACATCCGAACAGATCCTCAAGGCCGTCGACACCGTCAAACAGGAACGGCCGGTATATACCAAGCTGCTCGATTTCTATGGACCGCTGTTTCTGGCCCAGGAGGCCTCAACGGCTCGGGTCCGTATCGATCCGATCCACCTTTCCGACGACCTCCTCTCCGCCAAAGCCGAAGCGCAGCTTCCCCTCATCAACCTCCCGGAGTTTGTGGTGGACCTTGAGGAAGCCAAAACGGTCCTGGGGGAAATTTGTGACATCGCCGTTTCCGCCCGGAGCGACATCGGCGACGCTGCCAAGACCCTGAAGACCCGTCTGGAAGGTGGTCACATCGACATTTCGGTACTTGTGCAATCGGTGCTCGGCGACAGCGACGCACAACTCAGGACGGCCGCCGCGGAAATCGGGATCGACGCGACGGTTCTAAGTTTTATCCTCTACAGCAGCATCAGGCCGTCCCTGTCCGTTTGTGCCGCCGATCTCTCCCGACATCTGCAACAACAGCCGGAATGGCATCAGGGATACTGTCCGATCTGCGGCAGTCCGCCGATCCTGTTTGTTCTGCCCGAAGAAGGGCGGCGGCGTCTCGTCTGCAGTTTCTGCTGGCATCAATGGGAGGTCCTGCGCATCGGCTGCCCGTTTTGCGGCAACAGGGACAGCGGGGCCCTCAAATACTTCATCCCGGATGGTGAACCGGCCTACCGGGTGAACCTGTGTGACGGTTGTCAAAAGTACATCAAAGGCATCGATGCCCGCGAGACATCCCATTTTGTCTATCCCCCGCTGGAACAGATTTCCAGCCTCCATCTGGATATCAAGGCCGCGGAACAGGGATACCAGAGCGGCATTCCGATGGCACTGCCGGAGTAAACGTCCGGTTATCCCTGGAAAAATACCGTGGCCACTTCCGGGGCAATCGCCGGATTTACCTTGACATAACTATTGAAATTCAATAGAGATATTAATTTCTGAACGCGTCTCTAATCATATTCGCCGTGCCATATTCCACAATAGCATATACAGACCCCTCATACAGGCCATCGAACCGGAATTGTCTGCAGTATTTTTTGGTTCTGTTCATAGATTCCAGAAACCAACGCAGAGGCGTTTAACCGACCCTAATTGCATCAGGAGGTGCCAATGGAAAAGGAACAGAAGCAATTCTACGAAAGACTGGAGCAGAAAGGGGTCTCACGAAGGGACTTCATGAAGTTCTGTACCTTCCTTACGGCCACGATGGGGCTTTCCTCTTCGTTCGTACCGAAGGTGGCAGAGGTCTTTGCCGCTCCGTCGCAACGCCCCCCGGTGGTATGGCTTCATTTCGCAGAATGCACGGGCTGCTCGGAATCGGTTCTGAGATCCATGTATCCCTGGATCGACGAACTGGTGCTGGACATCCTGTCCATCGAGTACCATGAGACCATCATGGCTGCCGCCGGGCATCAGGCCGAAGAAAATCTTCAGATGGCCATGAAAAAATACGCCGGCAAGTTCATCTGCGTGTGCGAAGGCGGGGTCGCTACCAAGTATGACGGCGGTTGGGGAAAAGTCGGCGGCCAAACCTTCCTGGAGATTGCCAGGGACGTCGTGCCCAAGGCGGCGGCAACCATCACCATCGGCAACTGCTCCAGCTTCGGCGGCATCCAGGCGGCGGCTCCGAATCCGGGTGGTTACGTCAGCGTGGAAAAAGCCACCGGAGTCAAGACACTCAAAATTGCCGGCTGCCCGCCCAACCCGGTCAACTTTGTCGGCACCGTCGTCAATTACCTGCTGCTCGGCAAATTGCCGGCCCTCGACGAGTTGGGCCGCCCCCTGTTCGCTTACGGAAAGACGATCCACGATCAGTGCCCGCGGCGTGCCCACTTCGAAAACGACGAAATGGTCACCGAATTCGGCTCTGAGGAAGCGGCCATGGGCTACTGCCTCTATCAGGTGGGCTGCAAGGGACCGGAAACCTATAATAACTGCCCGGTGGTCAAGTTCAACGATGGAACGAGCTGGCCGGTCGAAGCCGGTCATCCCTGCATCGGTTGCAGTGAACCCAATTTCTGGGACACAATGACCCCATTCTACGAGGAGCTATAGTTCGTTCATCGATTGACAACACTACGTTTCCAGAACAGGAGGCAAGCATATGGCAAACAAGCGAATCACGATCGATCCGATCACCAGAATTGAAGGCCACCTCCGGATCGAAGTGGAAGTGGCCGGCGGCAAGGTCGTTAATGCCTGGAGTTCCGGGCAGATGTTCCGCGGTATCGAGCTGATTCTTCAGGGACGCGATCCCCGCGATGCCCATCACTTCGTACAGCGTTCATGCGGCGTCTGAACGCTGACCCATGCTCTGTCCTCGGTGAGGGCAGTCGAAGACGCGGTCGGCGTCACCATTCCCGACAACGCGCGGATCATTCGGAATCTTCTCCACGGTGCACAATTCCAGCATGATCATATCGTTCACTTCTATCACCTCCATGCCCTGGACTGGGTGGACGTGGTCAGCGCCCTGAAGGCCGACCCAAAGAAAACCGCCTCCCTGTCCGAGAATGTCAGCAATGCCCCCTGGGGCGGCTCAGCGTATTACAAAAACGTCCAGCAGCGCCTCCAGACCTTTGTGGACAGCGGACAACTCGGTCCGTTGAACAATGCCTACTGGGGTCATTCGGCATACAACCTGCCGCCGGAGGCCAACCTGATGGCATCGGCCCATTACATCGAAGCCCTGAGGCTCCAGGCCAAGGCCGCCCGGATGCACGCCATTTTCGGCGCCAAGAACCCGCACCTTCAATCCCTGGTCGTGGGCGGCATCACCAGCGTAAGAGACCTGAGGCCCGACCGGATCGCTGAATTTCTCTATCTGTGGAAAGAAACCCAGGATTTTATTAAAAACGTTTACATCCCGGATCTTCTGGCGGTGGCCTCCTTCTACAAAGACTGGGGCGCCATCGGAGGAACCACAAACTTTATGGCCTGGGGAGAATTCCCGCAATCCTCCGCAGAACCCCAAAGCCTCTACATGCCCCGCGGCACCATCATGAAACGTAATGTGGGCGGCATAAAAATGGCCACCCAGGACAAGGTCACCGAGCATGTGCAGCGGGCCTGGTATGAGGATGGAAAAAACCTGCATCCCTACAAGGGCGAAACCCGCCCCTTGAAGGAGAATCCCGATTATCGGCCGGGAGGCGGTAAATACTCCTGGTTCAAGGCGCCCCGCTACGAAGGCGCCTCCTGTGAAGTCGGCCCCCTGGCCCGGGTGCTGGTGGCCTACGCCAACGGCCACAAGGATGTCGTACCGCTGGTCGACGGCACCCTGTCGCAGCTGGACATCCCGGTGCAGGCCCTGTTTTCCACCCTCGGTCGGACGGCCGCTCGCGGCCTTGAAAGCGTGGCCATCGGAAACGCCATGGAAGGGTGGATTCTGGAACTGGTCGGCAACATCAAAGCCGGCGACACCAAAACCTATCAGTCCTGGGATATGCCGAACTCGGCACAGGGTGTCGGCTTGAACGACGTTCCCCGGGGTTCTTTAGGTCACTGGATCAACATTGAAGGTGGCAAGATCGGCAATTACCAGTACGTGGTGCCGTCCACCTGGAACCTGGGTCCAAGAGATGAAAAAGGCCAGCTCGGTCCCGTGGAAGAAGCGCTCATCGGCACACCGGTTGCAGATCCCAAACGGCCCCTGGAAGTCCTCAGAACCGTCCATTCCTTTGACCCGTGTGTCGCCTGCGGCGTCCACGTGATCGACCCGGACAGCAACGAGGTATACAAAATCAAAGCGCTGTAGAGTCCGACCTTATTCAAACACAAAGATACCCCCGGTGCGAAAGTGCCGGGGGTTCTTTATCGCCGTTGCCATAAATATATTCCGAAAGAAGGTAGGTTCCGGGGTCTGGATTCGGAATGGCATTCCGGCAACCGCTATAGGTGTCCATACCTTGCGGGGAAACCGAAACCGTGATAGGTTTCCGCCTGCTATTTTTCAAAGATCTTGCACGCTCAAAGGGACAGCGACGACATGGGAAGCGATGGTCACACCGAACAGGTCATGATTCTCGGTATCGGGAACATTCTCTTTTGCGACGAGGGCACCGGCGTCCGGGTGATGGAACAGATCAACTATCGATACGAATTTCCGGATAATGTATCCCTGGTTGACGGGGGTGTTCTGGGTCTCAACTTGTTGGGAACCATCGCCGAAGCAGACCAACTGATCGTTATCGATGCCATCCGGAACAAGGGAAAACCCGGAGACCTCTACCGCCTCGAGGGCGATGCCATACCCGAACGGATACGCGCAAAAAATTCCCTGCACCAGGTCGATTTTCTGGAGGCACTGACCATGTGCCAGGCCCTCGAGAAGGTGCCAAAGACCGTCATCGTCGGTGTAGAACCCGAAGATATCGAAACCTGCACCCTTGAGATGACCGAAACTATCCAGGCAAAAATCGAGGAGATCATCACGATGGTCCTCAAAGAGATTGATCGCCTGGGGGTTCGATACACACCAAGACCCGAAGGATCCCAAGACGATGTGCTTAGCAATACCCTCTAAAATAATCCGGATCGATGACCTGACGGCCACCATCGACGTTGACGGCGTTCGGCGCGAGGCCAGCCTGATGTTGCTGGAAGATGTGCAGGTGGATGATTGGGTGATCGTTCACGCCGGATTCGCCATACATAAAATCGATGAAAAAAGCGCCAAGGAAACCCTCGATTTCCTGCGCGAGGCTGCAGAACTGGTAGACCGGCTGGAACGTGATGGACGATGAGAGTGCTGCCAGAAAGATACGCATCCACGGTATCGTCCAAGGCGTCGGATTCCGACCGTTTGTCTATCAAACCGCGGTTCGACATCGCCTGAACGGGACCGTCGCCAACACCTCCACCGGCGTAACCATCCACATCGAAGGCCCGTCCGCCCGAATCGACAATTTCCTCTCCGAGCTTGCACACAAGCAGCCGCCCCTGGCCCATGTCATCGAGGTCCATGTCGAACCGGCAGACCTCAACGGCCATAGCGATTTTACTATTGTTCACAGTCGTACCGGAGAGGGGCCCGCCACTCTGATTTCACCGGATGTTTCCATATGTGACGACTGTCGCCGGGAACTGTTCGATCCCGGCGACCGCCGTTTTCAATACCCGTTCATCAATTGCACCAACTGCGGCCCCCGCTACACCATTATCGATGACATCCCCTATGACCGTCCCAAGACGTCCATGCGGCAGTTTGCCATGTGCGCTGCCTGCCAGAACGAGTATGACGACCCGCAGAGCCGTCGATTCCATGCCCAGCCCAATGCGTGCGCCGATTGCGGGCCCCATGTCAGCCTGCGAACCCATACCGGGGAAACCGTCTCGACCGATGACCCCATTGGTGAAGCGGTGAACATCTTGAAGCAGGGACGTATCATTGCGGTAAAGGGGCTTGGAGGCTTTCACCTAGCGGTGGACGCTACCAATGACAACGCCGTCCGACGCTTGCGCAGGCGAAAGCACCGTGAAGAAAAGCCCTTTGCCGTCATGTCCCCCGGTATCCAGGAGGTCAACACCTATGCCGCAATAGAGCCAGAAGAAAAAAACCTGCTTCTGTCTTCGCGGCGCCCGATTGTCCTTCTAAACAAAAAAAAGCCAAACCCCCTGGCGGAATCGGTAGCCCCGGGAAACCGCTATTTTGGTGTGATGCTGCCCTACACCCCGTTGCATTACCTGCTGTTGGCACATGGTTTTAGCGCCCTGGTGATGACCAGCGGCAACATGACCGACGAACCGATTGCCATCGACAACGACGATGCCCTGAAGCGGCTGGGCAACATTGCCGATTTCTTTCTGTTTCACAACAGGGATATCTACCTTCGCAGCGACGATTCCATTGTCCGACGAACGGACGGCAGCAATCGTTTTCTGAGGCGATCCCGGGGCTACGTTCCGATGCCGGTATTTTTGAAGATCCCTATGCCCCCGGTTCTGGGTTGCGGGGCGGAGCTCAAGAACACCGTCTGTTTGACCAAAGGGAAAAACGCCTTTTTAAGTCAGCACATCGGCGACCTTGAAAATCTGCCGACCTTTGAGTTTTTTACGCTGACCATCGATCACCTCAAGCGGATTCTGGGCATCGAGCCGGAGTGGATCGCGTACGACATGCACCCGGATTATTTGAGCACCCGGTATGCCGAAGACCAGAAGCGCGCCGAAAAAATACCGATACAACACCACCACGCGCACATCGTATCCTGTATGGCCGAGCATCAGATCGACGGTCCGGTTCTCGGACTATCCTTCGACGGTACCGGCTTTGGCATGGATGGCGCCATTTGGGGCGGGGAAGTGCTTATCGCGGATCACGCCGAGTTTACCCGGGTGGCCCATCTGGACTATTTTCCCATGCCGGGAAGCACCTCCGCCATTACGGAGCCGTGGCGCATGGCCGTCAGTTACCTTTACGGCACCTTTGGTGAGCGGATGTGGGCGCTGGATTTACCCCTGCTGGCCGAGATCGGGGAAACGAATCTTCGAATCATCACGCAAATGATCGACCGGGGAATTAACGCGCCCCAAACATCCAGTCTCGGGCGGCTCTTTGACGGTATCGCCGCCATGGTCGGCATCCGAAGCCGGGTCCATTTCGAGGGACAGGCCGCCATGGAACTGGAGATGCAGTCTGCGGAAGGTGATGACGGCATCTACGGCTTCCGATGGAGCCCGGGACCGGTACGCCGAATCGACATCCGACCGTTGATCAGAGAGATTACCGGTGACATCACTTCCGGAATATCGCGCAACCTCATCGGCGGAAAATTTCATCGGACGCTCATCGCCCTCTTCACACAGCTGGCCGAAGACCTGCGCCGGGAAACCGGCCTCGACCGTGTCGTACTGAGCGGCGGCGTGTTTCAGAACCTATGGCTGCTTTCCGGATTTATCCGGGCCCTTGAGCGAAATCGATTTACCGTGTACACTCATCGGGTGGTCCCGACCAATGATGGCGGTATTTCGTTGGGTCAAGCGGTGGCGGCGGCAGCCATTGTACGAAAGGGCCCATAGCGCATTGTTTCCGAAAGAAAATGGATTCACCCCCTGTAGAACGGCAAAAGTTGAAACCCGACCCGCCGTCGCACAGCGCTATGGCGGGCAAGAATCCGCAATTAACTAATAAAACAGGCAACTCCGAGGTTGGTACGCCATGGCATTGAAACACGTAGAAGAGTACAGAGATCCCGAGCTGTCAAAAAAACTCATCGATCGCATCCACACGATCAGCCAGACGGATGTACGGCTCATGGAGGTTTGCGGCACCCACACGGTATCGATCTTCAGAAGCGGTATCCGTTCGATTCTTCCGAAGTCCATTTCCCTGCTGTCCGGTCCCGGCTGTCCGGTGTGTGTCACCGCACAGGGAGAAATCGATGCGTTTATCGAGCTGGCGAGAAACGACAACGTCATCCTCGCGACCTTCGGAGACCTCATGCGGGTGCCGGGGACATCGTCGTCCTTGCTGAAAGAGAAAGCGGACGGTCGGGATATTCGTGTGGTGTATTCTACCTTCGACGGTATCCAGATGGCTAAAGATAACCCGGGCAAGTCCGTTGTATTTCTCGGTGTCGGATTCGAGACCACCGCTCCGACCGTTGCGGCAGCCATTTTCTCTGCGAGACAGATGAACATAGAGAATTTTTTTGTCTACTCCGCCCACAAGCTCGTGCCTCCGGCTCTGGAGGCATTAACCGATCAGGAAAATGTTCAGGTCAACGGGTTTATTCTCCCGGGCCACGTGTCGGTGATCATCGGAGAGGCGGGGTATCAGCCATTTTTCGACAGACACCGGGTGCCGTGTGTGATCACCGGATTCGAGCCGGCGGATATTTTAAGGGGCATTTCGATGCTCGTCGACCAGATCGAATCCGGATCTCCCCGTCTTGAGAACGCCTACCCACGGGCAGTCAGCCACGGGGGGAATGAAAAGGCGCAGCGGCTGCTGCAGGATGTCTTCGAACCGGTGGATGCCGTCTGGCGGGGCATTGGTGCGATTCCCGGGAGCGGGCTCAAAATGCGGGGGCCCTATGTCGCGTTCGATGCGGCGGACCACTTCCAGATCGTTGCCAAAGCGGCTCCGGAACCGAAAGGCTGCGCGTGTGGTGAGATTCTGACAGGCGGCAAAACCCCACCCGAATGCCCGCTCTTTCGGACGCGGTGCACTCCGATGGCGCCGGTCGGTCCCTGCATGGTATCCAGCGAAGGAACCTGTGCGGCCTTCTATCGGTTTCATGATGAAGAGTAGCGGAGTCTGTACCGAAAGTCAGTCTGCCGGTTTGCCAGTTCGCCGGTTTGCCGGTCATCTGATACCCGACACCTGACACCAGACACCTGGCTCGAAACACGAAACACAAAACACCGAACACGACTTATGGACAAAATATTACTAGATCATGGCAGCGGCGGAAAACTGTCCCATCTGTTGACCACCGAAATCATCCTCCCGTTTTTCGACAATACCATACTGGCCCAACTGGACGACGGTGCGGTATTCGCCATAGATGGCCGGCGTCTCGCCTTTTCAACGGACTCCTATACGGTGGATCCGATCTTTTTCCCGGGTGGAGACATCGGAGATCTGGCCATCAACGGCACCGTCAACGACATTTCCATGTGCGGCGCTGTGCCGCTGTTTCTCAGCGCTGGCTTGATCATCGAAGAAGGCTTCCCGATGGATGACTTGAAACGGATACTGGCCAGCATGCAGGCAGCGGCCAAGGCAGCGGGGATCCAGATCGTCACCGGGGATACGAAAGTGGTTCCCAAAGGCGCCGTGGACAAGATATTCATCAATACTTCCGGGGTCGGCAGTCTTCGGCCCGACATTCGGGTTTCCAGCGGCATGGCCCACATCGGCGATAGGATCATTATCAGCGGGAGCATCGCCGACCACGGGGTCACGATACTCACCCGGCGAGAAGGGTTGACATTTGACGCCCCGATAACCAGCGACACCGCCCCGCTGAATCACATGGTCCGAAACATGTTTGAGGTCAGCACAGACATCCACGTTCTGCGGGATCCCACGCGGGGCGGCCTGGGGACTGCACTCAACGAAATTGCCATGAAATCGAACGCCGGCATCCACATCGAAGAGAAGCGGATTCCGGTAAAAGATGCCGTTGCGGGGTTGTGCGAATTGCTCGGATTCGACCCCCTGTACCTGGCCAATGAAGGCAAATTGATCGCTTTTGTCCCAGGGGAGCAATCGGAAGCGGTGCTCGAGGCCATGAAACAGGAGCCCTTTGGAGAAGACGCCTGTATCATCGGAGAGGTCGTCGATGAACACCCCGGAAAGGTCGTCATGACCACCCCCATTGGCGGAAAACGGATCGTGGACATGTTGACCGGGGAGCAGCTTCCACGTATCTGTTGACAGATCGTCAGACACTCTCCGTTTATCGGTTGTGTCGGAGTTCCGTCCCGATCGGTGGATTTTTCTCCATGCACTTAACGGAACCATCGGGGTCGGTGTCGGAATCGCTATCGGTATCGACCTCTAAGGGTGACCGCCTGTCTCGATTCCGGTTCCGATAGCGATCCCGACACCGAACATGTCCAGATCCGGATTCCCTCGAAACGGAATTCCGACAATCGCTATAAAACCTTAACGCCCTGAGCCTTCCGGATCACACCCACTCAAAGGGTCCAAAAGACAGCACGACATGATCGAGACAGCACGAAACCATTTGCTTCTTCTGGTATGCCTGTTTGCCATCGCCGGCTGCGACAATCGCGCGGAAGTCGCTCTGGCCGGCAAGACCATGGGAACAACGTACCATATCAAGCTTCTCGCCGACCGCGGGATGGACACCGCATTTCTCCGGAAGAAAATCGAATCCCGCTTGGAACAGATTAACAACAGCATGTCGACCTATAGGGAAGAAAGCGAAATCAGCCGGTTCAATGCATTCCCGGAAGTCGGAGAAAATTTTCCCATATCCAACGACTTCATGAACGTGATGACCGCCGGCCGACAGATCTATGAATTGAGCGACGGCGCCTGGGATGCAACGATCGGTCCGTTGGTTAAGCTGTGGGGATTCTATGGAACAAATGAAAACAGCGGCGTTCCGGATGCGGATGCCATCCAGGCGATATTACCAAACGTTGGCTTCCGCCGGGTTCAACTCCGTTCCGGAAATTTTCTTGTCAAATCCAGCCCCCACGTCACCCTCGACCTGGGTTCCATAGCGAAAGGTTACGGAGTGGATCAAATCGCTACCCTGCTGAAGACCGCAGGCATCGAGAGCGCTCTGGTGGAAATTGGAGGGGAAGTCTTTGCCTTCGGTCGAAAAAAAGATGGTTCTGCCTGGGCCGTCGGCATTAATACGCCGCGCAAAGATGCCCCCCTCGACTCCGTATACAAGGCTGTTCCCCTGACTGACGGGGCTCTCGCCACCAGCGGTGATTACCGGCGCTTCTTTGAGTCCGGCGGAAAATCCTATTCCCACGTTCTCGACCCCCGCTCCGGGTATCCGGTCAACAACCGGGTCGTGAGTGTTTCCGTACTCGCGGGCAACTGCACCCTGGCCGACGGCCTTGCCACCGCCATAATGGTGATGGGCCCTGAAAAAGGCATGCAACTGGTAGAGCGTCTCGATGATGTCGAGTGTCTGATCATCATTCATAAAGCCGGCAACCGACTGATGGATCTCTATTCGAGCGGGTTCCCAAAGTCCTGAATCGTTCCCCCTTTTTGAATTGACACCATTTCACCCCTCGGATACATTTTCTAACGATCGGTAACACCTTTCCCTTATCGTTACGTTCTCACCCGTTCCCAAATCGATCTCGTCCGGAGGTGGACATGTCTGGCCGGATGCTGAAGTACCTGTCTGTCGAGGTCTGGTTGAAATCCGTCCTGAACAAGCGGGCGGCGGTCCTGTTGATCATCGCCGCAATCACACTGTTCTTTGCCGGCCAGATTCCCAATCTGAAGTTCAGCACATCCGTTTACGATCTCATCATCGAAGATTTGCCGGAAAGCGCGCAGTACGATGCATTTAAACGCATCTTCGGCTCGGATGAAATAATCCGCCTGGTGGTAAAGGCGGATAATGTCTTCGAGTCAGCCACATTTGCAAAACTCGAGCAGCTTTCCGAAGCCGCGGCAGCCATCGGCGGTGTGCGCCGCATCATCAGCCTCCCGGAAGTCCGCAAAGCCGTGGATATTGGCGGGAAATGGAATCTTGAAGAATTCGCCGGTATTCTCATTCCGGTGAAACTTTTCGAGCGAAACCTTGTTTCCACCGACCGGAAGACAACGGCCATTACCCTGGTCCTGAATACCGACGCCGACTACGACCAGGTCATCGGTGCTGTCGAAGAGCTTATCTCGAAATCCCCTGCCGATCTGTCCTTATATCAAATCGGCATGCCCCTTGTGTCCCAAGCCCTGGCTCAATTTACGGAAAAGGATTTTTTCCGGCTTCCGCCCGTCACATTCATTTTAATCGCCGTCGTTCTTTTTTTACTGTTCAGAAGCTTCCGGTACCTGTTTTTCCCCCTGGCCTGCGTCAGCCTGGCAATGGTCTGGACATTCGGATTAATGGCTCTGACCGGTATTCCGCTGTCCATGCTCATCATGATCGTGCCGGTATTCCTGATCGCTGTAGGTACCGCCTACTGCCTGCATATCGTATCCGCCTGCATGGCGGCCTCAAAAGGCGCCCGGACCCAGGAGGAGATGGTGTTAAACGCCTTCTCGAGTATCGGTTTCCCAACGATCCTGGCGGTGGTCACGACCATCATCGGCCTGGGTTCGCTGTTGCTGAACAGGATTACCGCGATCCAGGAATTTGCCCTTTTTTCCTGCTTCGGCATGGTCAGTCTGCTGGTGATTGTTCTCACCGCCTTCCCCGCCGGCCTGTCTTACTTTCCCATCCAACAGCCCCGAAAATCCAAACCGGGCAACGTGCCGGGAGTGATCGACCGTTTTCTGGAGTGGATTGTCCGGATCGATCTCTATCACCAGAAATGGACGCTGACGATCATCTCGGCGGTCGTTGTCTTCTGTCTCATCGGCATCTTCCAGCTCCGGGTCGAAACCAATCCGGTGGATTACTTTAAGGCAGATACTCCGGTCAGCCGGCATTTTCATGACATTTATCACCACTTGTCGGGCAGCTTCCCGATTAACGTCACCATGAGCGGACCGGAAGAATACTATTTCGAAAGCGCTGAAAATATCGCGAACATCGCCCGGATCCAGGAGTATTTGGACAAACTGCCCGGTGTGGACAAAACGATCTCCTTTGCCGATTACCTCAAGCTGGTCAATTATGCGTCGAACCAGTTCAAGTCGGAGAATTATCGTCTTCCCGAAGAGGCCTGGGAAGCCCGGATGTTGATCAACAGCTACAAAACCATGCTCGGTGAAGATCTACTCGTCCGGTTTATGAAACCGGATTTTTCCACGGCCAATATTCTGTTGCTCACCCATCTCTCCAGCTCACGGGAATTTTTAAGCACCCGGGGGGAAATCCTGAAATTCGCGGGCAAAGAGTTCCCACAGGACCTATCGTGGGAGGTAACCGGATTCGGAGTTGTCATTTCCGCCAGCAGCCACCTGCTCACCAGCGGACAGGTTAAAAGCCTGTCCCTGACCATGGTCGTGGTCTTCGGCATCATGTTTTTGCTGTTTTTGTCCAAGAAGGTCGGACTCATCGCAGTCCTCCCAAACCTCTTTCCCATCGTTATCAATTTCGGCATCATGGGCTGGCTCGGAGTCGATCTTTCCATGTTCACCAGCCTGATTGCCAGCATCGCCATCGGTCTTGCCGTGGACGACACGATCCACTACATGGTTCGATACAACAGGGAGTTTCGAAAGGACCTTGACGACCGGCGTGCCCTCCGGGAGACGATCCTCCACTTGGGAAAACCGATCGTGTTTACCACGATCACCATCAGCATTGGTTTCGCCATTCTGACATTCTCCAGCTTCAAGCCGACGGCGATTTTCGGTGCCATGATGGTCATTACGATGCTTTCGGCGCTGGTCGGAGATCTCATTCTGCTGCCGTCCCTGATGATGCATGTGGAACTGGTGACCTTGTGGGATCTGATCCGGCTCAAACTGGGAGAGGAGCCGCGGGAAGGCATTCCCCTGTTCAGCGGTCTTTCCCGGACCCAGATCAATTATATTATCATGGCCGGTAGCCTTAAAGAGTTTGGGCAAGGAGAAATATTGTTTCGAAAAGGGGATGTCAGCGACTCCATGTATGCTGTCATTTCTGGAGAACTAGAGGTGCTGGACCAGCAGACCGACACCGAAACGGCCAACGAAATGCGGGTTCACAAACTCATTCAACGTCTGGGCGTCGGGGATGTCGTTGGTGAAATGGGGCTGCTCCGCTCTGTTCCACGAATGGCCACGGTGGTCGGCAAAAAACCGGGAGAATTGCTCCAGATCAATATGAAAATGATCCGGCGGCTTCAGTGGCTCTTTCCGCCGACAGCCCACCGGTTTTTCTTCAACCTGATGAATATTCTCTGCGACCGGCTCGAATCGGCGACCGTCTGTCTGACCGAGCTCAGCCTCGAAGACGACCTGACCAAATTCCTCAATCGGCGGGGATTCATGAAGGTGCTGGACGCGGAGACCTATCGGGCCCAGCGGTTCCAGGAAGACCTGACCATGCTGATGTTGTCGGTGGATTTTGACAGAGACATCCTGGCCGTGCCGGTGGACACCCAGGACCGACTGATCCGGTCTATCTGCAATTGTCTCGTTTCCGACATCCGCCGTTGCGATACCTTTGGACGCCTCGACATTCAGACATTTGCGCTCCTGATGCCGAGAACACCCCCGGACAGCGCCGGAGTGGTCTGTGAGCGTCTTCGCAGCACGCTAAAGAAGCGGCGTTTTGAATCAGACGGAATCCGCGCCCGGGTCGCCATCGAGCTGACGGAGGTGGGACAGGATCCGGAACTCTCGATACAGGATCTGATTCAAAGCGCCTCCGAAAGGGTGGCCGGTGCAGAACGGATATAACGAGAATGTTTCTTGCACTGTCCCGGACACATCGTCGTTGCCATAAGTATGTCCCGTTTGAACATCGTGAGTTTCTGTCAATCGGCTATCGAGATTTACGGTATCGGGCTCGCTATCGGATTTGAGACACAATGGCCAACTTCAACGTCGATACCGATTCCGGTCCCGATACCGATGCTGCCGCATCGTTCAACCGCGTCAACAAGCCACAGATCGGAACGAAATTCCGATACCGGCGATGGTTGGGCAAATCTGTCACTTGCCTTGCACCCACAAGAAGCGTTATGCTCGTTGGCCAGGCTCACCATGCCGGTCCCCGGGTAAGACGGACATGGTTGAGACTATTGAAGAGGGCATAATCCCGCATATTTCATAAATATTTTTTGACTATGTGGCGAATTAGGTTTCGGCTTATCCATTCACATCAACGGAAGGACTGCGAATCGTGAACATTGTCGTGTTGCTGAAACAGGTGCCGGCGACCGAGTCCCTCGTCAGCGTGGCCGCCGATGGGGTCTCGATCCAAACAGGCGATCTCAAATGGGTGATCAACCCCTATGACGAATTTGCCGTCGAGGAGGCGCTCCGAATCAAGGAGGCCCATGGTGGCTCTGTGACCATCCTTTCGATCGGCTCGGACAAGGCTGTGGAAGCCATCCGGACCGCATTGGCCATGGGGGCTGACACGGGGGTTTTGATCAACGATGAGGCTGCGATTGGACGTGACGCCCTGGTAACAGCCAAAATTCTGGCAGCCGCCCTGAAAGGGATGTCCTACGATCTGATCATTGCCGGCCAACGGGCCGTGGACGGTGACAACTACCAGGTGGGAACCGCCGTTGCTGAATATCTGGGTATCCCAAACATCTCTCTGGTCATCAAAGCGGAGGTCACCGATGGTGCCGTCCAGTGTCACCGCACCATCGAGGGCGGCACAGTGGTCCTGGAGGCGCCGCTACCGGCGCTGTTTACGACGCAGCGCGGCCTTAACGAGCCACGATATGCGTCCCTGCCGGGCATCATGAAGGCGAAGAAAAAACCGCTCGAAACAAAGACCCTGTCCGATATCGGTATCCAGCCGGGAGATCTCGAGGGACCGAGCACCCGAATCGTCCGCATGACCCCCCCTCCGGAAAGGGCCGGAGGCCAGATGATCGAAGGGGAATCCCCACAGGAAAAAGCCGCAAAGCTGGTTAAAGCGCTCCGGGAGGAGGCGAAAGTCATTTAGCCCGATCATGGCATGACATCGTTCCAGCCATTGGTGCAATGTCCGTCTTTACACAATCGGTGGGGTTTTCGAGTGAGGAAACCGAATTCACAACAAACGATACATCATATGCCACAGGGGAGAGCAGAATGAGTAATTTAGTACTGGCGATAACCGAACAGATCGACGGGCAATTCCGCAAAGTCACCTTCGAAGCTCTGAGCGAGGGCCGGCGTATTGCATCGGCAACCGGCGGGAGTCTGGCGGCGCTCGTCCTGGGCTCCGATGTGGGGTCGCTTGCCGACGAGCTCGGAAAATATGGGGCCGACCGGGTCCTTGTAGCAGACAACGGGGCCCTGGCCGATTACACTACAGGCGCGTATACCAATGTGGTTGGCGCGCTTATCCATCAAGAGTCCCCCGCCGTGGTGGTTATCGGCGCCACCGCCCAGGGGAAAGATCTGTCCGCGCGTCTATCGGCTCGGCTCGATGCCCCGCTGGCCATGGACTGCGTTGCGGTGTCGATCGATGATGGCCAACTGACCGTCACCCGGCCCATGTACGGTGGGAAAATCTTGGCGGAGGTGCAAATGGACGGCGATCCGAAAATCATCGCCCTTCGTCCCAACGCCATCGCCATCACCGAAGCGGACGGCGGTGGTGCGGTCGAATCACTCGAAATAGATCCTGGTGAGAGCAAAATTAAAGTTCTGGAAAAGACACTGGAAACCGGCAAAGTGGAGTTGACCGAAGCCGATATCATCGTTTCCGGGGGACGGGGCATGGGAGGCTCGGACTATTCGGTCATTGAGACCTTGGCGGATTTACTCGGTGCGGCGGTGGGTGCCTCCCGCTCAGCCGTTGACGAGGGCTGGCGTCCCCATTCGGATCAGGTCGGACAGACAGGAAAAGTGGTCTCACCCAATCTCTATTTAGCCTGCGGTATTTCCGGTGCTATCCAGCACCTTGCCGGAATGGGCTCATCCAAAGTGATCGTAGCGATAAACAAGGATCCGGAAGCCCCTATCTTCGCAAAGGCAGACTACGGTATTGTCGACGATCTGTTTGAAGTCATTCCCTGCATTACCGAGGAAGTCAAACGTATAAAATAATAGAATCGCGGCGCGATTTTATGAAACGCGGCTGCGCCGTTCTACATAGCTGAATAAGTTTAGGGCCACCGGTAAGGCGGTGGCCCTTTGATTTGGCATAGACTATAACAGTCTACTGAGAGATTTGAGGAGGATTGCCTTACTCGCCCTAACCTGAAACTCCCCCAGAATGGGAAAAACCTGATTTTTCTTTCTCCGGAGCCCGCGATGTTATTCGCGGGCGTTTCATAAAATCGCAAGGCGATTTTATTATGAACGTACACTTCGTCAGTCTCGGCTGTGCCCGGAATCAAGTCGACAGTGAGACCATGATGGGCCGTCTGCAATCTGCCGGGTGGGTAATCACCCAAGAGCCCGCCGATGCAGAGGTCATCGTAGTGAACACCTGCAGTTTCATTGAACCGGCGGTCGATGAATCCATAGACACCATCCTGGCTCTGGCGAACTATAAAAAACCGGTGTGTGTAGAAGGCTGATCGTAGCCGGGTGCCTTCCGGAGCGATATAGAGCAGATATTTCCGGAGAGTTGCCGGAAGTGGACGTGTTTCTCGGCACGGGGGCATTTGACAAGATCATAGACGCGGCTTCAGAGGTGGACATGCAGGGCGCTTGTCTCCTGCCGGCTCCCGGGCAGGAACCCCTTCGGGACGACGGATTGTCAAGACTCCGACCAACACCCCACATGGCATATGTCAAGATCGCAGAAGGGTGCAGCCGGTCATGCACGTACTGTGTGATTCCAAAACTTCGAGGACCCCGGCTCAGCCGCATGCCCGATAATATAGTGAACGAAGTGCAACTGCTCCTCCAGTCCGGCGTGCGCGAACTCGTTCTTGTAGCTCAGGATACGACAGCCTACGGCAGGGACCTTGAGCCTGCTTCAGACCTGGCCTCACTCCTGACCCGGATCGAATCCGCAGCTCGTGAGTCGAACCAAGACAAGACACCCCCCTGGATCCGTTTTCTCTACGGACATCCCGAAAGCATCGGTGAATCCGTCTTGGAAACGGTTGCATCCCTCCCGGCCATTTGCCCCTATTTCGACATACCGGTACAGCATGCTGCCGATCACTTACTTAAACGGATGGGGCGCCATTACTGCAAGGCGGATCTGATCCAGCTCTTTGAAAGAATCCGTTCCACCGTCCCCGGGGCGGCCCTTCGGACTACCGTCATTGTTGGATTCCCGGGTGAATCAGACGAAGATGCGGCGGAATTAAAGGAGTTTGTCGAGCACGTCCGATTTGATCATCTGGGAATTTTCAGGTATTCGGACTCGGAAGATCTCCCGTCTCATCGGCTACCGAACCACGTTTCAACCGAACTTGCCGAGGAACGGTACCATACGCTCATGGCAATCCAGGCCGATATCTCGAGGAAGACGAATGAGAAATATATTGGTGAAACGCTGCGAGTACTGGTAGAAGAGAAGCCCGAAGAAAACCTGTTCATCGGCCGAACCGCTTTTCAAGCACCGGAAGTGGATGGTATAACATACATAAACGCCAGCCGCCTGGATATCGGCACGTTCACGAACGTCACCATCACCGATAGTTATGAATATGATCTTGTCGGAGAACCGGCATGAGTTCCTTGAAAGAACGCCTTTTGGCGCGAGTCACCAACGACCTTGAAGCCATCGAAGCGGCGCTCCAGGACAACCTGACACCCTACCTGGATTTGGTGTCAAAAACCGCCAGGCACATCCTGTTCAGCGGAGGCAAACGATTGCGTCCGCTGTTGATGGTGATTTCCGCAAGAGTTTGTAATTATTCGGGAAAAAATGATAAGCAATTTGCCGTCATATTTGAATACCTGCATGCGGCAACCCTGCTTCATGATGACCTGATCGACGGTGCTCCGGTTCGGCGGGGAAAACCGGTCGCCCACTCGATCTTTGGAAATTCCACCGCCGTTTTGGTCGGTGATTTTCTTCTGGCCAGGGCGCTGAGCATTGCCGCCATCGCTGAAAATGCCCGGATCATCGACACCATTGCCAAGGTGACGGAGGACATGTCCCAGGGCGAGATCCAGCAAATGATGAACAAAGGCCGCATGGACATTACCGAAAAAGAATATATGCAGGTCATCGAGAACAAAACCGCCGGCCTGATAAAAGCGGCCTGCCGGATCGGCGCGCTGATCGCCGATGCACCGGATAAAGACATCGAGCGCCTTTCTGCATACGGCTACTATGTGGGCATCGCCTTTCAAATGACCGACGACCTGCTCGATTATCTTGCCGACACCTGGGATCTGGGAAAGGAAGTCGGCGCAGATCTAAAGGAGGGCAAGCTCACCCTACCGGTAATTTATGCCTTAAAACAGGCCGACACCGCCGAACGAAACCGGATGATCGAGATCATTTCCGAATCGGATTTCAGTGTCGCGGATTTTCAGCTCCTGGTCGATTTGTTGCAATCCTACGGCGGTTTGTCCTACACGCGGGATCGGGCCGATGAATACGTCCGGATGGCAAAAGAGGAGCTGGCCGGGTTCGAACCATCCGAGGCTCTGGAAACGCTCGAAATGATCGCAGATTATGCGCTCCTGCGGAAAATATAGTGAGGTGAAAGAATGACGCGAAACGGCAATATTGGAAGGATCGCTCTGGCTGCATCTACAGTGGTGCTGATCGGGTGGCTGATGAGCCTGCCGGCGGTGGCGCAGCAATCGAGCCCCTCCCAGACCATGGTGGTCATGGGCAGCAGCAGCGTGATCAAAAACAAAGTCGACTGGGCCAGGGAGCGGGCCATCGCCTCCAGCCTGGTCACCGCCCTCGAGAGAGCCACCGCCTCCCAGCTTCCGTTGGATTCCATGATCCAGAACTTTCAGCGTATCAATGAATCGATTTTATCACGACCGGATGACTTCATTGAGGGCTATAAGGTCCTTACCGAATCCCGTGTTGAAAATATATACCGGATAATTGTCCAGGCCACGGTCTCCATTCCCCGTCTTCAGCAGCAGCTCGCCGTTCTGGGAATCATGCTTGGGGAAAAGCCGATGCCCAGGATTCTGTTGATTCTGACCGAGCAGAATATGGTCGATACGTCGCCGGCAGCCGGTTGGGGCTCGGCCTCCGCCGATGATTCGCCGGCGGCCGAGACAGCCATGGCGGCCGTATTAAAATCAAATGGATTCACACTGATTGACCCGCGAAATTATAAGAACAACCCCGAGTATTCAAAACTCAGCTCGTCGCCGGTGATCGACACGACGGAAGCCGTTCAGCTTGGAACGGCCATGAAAGCAGACGTCGTCGTCATCGGCAACGCCGTTGCAGATTATGCCCCGAACACGATGGGCGGCGATATCAAATCGTTTAACGCCGAGATAACCCTTCAGGCCTTTCGTACCGAATCCGGGGAAGAAATTACCACCATCACACAAAACGCTGTTTCGGCCCATGCCGATGAGTCGGCAGGTGTGCGCGTTGCATTGGATCACTCGGGGCGCATGGTTGGTGAAGCCCTTTCCAAACGGATACTGGACACATGGCGCGCGGAAAAACCGCCTGCTGAAATCCGAATCGTTGTGGAAGGAACGCGCCACCTGGCCAATTTTGTAACTTTTCGCCGAACTCTCAGCCAGATTGCCGGCGTCAATGAATTGCAAACCAGGGAAATGAAGGCCGATGAAGCCAGTCTCGCGGTTGATTTCGAAGGTAGTGAAAAAGATCTTGCCGACGCGCTGCTCCTCAAAACCTTCGATGCGTTCGGTATCAATATTTCCGAAGTGTCCCCGGGGTTTTTGCGGATAGAGCTGATCCCCGGATGAAATGACCACCGCAGAGACGCAAAGCTCGCAGAGGGTTTCCTGTGTTGCAGAATCCCTGAGGGGGGGATTCTGTAAAAAAAGATGTCCGTTAAAGGGATTGAAGATCACGACCTAATGACAAACAAATGGAGGATGTGCCTCTCAAACACACCACTTGTGTTAAAAGTGACAACTTCAGTGTAACATCGATTACTTAATTGACGATCCCAATTCATTGACCATGCTAACGCCGGATCAAAAAATCCCACATTTCTCGATCAATATTCCGAACACGCTCACCATTTTACGCATTCTGCTGGCCCCCGCATTTGTCATTATCCTTTTACGGCACCAATACCTCTACGCCCTGCTCATATTTGCCGCCGCCGGAGTCAGTGATGGTCTGGACGGCTTTATCGCCAAACATTACAATCAGCGCACGATCCTGGGTGCTTTTCTCGACCCCATCGCCGATAAAGTGCTGATCCTGTCGGCATATATCTGTCTGGCAAGCCTGCAAATCGTTCCGATCTGGATTGCCGTGATCGTCATTTCCCGGGATGTCATCATTGGCATAGGGGTCGCCATTTTCGGAATATTCAATGTCCGGTTGCAGGTAAACCCGAGCTTAATCAGCAAGTTCACCACCTGTCTGCAAATTGCCACCGTCATTCTGGTGCTGATCGACCCCGATCCCCGGGCGATGGTCATCGCGAAAGCCGTCCTCTACTGGGCCACCGCCGGTTTCACTGTCGCGTCCGGATTGCATTACATCTATGCCGGTGTCAATATGCTTCAGGATGCCTTGGGACATGAAGACCCGGATTGATGTAAAGAGCGAGCCGAGCCTTTTGCCGGCCGTTTACACGAATCCCAAGAGGGTCTACATAATCCGAAATCCGAATTCTTGCCCGCCATAGTTTGGGCAACGGTGGGCCGAGCTTCGAATTTAAAGTGACACCAAAACCGCAGGCCTTGCAGCTATAGTGGTTGTCCTAAATATGTTCCGATTGCAGAAATATGGAAACGATGACCGCAGAGTCGCAGAGGACGCAAAGGAACTGTATGTTCCCCAGAATCCCTGAGAGGGGGATTCTGGGAAAGGGCCCCAGCAACATATAGAAATTCTATAGCAGTTGGCATAAATATGTTCCGATTGAAGGTAGGGGTTCAGGGTGTGGGTCCTCCCGAGGCGGCAAGTTGCAGAACGTGAGAGGTTTGGCCATTTTCATTTCCCTTGACAGCCTTCCGGGCCAATGCTAACAAGCCAAATTCAAGCACTTGCAGGCACGTAGCTCAGGGGGAGAGCGCTACCCTGACACGGTAGAAGTCGGGAGTTCAAATCTCCCCGTGCCTACCACCTTAAAAGAAGGGTTACGGATCAAACCGTAACCCTTTTTTAATGAAGACTGTTTCAATCGTCTCGAGGCGTTTGTCGGGATTTGGAATGGGTAAGACCTGCGAGGCAGTATTTGACATACTTCCGTTCCGCCTCATGAAGATCTTTTTTCGAATAATAATCGAGATTTTCGGTACGCTGAAATTCAAACCGACATTTTCGGACCAGTAACTCGATCCCCTCGCTGGCGTTGGCTATGTGTTCCATGTTTCCCCCGATCTATCTCCCCAGTCTATGCCCCCATCAAGGGGGGAGGACGGTATTTTCCCTCCCCTTGTGGCTCGTGGTGAGCTGCGTCGAACCAGAGAAATTCAAAGGGAGGGGGTATGACGGGCTCATAATGTGATTTTGTTTACAGGAATTTACACTTAAGGTGGTTCCGGAATAGCTCATTTTCAAGCACTTTGGCCTGGGAATTATGGAACGATCGCCGGAGCCTTGCCCCGGCAGGGTGTTTCCCACGCTTCCGTCGAAACCTGAAACGACTGACGGAAACGCCACTCCCCGGGTGGCGGTGTCACCTTGCCCCCAAAACCCGGGTGCTTATCCTACCTGGTAAATATTGAAACATGTATACCCTTTCCAAGGGTGATTCGGATTACAGAATTACACGGGAGACACGAGCCATGCCGTTGCGAGCCAAACTAACCGTCATCGTGGCCGGGATGCTGGCCATGGTGTCCCTGATGGTCACCGATCAGGCGACTTCAGCCCTTCCTGATGAGCAACTTATCGTCTTCGTGCAATCGGGCAAATCGCCTGTCGACCGGGCGTTCCAGGAAAGCCGGCTACCCGAGATCCGCCGTCTGGCCGAACAGATGAAGGTGTCGGTGTCCGTGCTCGAAGCCAACGACGGTGCGCCCGGAGAGGTCGCCATCACCCCTTTGATTATCTATCAAAACTTCCGGGGACGATCGATATACCAGGGGCGTACCACCACGTTGTCCCGTGTTCGAAATTTCATCCGGACGTCTCGATTCGTACCCCAGGGAGAGGAGCCATTGCAGCGGCAGCAAATTCCGGTGTGGAAAAATGGGCGGACCCGAACATGGGCTCCCATAAAAATCAGCCGGGTGACCGGAACCATTCCACCGGGCTACGATCACGAAGCGTTTCTCAAAGAGGCCCAAAGAGGACTTGCCAGAGGTTTCAAGAAGTTTCGTTACCAGGATGCCGTCGATTTGAACCGGGCAGACCGGGGCTTTTACATGGATTTTTATCCCTGGCGGGCAGATGACGGCACCCTCTTCCTGTCTCTGGCGCTCTATTCCCAGTTTCACTGCAAGGAGCCGGTGTTCGAGCTTAAAAAACAGCCGATTGTCGGATCCTGGAAAGATCGCAAAAAGATGTTCACGAAAGCGGCCGCCATCATGGAAAGGGAAGTGGTAAAACGGACACAGGATCCGGACGGGGGCGACGGTTTCGATCCGGTTTCCCGTCGCACCCGGGAGGCCACCTGGAACGCGCTCGGCTTTCCGCTGCCTTCGGCGCCCCGGGCATCCCAGCAATCACTTTCCCCGGTTTCCGGAAAAATTCCAACATCCTGGATTTTAGACCCGCCCGGTCCGGACAATCCCCCGATGATCCAGCTTCGATTTCCCGCCCCGCTGGACCAGTACACCGGTGAGGTCACCCGTGGCAGCGGCAAATTGGCACTGTCCGAAAATCGGTTGGCCGAGGGCATGACCGGTTATGTTGAAATCGACCCGACATCCGTGACCATGGGAGAGCCTACCTTAGACGAAGCCCTTCAAGGGAGCATGTTTCTGTACAGCCGAAAATTTAAAACCGCCGCATTTCTGATCGAGTCGGTCCAGGGCGAGGCAGACCCCATCGGGTGGGGTCGTCTGACGCCGGCGGGAATGGCCGGCGTATTCAAGCTGAAAGGCGTTTCCAGGCCGATGACCCTTCCGGTGGAGATTGAACCGATCGTGGGCACGGACGGAAAGCCCCGCCTGCTGGTGCGCGGGGCGTTTCAGATCGACCTCACGGAATTTGACATTGAAGGGGCGGACGGACCGGCCCCGGCGCGGAACACCTTGCTGGTGGATGTGAATCTCATGTTCCGGCCCAGATAGTCCGCATCTATAGCGATTTTCAAAATTCCGTTCCGACTCTTTTTACGATCAACGGTTCACCGCAAAGTCGCAGAGGTCGCAAAGTAGATATTGACTTTGCATTTCGCTGCCCTACGACTCCGCTCCCTTCGGCAGGCTCAGGGCAGGCAGGACATAGAGGGCGAAATGCAAAACGATCGTCTTGCAAAATGTACAGAATTTCAATTTGTTGCTGGGGCCCTTTCCCAGAATCCCCCTCTCAGGGATTCTGGGACACATACCGTTCCTTTGCGCCCTCTGCGACTCTGCGGTCATCGTTTCCAAATATCTGCAATCGGAACATATTTATGGCAACTGCTATAAAGTCAGTCCTGCTCCGGGAGTTGCCCCGCGTGCCGGTGGGGAACGGTGCCGGCCGGATGGCTGTGATAATGGCTGTGAATCTTGGAGGAGTCTCCGTCGAACACGATTCGCCCCTCATGAATGCTGTAGATCAACCGGGTCGCCCGCGCGAGAAAGTCATACTCATGGGAAACGATGACATATCCGATCTCCAGTTGATTTAATATGTCGATAATCCGAATGATGGTCTCTTCATCCAGGCCGGTGGTCGGCTCATCGAGCAGCAGGACCTCGGGCTCCATAACCAGTACCGTGGCCAGTGCCACCAGTTTCTTTTCCCCTCCCGACAAGCGGTAGGTCACGCGCTCCTCGAAACCGGTCAATTCCAAGTTTTCAAGTGTTTTCAATGCCATGGCTCGTGCTTCAGCAGGCGGATAACCGAGATTCAACGGACCGAATGCGACATCCTCCAGGACCGTTGGACTGAAGAGCTGGTCGTCCGCATGTTGAAAGAGCAGGCCGATTTTCCGCCGGCTTTTCTGAAAATCCTCTTCTTTTTTGACCGGCTTGCCAAAGAGGCGGATTTCACCGGTCGTCGGTTTCATCAATCCCATGATCAGGTGAAGGAACGTCGATTTTCCGCTCCCGTTGGGCCCGATCAACCCGATTTTGTCTCCGGCCTTGAGCTTGAAATCAATTTTTTCAATAACTTTACGCCCGGAGGGGTACTGAAACCCAACATCGGCCATTTCTATGGTTACAGGTAACTGCTCCATTCGAGTGCTCCAACCGAAATGATCATAATCCCGACGGCCGCGGCCCAAAGCCAGTCGGAAGTGCCCAGGGAAAACGTCCTCAGGCTGTAGAATTTCCCCCGGAATCCGCGGCACAGCATGGCCTGGTGGACCCGATCCGCGCGGGCAGCCGCCCGAACAAACAACATACCGATCACGTAGGCATAGGTGCGATACGAGTGCAGGTTGGTGCCCGGCGTGAACCCACGGATCCGTATCGCCCGACGGAGCCGCTGGTATTCCTGCTCCAGCACAAAAATATACCGAAAGGTCAGAAGCAGCAGCAGAACCAGTTTATCCGGTACCTTCAGCCGGTTCAGTGCGTGGCCCAGCGTGGAAATGGATGAGGTGGCCAGCAGGGCGATCATGGATATCAAAATCGCATTCGATTTAATGGTTATTTGAGCCGAAAGCAGGATCCCTTCCCGGGTGAGGGTGAGCGGCCCGATCTGCATGTAGGGGTGTCCGGCGACGGTCAGCGGCAGCACCAGCCAGAAAAACAAAATGAACCCGTTTACCAGGGCCAGGCGTATCAGAACAGGTCGGAGCCCAAGCCCGGACACGGCAATCAGAATCAGGGAAGCGCCGAGGGCTGCGAACATCGCCGGAAAGGACGACGCCAGGGCCGTGGTGAACGCGAAAACCGTGGCAGAGATGATTTTGATGCGCGGATCCAGGCGGTGCATGGGCGATTCGCCCGAGGCGAAGGTTTCGGCTGCGATCACGTGGACCTGTCCCTTGATTGCTTCCGGTAATGGACATACGTCGCCAGCCCCACGATACCGAGGATGTATCCGATGCCGCCGATGATATCGGATATCGACGGCCCGGACGGTCGGCTCTCGGCGATCAGACGCATCATGGGCTCCAGCTTCCGATCCAGCGCCGCATCCACAATCCGTTCGATGTCATCCGGGCCAAGGGCGCTTGCCGGGCTCGGGGAATCGCTCCCTCTGGAGGGGACATCGGCCCCCGGTGGGCGATCACCTTCCGGCGCCGTTATCCCTGACGCACCGACCTCCTCATCCGTTATTACCCACTCCCCCCGGTGCCCCATACCGGCGATCAGTTCGATACGCATGGCCGTCGGCTTCGGGATCTTGAACGAATAGGCTCCGTTTTCGTCGGTTCGGCCCTCGATCAGGCGGGCGCCTTCCAAATCGGTAACAACCACCTGACCGTTATGAACCTTTTTCCCGCCGCTGAACTTGCTTTCGGTGTGCACGGTATCGCCGTCCACCCATGCGAAAATGGTCACCCGATGAGCGGCAGCCGGCGACACGCAAATTACCGATATCGTGATCAGGACAGCCAAAACACCTGTGGCGGCAGTCCACGTATAACGCATCATGACGTCAACCCTTTGATGATTCATTGATTTTTCCTCTCCGCAACGTGTGTTGCGGAGAATTTATACAATCGTGAAGCGATTTTATCGTGCCGCACCCAGCAGCAGGCCCGGCTGAACTTTTTTTATAAATCCGACGCAGAACATGGTGATGACGCCCTCGATCACCATAATCGGCACATGGGCGGCGACAACCAGTGCGGCGGCTTCCAGGAAGCTTTCGCCTGTAAATACCAGTGACAGTGCGACAATAATACCGCTAAGCAGGATCGCCCCGCTTCCAACGAAAAAGGCTCCGGTCAAAAACACGCCTTTCTTATCACTGCGAATCATGGGAATGAACAGGTAATAGCACAGCACGGCGGGAAGGGCCATGAGCACGGTGTTGACGCCAAGGGTGGTAATGCCGCCATATTGAAAAAGGATCGCCTGGAGGACCAGGGCTACGAGAATCGCCGGGAAGGCGCCCCATCCCAATAACAAACCGACAACACCGTTTAAAATTAAATGGATACTCGAAGGCCCGATCGGGACGTGGATAAGGGATGCCACAAAAAAAGATGCCGACAGGACCCCGGCCTGGGCAACCCGATCGTAATCCATCTGTTTCAGTCCGATGCCGGTGCCCACCACCGCCAGTGCAGCACCCGAGAGCAACACCGGCCCGGAGAGTATACCTTCAGAAATGTGCATATAAAATCCTTTCGGATTTTATGAAGCGCGGCTGCGCCGAAAATAACCTGCCCGATCACGTTAGTCTCTCAGCTAATATTATTCATAAACACCGCTGGGCAAGTTAACCTCGAATATTCCCTTCGGGATTCCATTGTGCAACCGGTGACATCGGAACCCATCTTTATTTCCATTCTTCGAACTTTACCCACAGGACTGCGCCGAGTTCCACATCCTTTTTTTGCCCCTGGTAATCGAGCTTGTAATCCGCGGTGTTCAGGGCTGCAAAACCCCACCAGCCGGCCCTGGGCGCTGCATAGGTAAACACCCCGTTTTTGTCCGCCTTGATGGTCTGGGTAATCATGTAATCGGTGGGCGCCGCGGCCTCTCTGTTCTGGTTGTAATATTCGACTTCGACCTCCCCATGGGGAACCGCCTTGCCGTTGAGCTTGACGATCCCCTGGAAAACGTTGCCGGCATACAGTCCGAAGGGTTTGGAAAGGGGAACGATCTCTGTTTTTAGACCGATTTCCCGGTCCCAGCCGTCGTCGTCGCCGAAGGCGGTCACCACGGCCTTGGTGTAGTGAACGATGAAGCTGTCCTCTGCCGGTTCCCAGTACGGTTCGGGTTCCATGACGAACACATATATGCCGGGCCGTTTCAGTGGATAATCGGTTTTCCAGGCCGTGTGTCCCATGGTCGTCGTCTGTTCCAGATTCCCACGGAGATCGGTGTTCTGACCGTTGGCAACGACGAAAAAGGCCTCGGGTTTCTCCATCTCCATGCCGACCAGCTCGAAGGGATGGGAGAAGGACAGGGTCACGGACACGGACCGCGGATCGGATGGCATTACCATGTTGTCGGAAGGAATGACCATACCGAAATGCGCACCCGCCGAACCCGCGAGCAGGGTCAATGAAAATACAGTACCCAGAATGAATCCAATTTTTGTCATTATGCCCCCTTCTGAAACAGAAATGCCACAATGGGTCCACCATTATGGCGGTAACACCTTCGTGGCAATCGTAAGTTGAGATCTCCGAATCACGACAACGTCAGGTCCGAATAAGATGTGTGTCCTCTATGAAACTCGACCGAAATTGTCAATCATAATAAATTCACCCCGACAGAGACGCTTGACTTCCGTCCGAGTACCCATTATCCATGACTCTTTTAACCCTGATATTTCATGAACCATTTTCTACGAAAGTTTAATGTATAACGATATCGATTGGTAGAAACAATATTTGGGCTAAATGGCAAAAGTACAACGTGTCACCTGGGCTTTTTACAGATGAGTAGAAAATATTTCACCCGGAGGGCGCTCTCTGAGGTGCCCATTGGCTGTGTTATCAAGGGCTTGCAGTAGGGCCACGACGGCTGCGCCCTTGAATGCCTTGCCAATGAACACCTCAGGGGCGTGAAATATCCGGGTTAAGTGTCTTACCCAATCCCCAAGGGGCGACAGTGGCATGAAAACAAAACTCGCAGCGTTGTTACTCCGGGCCGCCACCGGTGCATTTGCCGACGGGCAACTGAATTCATCGGATTTTCCGCCCATCGATATCGAGGAACCCAAAGCCGATGCCCACGGTGATTTTTCTTCGAATTTCGCCATGGTCATGGCCGCTGTCCAAAAAATGGCCCCGAGAAAGATTGCCGAATCCATAACGGCAAAACTAGAGGATCCGGAAGGCATTCTGTTGAAAACAGAAATCGCCGGCCCGGGCTTTATCAACTTTTTTGTGCGCCCCTCCGCATGGCTTCCGGTTCTGAAGGAAATACATCAAACGGATGAGAGGTTTGGGCACGCCAACATCGGAAACGGTGAGAAAGTGCAGGTGGAATTTGTCAGCGCCAATCCCACCGGGCCGCTTCACGTGGGGCACGGCCGTGGCGCGGCTGTGGGAGATTCTTTCGGCAATATCCTGTCTGCCTGCGGGTATGATGTTCAAAAAGAATATTACATCAACGATTCGGGCCGCCAGATCCGGACCCTGGGGTTGAGCGTGTATCTGCGTCTGAAAGCCATTTCCGGTGATCCGGTGGACTTCCCGGCAGATTGCTACCAGGGCGACTATATTCGAGAGTTGGCTGAAGATATCCAACAGGGAACGGAGCTGGATTTGACACGGATACCGGAAGAGGCCGCCATCTCAAGATGTGCCCGGTTTGCGGCCAAAAAAATTCTGGCCGGCATCCGTTCGGATCTGGATGCCTTCGGTGTCCATTTTGATCGATGGTTCAGCGAACAGAGCCTCTTTGACAAGGGTCTGGTGGATTCCGCCGTGGCCGAATTCAAGGGTCGCGATGTCATTTATGAAAACGAAGGCGCGCTGTGGTTTCGAACATCGGCGTTCGGAGACGAGAAGGATCGGGTCGTGGTGCGCAGCAATGGGCAGACGACCTATTTTGCGTCGGACATCGCCTACCACAAGGATAAATTCGAACGGGGATTTGAGCGGGTCATCGATGTCTGGGGGGCGGACCACCACGGCTATATCCCCCGCATGACCGCTGCCGTGGAGGCTTCCGGAATCCACCGGAGCAACTTCCAGGTCATCCTCGTGCAGCTCGTCAACCTGCTGCGGGGAGGAGCGCCGGTGGCCATGTCGACCCGCGCCGGTGAATTTGTCACCCTGCGGGACGTGGTTGACGAGGTCGGCCGGGATGCGGCCAGGTTCATATTCCTGACTCGACATTATGAAAGCCCGCTCGATTTCGACCTGGAACTGGCCAAACAGCAAACGAACGAGAACCCGGTATATTATGTCCAGTACGTCCATGCCCGGATTTCAAGTATCCTGCGGAAAGCTACTGAACGGGGTGTTTCACGACCCGGAGGGAACAACCGGCACCTGGACCTGTTGACCACGCCGGAGGATATCCAGCTGATAAAAACCCTGGCCAGGTTCCCGGACACGCTTCAAGCGGCCGCAAGGATGATGGAACCCCACCGGGTGTCCTATTATCTCATGGATCTTGCATCCGGTTTTCATGCTTACTACAATAAGCGCCGCGTGCTGACGGACGATCAGGGCCTCACCCAGGCACGCTTGACCCTTGTTCTGGGGGTTCAAACGGTTATTCGAAACGGTCTCCGCCTGCTGGGGGTCTCAGCTCCGGATCGCATGTAACGATAAAATCGTGGGACGATTTTATATGGCGAAAAAGCGTCGCGCCCGTCGATTACTGGTGTTGTTTGTGGTGGCTGCCTGGATGTTTTTTCTTGGCGTCCTGGTGGGCCGCGGCACCTCACCGCTGCGTTTTGACCTAAAAACCCTCGAAAAGGAGCTGGCGTCTCTGAAAGAGTTGGTGTCAAAACAAGAGCGGGCAAAGTTCAAAATAAATTCGCCGACATCCGAAACCTCAAAAGAGCTCAAATTTTATGACGCCTTGAAGGCCCCGGAGACAGACGAAGCGCCGACGCCGAAACAAAAACAGACGCCGACGCCAAAACCACAGCCGACCCGGGACAGGTCATCGGAAAAAACGGATATCGCATCATCGCCGGCGACCCCCAAGCCCGCGCCGACCCAACCGACTGCCGTCAAAAACAAAACACAGAAGGCGCCCGCCGATGAATCCCTCCCTCGGCGGTTGACCATACAGGTGGCGGCGGTAAAAGAGGCGCGAATTGCCGCCAAACTGGTGGACCAGCTCCGGGTTAACGGCTACACGGCCTATCAGGAAAAGGTGACTCTAAAGGATAAAGGGACCTGGTACCGGATCCGTATCGGTTCCTTTGTCGATGCGGCAGAGGCCCAGGCAACCCTGCAAAAACTCCGGAAGGAAAAGCATCGCCCCATCCTGGTCCGAATCGATTAAGGGGATAAATCCCAAATAACAATAACCTTAAACCTGAAACCCGACACCCGACACCCGAAACCTGATAGCTGGCTGAAACCTGACACCCGAAACCAAAAACCTTAAACTGGACACCAAAAAACCAAGGAATTGTAATGAACATTACCAAAGACGAAGTCGCCTACGTCGCCACGCTGGCCCGCCTCGAACTGAGCGAAAAGGCCATCGACACCTTCTCCGAGCAAATCGGCGATATCCTGGCATACGTTGACAAACTCAACGAGGTGAACACCGACGGGGTGCCGCCGACATCCCACGCCATATCCCTCTCCAACGCCTTTCGGGAGGATAAACCCGTTGAGCACTTAGATCGGGACAAGGCGTTGCAAAATGCCCCCGAAAAAGAAGATGGCGATTTTATGGTCCCGAAAGTCGTCGGCTGAACAGACCCGGAATCTAAAACAGGAAAACGATATGGCATACAACACGCTCACCATCGAGGAGGCCCTGGCCCTGCTCCGGAAAAAAGAGCTCTCGGCGGTCGATCTCACGCGATCGGTCCTGGATCGCATCTCATCCGTGGATGGCACCATCAGCGCCTTTATCTCCGTATCCGCGGAAAAGGCCCTGAAGCAAGCCGAGCAAGCGGACAGAGCCTATGCGGACGCCACCGCCGGACCTCTGGCCGGTATTCCGCTGGCGGTAAAAGATGTCATCTGCACCACAGGATTTCGGACAACATGCGGATCTAAAATCCTGGAGAACTTTTCACCGCCTTACAATGCCGCCGTCATCGAAAGGCTCGAAGGCGCCGGAGCAATATTGGTCGGCAAGCTGAACATGGACGAATTTGCCATGGGCTCGTCCACCGAACATTCTGCATTTATGACAACCCGGAATCCATGGAACAGAAACCGCATCCCCGGCGGATCCAGTGGCGGCAGCGCCGCCGCGGTGGCCGCGGACATGTGTCTTGGCGCTCTGGGTTCGGACACCGGCGGCTCTATCCGGCAGCCGGCGTCCCACTGCGGGGTGGTCGGGATGAAACCCACCTACGGGCGGGTCTCCCGATTCGGCCTGGTGGCATTTGCATCCTCACTGGATCAGATCGGTCCCATCACCAAAACCGTCGCCGATAACGCGATCCTGTTGAATGCCATTGCGGGCTATGATCGGCGGGACTCCACCTCGGTACCCCGGGAGGTCCCGGATTACAGGAATACGCTTAAAAACGACCTCAAGGGCATCCGGGTCGGCATCCCCAAGGAATACAACAGTATAGACGGCACCGATCCCGAGGTTAAAACCGCGGTGGAAACGGCAATCGAGACCATCGTCGACCTTGGCGCGGATCCGGTCGAGGTGTCTTTGCCCCACTCCGACTATGTCGTTGCGGTCTACTACATTATCGCTCCGTGTGAAGCCAGCTCCAATCTTGCGCGATATGACGGCGTCAAATACGGCTACCGGGTCGAAAATGCCGGGAATCTGTTGGACATGTACCATCGCACCCGGTCCTCCGGATTCGGCCAGGAGGTTCAGCGGCGGATTATTATCGGAACCTATGCGCTGTCTGCCGGATATTACGATGCCTATTACGGGAAGGCCTCCCAGGTCAGGACATTGATCATGGAGGATTTTAAACGGGCCTTTGAATCCTGTGATGCGCTGCTGGCGCCTGTGGCGCCCACTCCGGCATTCAGAATCGGAGAAAAAACCGACGACCCCTTAACCATGTATCTGTCCGACATCTTTACACTATCGGCCAACCTGGCCGGTATCCCGGGGGCCTCCGTACCATGCGGGTTTTCATCAGAAGGCCTGCCGATCGGTTTGCAGATTCTGGGGAAACACTTCGATGAAGGCCAACTGCTGAACATTGCCTACCAGTTCGAACAGGCAACGTCGTGGCACACGCGGACGCCCGACGTATAATTCGGGGGACCGGAAGCGCACCCCATTTGGATAACTGGCGATCACACCATCATCATAAAAGAAGGGTGTCACTGATGAGTATTCAACCGGAAGGGGAGGAACTGCGAAAAGCCGTCAAGTGGATATCCGACGAGCGGCAATTCGGTCCCAAACAGCCGCTTCAGGAACTTATTGAAAAAGCCAGTGTAAAGTTCGATCTGTCTCCCAAAGATTCGGAATATCTGTTTAATTTTTTTACGCGGAAATAAAATCGCGTTGCGATTTTATGGTTTTGTTGGTTCAATTATCCAGTTAGCCAGGCCGACCTGTTCCGTTGGCGCTCGCAGAGCGAGGTCGGAAGCTCCGAAAGAGCGACGCCTGGCATCCAGCATCCAGTATCGAATTCCAGATACTGAACACCCAATATCTGAAACCTGAAACCTGACACCCGGCATCTTATATCCATGTCCAACATCCGAATTTTACCCGAAATCCTGTCAAACAAAATTGCTGCCGGCGAGGTGGTGGAGCGCCCGGCCTCGGTGGTCAAGGAGCTGATTGAAAATGCCCTGGATGCCGGCAGCGACCGGATCCTCGTCGAACTGGAACACGGCGGCAGGTCGTTGATACGGGTGTCGGACAATGGCTGCGGCATGCCAAAGGATGACGCCCTTCTGTCGATCGAACGCTACGCCACCAGCAAAATCCGGAGCGACCAGGATCTGTTCGCCATCCGATCCCTCGGATTCCGGGGCGAAGCCCTGCCGAGCATCGCATCGGTGTCGCGATTCCAGCTCATTTCGCGGACAAGCAAAGAGGATATCGGCACCGAAATCCAGATCGCAGGCGGAAAGATCCGGCATGTCAAGGACGTCGGTTCCCCACCCGGGACCATGATCTCGGTTCGCCAGCTCTTCTTCAATACCCCCGCCCGGCGCAAGTTTTTAAAGACCGTGAATACGGAAATGGGGCATTGCGCCGACGTGGTTTCCAGAATGGCCCTGGCCTATCCCGGTGTCCAGTTTCGACTGCACCACAACGGGAGACGCATCAAAAACTGGCCGAAGGCGATCGATCCCATCGAAAGGATTGCGGACGTTCTGGGCCGGGAGATGAAAACGGCCCTGCTGCCGGTAGAATCCACCCTTGACGACATCTCCCTCTCCGGCTGGCTGGCGTCTCCCAATCTGTTTCGAACCACCGCCAGGGGGATGGTGACGTATGTCAACAGACGTTTTGTCCGCGACCGGACACTGCGGAACGCACTTATGAAAGGCTATTCGGGACGGCTGGTGAAAGGGCAGTTTCCTGTGGCGGTCCTGTTTTTGGACGTGCCGGCCGACAAGGTCGATGTCAACGTTCACCCGGCGAAACTGGAGATCCGATTCGCCGAACCGCCCCGGGTGCATGGTCTGGTTTCCCGGGCCGCCGCAAGCGTGCTGCAGCGGATCGATGTCCCTGGGTGGGGTTCCCGCGCCGCGAACCAGAGGATCGCGGAACCACGGGAAGCGTATGCGCCTTTGCCGTCGGGGCCGAGGTCCGTGCCGTCGGAAACAGATCGACCCCCAGCCGCCCATGAACCCATATCCACGGTGACGCCTGCCGATGTCCCCACGGACCCGGGGGCCGCATCCGGACCGGTCCAGGCAGACCTGTGGCATAGGGGCCGATTCAGTGACCTCCGGGTCATCGGCCAGTTTCACAACACCTATATCGTGTGTGAAAGCGGCAGTCGGCTGGTGCTTATCGATCAACATGCCGCCCATGAACGGATTTATTTCGAACAGCTTGAACGGGGCCGCGCCGAGGATCATCCGTCATCCCAGAGGCTGCTGGTGCCGGAAACCCTGGAACTTGGCTTCAAGGAGGCCGACGTCCTCAAGGCGTTGTCTCCGGATCTGGCCACCATCGGTTTAGACGTCGAACCGTTCGGCGGGACGACCTTTGTGATTAAATCGGTCCCGGACATACTGGCGGGCCGGGAGGCCGCCCCCCTTGTTGTCGAGATTGCGGAAAAGGCCGTCGAGATCGGTGTTGCCGGCGACCTCGACACGGCTGTTCAGGAATCTCTGATGCTGACCGCCTGCCATTCGGTTATCCGGGCCAACCAGCCCCTTTCGGACACGGAAATCAGACACCTCCTCCGCCAACTGGACCAGTGCGAAAACCCCGCCCACTGCCCCCACGGACGGCCGACGTTTGTTGAATGGAAAACGGCGGAGTTGGAGAAATTGTTTAAGCGAATAGTATAGCGTTCAGAGAACCGATCCATCTTTCACCCTCCCCTTGATCCCCTCCCCTCAAGGGAGGGGAAACATGTTCCATCTCGGATGAATCCCCAGAAAACAGCTATTCATGACCACAGATTGAATATTTATTCGTTTATATAGCAGTTGCCATATACATGTCCGCTTGAATGTAGTGAGTTCCCGTTAACCGGATACCGTTTCAGGGGAGTCCGGATATGGACATGTTTGTTGTCGGGATCGCTATCGGTATCGGAATCGAGACAGCATGGCCAACTTCGAAGTCGATACCGATTCCGAACCCGATACCGATACCGATGACTCCGCAACGTTCAACCGCGTCAACAATCCACAGATCGGAACATATTTTTGGCATTCGCTTTAAACGCCCCTCCCCTGGTGGGAGGGGTTGGGGAGGGGGTAAGATGAGAAAGTCCAAAGTCCGTATCGCGAAAAAGCTCAGAAAGCATCAAACCGAAGCAGAACAGCGGCTATGGCGCCACCTGAGAAATAAACAACTTGGTGGCTTCAAGTTCCGAAGGCAACAACCAATAGGCCCGTATATCGTGGATTTCGTTAGTTTCGATGGGAACCTGGTTATCGAAGTGGATGGTGGCCAGCACGCCGCCAACAAGGAGAACGATCTGAAGAGAGATCAGTGGCTTCAATCCGAAGGGTATGGCGTCCTCCGATTTTGGAATACCGACGTGATACGCAATATTGAAGGTGTTATTGCAATAATTCGGAAAAAATTAGTCAATTCATCTCCATCCGGCTAAGCGCGCATTAGGCCAACAGGCCAACGGGCCCACCGGCCTACGGCTCGATCACCTTCGCCAGTACAATCCCGTTCTTTTCGAAAATAACCTCGTATGCTTTGAGCTCTTCCAGGTGGGTTCTTTTGGTGATCAGGATGTCCCCGGCCGCCGGATTTCGCTGGGCGACGAATTTGCCGCTGTAGAATATAAAGCTGGGCAGGTAATAGCCCCACATGACGACATCGTAATTGCGCTGCCGGGCAATCAATGCGGCTTCCTTGACCGGTCCCTGCATGAGCGCCCCGACCCTCGGCATGAGTGCCAGGTTGATCACAATCAAGACCGCGATGGACACGAGCAGAGCAAATTTGGTCCGCTCCGGTCGGCGAAAGTAGAAAACGGCGACCAGCAGGATCAGCAGGCCGCCGCAGAGCAAGTAGTAGGACAGCCCAAAGTACTCCGGCGCGGAGGCCATTACCAGAACGGCAAACGGATCGGTCACAAACGGGGCCGCCACAGGCACCAGGGCGGGCAGCACCGTCAGAACCAGCAGGAATAGGACCACCGGCAGAAAATAGGCCCGGAATTTCTCTATTTCCTGAAAGGTCAGCGCGTACAGGATAAAGAGTGGTGTGTACCCGTAGATAATGTAGTGGGGGAGTTTGGTTCCGGCCAGGGAAAACAGAAGGAACACAAACCCGAACCAGATCATGCCGAACATCAGCACGGGTTGGCGCCACCAGGATTTCAGCCGGGAGACCATGGGGATCCACAACCCGGAATGGGGCAGGGTGCCGATCAGCACCACCGGAATAAAATACAGAAAGCTTCCTCCGTGGCCTTCCATGGGAGACTGGAAGCGCTCCAGGTTGTGCTTGAAAAAGAAGTCCCGTATGAATGCGTCTCCCTGGTCCAGGTACTCGAGGACATACCAGGGCAGGGCTACCGCCAGAAAGATCAGAATACCCACCGGATTGAAGACGGCCCGCAGCCACAGGGACAGGCGACGTTGAAACAGGCAGAACAGAAAACCCACCGCTGCCGGTACCACCACGGCCACAGGCCCTTTTGTCAGAAATCCCAGTCCGGCATACAGGAATGCAGCGTACAGGCATCTGACGTTCCGGCGGTGAACATAATCATAGAACCGGAACATCGTCAGCGCCAGAAACAGATTCAGGAGGGCGTCTGAAATCGCGGCCTTTCCGGTGATGGTGATCTGCACGGCGCTGATCAGAAACAGGCCGGACAAAAAGGCCGTCCGGTGGTTCAGATAACGCCGGACAAACCCGTACAGGGCCATGACCCAGAGAAAAGTGGCCACCGCCGAGGGCAGCCGCGCGGCAAATTCGTTGAGGCCGAAAACGCGGAAACTGGCGGCTTGAAGCCAGTAGATAAGAATCGGTTTGTCGTATTCCGGCGTTCCGTTCAGATGGGCGGTGATAAAATTGCCGGTTTCCAGCATCTCCCGGCTCACTTCGGCAAAATAGCCCTCGTCTTCGTCAAACAACGGCGTCCCGGCGAGGGTCGGTATGAGGCTCAGAACGGCGACGGCAACCAGGATAACCGTATAATGCCGTTCCGACAATGTGCGTCGAATAAATTTCATTCAATGGTCCGGGCTAAAGGTGTCATCCGGATTCGATGGGATCCGGCCATGGTGTTCACCTCGCTTGTTCCCCGCAGCATGGCGGTGCAAAGCGGAACTCCCGCTAACCGGGGCTGCAGGGAGCGTCACTGTAGATGCGCACATCACCTGCTCAGCTTAGAGCAGGCTATACCAGAGATCCGAATCAAAAAGCAAAGCCGCCTGTCCGGCGTTTCACCCCAAACCGCACGGCGATGGTAATTACCATAACGACGTTCCGGTTGAACATCGAGTCTTCGACCGACAGAACACCGACTGGAGCAAATGCAGCCATCGACGGGCTCGGCGTCGGGATCGCTATCGGAATCGGAATCGAGACAGGATGACCCTCTCCGGGAACGATACCGATCCCCATGACGCCACCCGTTCCGGCCCGCGTGAATTCCGACCATCCTAATGGATTTCTGACATGCGCACCAAATATAAAAGGACCGGGTGGGTGTTCCCGGTCCTTTTGAATATGGTGGAACCTCCTGCACTCCGAAACGCGCCGTTAATCACCTGGGGTCCGGCTCCGGTACCCCGGCAGGCGTTTGGTTCCGGTTTTAGACGTACTGCGTTTGGACGCCGTTATGCCCTAGAACGTGTATTGAACACCGAAGGACAGAAACGGGACATTCCGGTCATAGGAAATCGCCCCGCTCGACGTGGTCTGCCCGCGATAGGTGGCCATGCCTCCGGCAAACTGCAGGTCCAGGTCGCGGATGACTTCCCAGGCAATGCCGCCGGCAAATGTGTTGGCATCCAGTTCGGGAAGTTCCGGCGTCATGAAGTCGACGTTTCCGCCAACACCCGAGTAGAGATAGCCGAGGCTCCCCTTCAGTTTGGGCATGAACGCATACTCGAAGGCGATGCCGAATTCGATGCTGTCGCTGATTTTATCTGAGAGCGCCTCCCCGCCCTGAGTTTTTCCCAGATCGGCATCCCGGTTAAAATAATACCGGAAACTTGCCTCGTAACGCAATTTTTGGGTCGCCTGGATATTGACACCGGCGCCGAAAAGGGCCGGCAGATCCGAGCGGACCGTTCCCCCATCGGTGAAACCGGATTGGTTTAACAGCGCAAACCCGTTTGCATTGGTGCCGGAATCGTACGTTACGTCATATTCAAGAGCTATCCGTGACTGATAGGTCAATCCGATGGTCAGCCATTCCTTCGGAAAGAAATCCAGGCCGATCACGCCTCCCCAACCCTTGGCTTCGTCCAGCTGAAGATTCACGGTTGCCGTCGGATCAACAAGTCCACCGAAGATCGGTGTCATCCCGATTCTCGCCTGCTGCTCCTTCTTTGCGTCGACATAACGGGCGGCCAGGGACATGGAAACCAGGTCGTTGAATTTGGTACGCCCCACCGAGGGTGAAGCCGAGACCAAAGCTTTGGGCTTCCAACTTCATGTCGCTGATGGTGGTCACCTGGCCGGTAGCAGCAAGAACATTCGCCGCTATTCCGGCGCCTCCGCGGAGAGTGGTGGCGTTTCCCTGATCGAACTCCACACTGCCGCCGCCCAGGGGTACATTGAACCCGAAAAAGCCGGCCCATTGGTTCTTTTTGTATACGGCATAGAGTGCCGGGATGTACTGCGGTTTATCCGACTCGTATTCGGTGCCGCCGGGATTGGACGTGTTCTTGACCTTGAGCATCTGGTCCTGAAACGACAGGTTGAGCGTGAACCCATCTTTCAGCTTCACCGTCCCGGCCGGGTTGAATTCCACGATGTCCGCATAATCGGTGGCCGCCTGGCGGTTCAAGGTCCGCAAATACTCCACGCTCAGATTGCTCTTGTTGACGTACCCGCCCGCAAGGAGCACCGATGGAACAGACAATATCAGCAAGAGTGCACAAAAAATGATGCCAACCCGTTTCATGGTTCCCTCCTCCTGTTGAGAATATGGTAGGCAGTATGTTCTATTCACAGCTTGCGATGCTTCTATCGTCGAGACGCTGAAAAGAATGGCGGGCAATGGCTGAATATAAATAATAACAATGACTGAATATAAATTAATAATTAAATATTTCTCTAAAAAAGAACCTCATAAAAGTCAAACGATAATATGCGAAATGTCACAGAGGTTTCGCCGATTGCCCATGCACAAAGCTTTTCAGGGGAGGACCTCCGGCGAACCGGCGATGCATCGGTTACCAATCGCACGCACCGCCACCGCGGGGCGTGTGCACACGTGTCCGGAGACCGCTGTGCCATGGGAAGAGAACAGCGCCCGGCCCAAGGCGGTCGGTTATAACCGCCGCCAAAACGATGTTCCGCCTGAACATCGTGGGTTTCTGTTCACCGGATACCGTTTCGGAGGCGTCCGGATAAGGGCATGTTCGGTATCGGAATCGTGACTGAATTTTCAACTTCGAAGTCGATACCGATACCGGTGAATCGGCAACGTTCAGCCGCGGCAACAATCCACACATCGGAACGGGATCCTGACGATTGCTCTAAAACAACCGGATTCGCTGCCGGGCCATTTTTCAGGACCGGTGATCCACCACCGTGATGAAAAGCGAAACGGTAAAGAAGGTACGGATTTGATTGGAAATATATAACGCCTCAGATCGGAAAAAAACTTGACAATTCAGGGATCGCTTGATAAAGGTTCGCGTGATCCGCCGGTTATTCGATGTAAATGCTGGATTGGTGCGGATCTGCCAATTAAACAGAGACCCTTTTACGCATAAGGAGGTGATGCGGGAAAAAGAGCGTGTGATCGAGTTTTTCGGGTTTAGTTTCAGCTGAAATTATCATATTCATGTTCGTTAAGGAGGAAAAACACGATGAAGAAACTCTATGTTTCTATGGCAGTTGTTGCCCTGGCGTTTGTGTTTGTCGGGCGCGCCGTGGCAGCAGACTGGAATTTTTACGGCAGTGCCCGTATGACCACGTTTTATACCAACATAGACAAGGAAGCCAACGGGACCCTCAACGATGATACGGACCTGACCCATACTCTCCAGGGCAACTCCCGGATCGGCGCCACCGTGCAATCCGGCAGTGTGGGCGGCGGCTTTGAGTACGGCACCGGCGTCAATGTCCGGAAACTGTTCGGTACCTGGAACTTCGGCAGTGGCGAGCTTCTGGTCGGCCAGACCTATACCCCGGTCACCCTGCTGCTCTCCAACCAGGTGTACAATGGGGACAACGGCCTTTTGAACGGTGGTGAGTTCTATGCCGGCCGTCAGCCGATGCTCCAGCTCAAGTTCGCCGCGGGCATGGGCGATTTCAAGTTCGCACTCGTCTCTCCGACGGTTGCTGCATTGACATCGACGACCGTGTCAACCGCCCCTGCTGCTCCGGGCACCGTCGTATCAACCACAACGACATCTCTCTTTGGACAGCCTGGTGTGACGGAAACCGACGTCACATTGCCGAAGATCGAGCTCAGCTACCGCTTTAAAGGCGACGCATGGTTCGCCCAGATCTACAGCGGCTACCAGACCTATGATGCAGCCGATGCGGCTGACAACGGCAAGGCCATCACCTCCTACGTGGTGGGCCTGGGTGGCGCCTATTCGTGGAGCATGGTCACCCTGAAAGCCAATATCTACACCGCACAAAACCCCACCCAGTACGGTGCCACCACGGCTACCGCCGGCGCTCCGGCCGGCTCCGCCTACTTGAATCCGGTATGGAACGGCACGGATTATGAGGATGCCTCGAATATGGGCGGCCTTTTGATGGCGGGCTTTTCGTTCAATGACATACTCGGCCTGGAACTCGGTATCGGCTACTCGGCGAGTGAAGTCGATGTATCTGGAATCAAGACCGAGAAAACCGTCATGACGTACTACGTCCAGCTGCCGATTACCCTGGCAGACGGTGTATTCATCGTTCCGGAAGTCGGCAATTACGATTTCGGCGACCTGAAGGTCACCGGTGCCACGGACACGAAACTGGGCTCACAAATGTACTACGGCTTCAAAACCCAGATCAACTTCTAGTCGGGTCTTTCTGTAGAGCACTTAATCACCAAGAACGAAAAAGCCCGGGGCGTTTGCCCCGGGCTTTTTTGTTTCTATAGGCCTTGCGATAAATATGTTCCGATTGGAGGGAGCGATGAATCATTCAGCGGGACTGCCCAATATCACGTTGTCCCCGCACTGAATGATGACAATCCCAATTATGATGTTTCCAAAACAGAGCGCTTTTCTCCAATAGCGGGATGCATCAGTTCACCCCCTCCCGTGCGAGGCACAGTGGCAGTGGAAAATGCCCCGTTGCACCGTAACCGAGCCCGCCACAAAAACGACGGGTAAACATCGCAGATCCGGGCCGAAAAGGCGCGCAAACTATTTGAGCCTCGCCGTTCCGAATCCACACTCTGGCTCCGGGGTTCGGGTTTTCACGGCGGGATGTAAACAATTCGCCGCAGCCTGATTAGTTGAAATCAATCGCGATGACAGCCGATTTGCCTTTCACGCCGACGGTGGTTCCCTCCTTTGAGATCAGCGCCCCTATCAGCTCGTTCTTGCCGTCGTTATCAAAGTCGCCCACCGCAAAATCGCGAATCATTCCGGAGAGTCTCCGGGTCTTCCAGACCGGGGCCAGGCCGACCCCGTCCCATGACATGATGAGCATCTCGGTCCGGGTGTAGAGGCGAAACTGAGACAGCCGCCCTCCCGCGACCTCCTTATTGTTGACCGACACCACTTCATACTCGCCGTCTCCCTCGATGTCCACGATCTGAACCCGCATCGGCAGGTATTTTTTGTTCTGGATCTGGCCTCTATCATTTTTCGGCATGTTCAGAAACAGCGTGCTGCCGCCGAACCTGCTACCGCTGGTCCAGAGTTCACTGCCCGACAGTTCGAGAAGCCGGAGGTTGTCGCTCGGGTCAAAGGCAAGCACCGTCTCCTGCCCGCTGTTCATCGGGTCCCCCATGGTAAAGCCGAGAAGATTGGCCTTTCTCGTCGGCAGAACGCGATTCTGGGTAACATAGCCATTTCCCTCCCAGGTCATCTCATAGACCGCACTGGAAAAGGGCGTATCGCTTTGCCTCTGGCGCTGGCCGAAAAGGACGCTGCCACGGGCCGGAAGTTCGCACACCCGGAAGTAGTGAGCCGCATCTTTGACCAGTGCCCGGAATCCGCTGCCGTCATACTCCAGTACCTTGGAGGCAAGGCCGCTCCGCTGGGCGTTGAGTGCGGAAACGAAAATCTCTGGAATACCGTTTCCGTTGATGTCGGCGACGTCAAGCCCGACGATATTCTCGAATTTCACCCGATCGACGGTTGCCACTTCAAAAAATCGCTTTTCATCGTATCGGTATACCAAAACGCGGTTTGGCGATGCGATCACCGTTTCGATTTTGCCGTCTCCGTCCACGTCCCCCAATGCCAGGCCGTTGATGGCATGGTTGAAATTTCGGCTTTTCCAGAACCGTTGAGTCCCTCCAAACCGCCCCGAATCCCCGGGCGCGGCGGCATCGGCGCTGAATCCACCCGGGATCAATTTTTCCGGGTGGGCATAAATTTCAGGGGTGGGTTCTTTGGCCGGTGGCGCGTCTGCCGGCGCCGGCGGTCCGGCTGGCGCCGCCGGCGTTGCGGCAACCGGGCCGCGCCCGAAGACCTTTTCGTTGATCTCGATGGCAAACTGGTTGATTTCGGTAATGACCTGCCCCAGCTCACTCTGGGTAAAAACGGCGACCGGTTCTGCGTCACCTCCGACATCGAGCATTTTCGCGTCGATACTCGCGCTGTTGCCAAAGACCGTCAGACTTCCAAAGAGCACGTAGTCGGCACCCAGCTTCCGACCGATGCTTCGCGCCAGGCCCATTTCCATGGGACCGTCCGCATCGGCAAGCGCCTGTTCCGTCTTCTGGCGACTGATGACGGCCACGTTGCCCGACTGGGCCAGCCGGCTGGAGAGCATGTCGACAATGCCTTTCTGAAGAAATGAAAGGTCCTTTTCAGAATTGATCTGAAACGGAAATATCGCCACGGTTTTTAAATCTTCGCTCGCTGCCGGCAGTACCACGCAACAGGTCGCGGCCAATATCACGGCCGGAATGATCCATCTATGTCGTCGTTTTTTCTCTCTCAAGGGTGCCCCCTCCCTTTGAATCCCTCCCTCCAGGGGAGGGAACATAACGTCCTCCCCCTTGATGGGGGAGGTGCGGTGGGGGTGACAGAATGGACAATTTCCGCACCCTTAACTTTGTTTATAAATCCGAAAAACAATAATCCGGAATCCATTTCAACGGATTCCGGTGCACACCCATGGTGTTTATCCCCCCAGTTTCTGTCGCAGAATCTCGTTGACCAGTTTCGGATTCGCTTTGCCCCGGGTCTCTTTCATAACCTGCCCAACAAAAAAACCGAGCAGTTTGGTCTTTCCGCCCTTGTACGCCTCGACCTCTTTTGCCGAGTCGGCGAGGACCTGATCCACCGCCGCCGCGATGGCTGCCGTGTCGGTAACCTGGACAAGGCCCTTTTCCTCGACAATGGTTTTCGGGGATGTCCCGGTGCGGGCCATGTCGTCAAACACGGTCTTGGCAATCTTGCCGCTGATGATATCATCATCGATCAATCGGACCAGGTCGGCAAGGCTCTCGGGCGATACCGGCGAATCGGCAATGGTTTTGCCTTCCGCATTCAGCAGCCCGATAAGGGGTCCCATGATCCAATTGCTGATCTTTTTCGGATGGAGTCCGGATCGGGCGCATGCCTCAAAGTATTCTGCAAGCTCGCGGCTGGCCGTGAGCAGATCGGCGTCATAGGGCGGCAGGTGGTAATCGGATATGAAGCGATCCCGTTTTTCATCCGGAAGCTCGGGAAGCCCCCTGCGGACCGTTTCAATCCAGCGGTCGTCGATCACCAGCGGAAGGAGGTCCGGATCCGGAAAATACCGGTAATCATGGGCTTCTTCCTTGCCCCGCATGGACACCGTTCGGTTCCTTTCCTGGTCCCACAGCCGGGTTTCCTGAACCACGTCTTTCCCCTCGCCGAGAATCGCCTGCTGCCTGCGGATCTCGAAATGCAATGCATTTTCCACATGCTTGAAGGAATTCAGGTTCTTCAGCTCCGTTCGGGTACCCAAGACCTCCGCACCCCGGGGCCGAATCGACACGTTGGCATCGCAACGGAAGCTTCCTTCCTCCATATTGCCGTCACTGATTTCAAGGTACCGCAGGAGGGTCCGAAGTTTTCTCAGGTAGGCACCGGCCTCTTCGGGTGACCGCAGATCCGGCTCACTGACGATTTCCATCAGAGGCACACCGGTCCGATTGAAATCGACGCGGCTGACAGGGCGATCCGGATCGTGGACAAGCTTGCCGGCATCTTCTTCCATGTGGATACGGGTAATGCCAATCCGCTTTTTCTCATCCGCGACGTCGATGTCCACAAAACCGTGCTCGGCAATGGGCAGCTCGTACTGGGATATCTGGTATCCCTTGGGCAGATCCGGATAAAAATAGTTCTTGCGGGCAAACCGGCTCTGCCTGCCGATCGTGCAACGGGTTGCCAGGGCCATCCGGAGCGTATATTCGACGACCTGTTTGTTGAGCACCGGCAGCACTCCCGGCATTCCCAGACATACCGGACAGACATGGGTGTTCGGCGGGGCGCCGAATTCAGTGGAACAACCGCAGAATATCTTGGTATGTGTTTTCAGCTGGGCATGAATTTCCAACCCGATGACAGATTCAAACGCCATGGGACGCATCCACCTGATCCTTATAGTTTCCCAAGTGGTCCCTCCTATAATTCCACATTCAGCCAGGGGGATCTCGGATTTAAACATGTATAACTCTAAAATTATCGGAGAATAGTCAAGGTCTATTCAGCAACGTTAGAGGATTTTAATGAACCGTGATGCCTGGTTGTCTGAAGCCGGGATCGCTGCGAAACCGACCGGCCGCCTTTTCGTTTTGACAAAGATATCCCGGGGTGGCTATACATTTTGATTTCGACGTTTTCGAGTGAGGCGCCACATGAAGTATTTTCTGAGTGTTATCGGGATGGTAATGATCATCGAGGGGCTGCCCTATTTTGCGTTTCCAGAAAAAATGAAAGTCTGGGTTCAGAAGGTCATGGAGATCCCGGACAGTTCGCTACGTAAGTTTGGTTTTGCCCTGATGGGCATCGGCCTGCTGCTGGTGTATTTTGGAAGGAATGGTGTGCACTGATGCGAGATGTCAGGTGTCGGATGTGAGGTGTCAGGTGTGAGGTGTCAGGTGTCAGGTGTCAGGTGTGAGGTGTCAGGTGTGAGGTGTCAGGTGTCAGGTGTCGGGTGTCGGGTGTCAGGTGTCGGGTGTCGGGTGTCGGATAAGATCGCCTCGCACGTTATAAGATTGGGTACAATCATTTTTTATTTTGTTCAACCATCGTTATTACTTTCGATGCGTGGCTGAACCGTTTCAATGGGGCACCACAGCCACAAGGATGCTGAAACCTGAAACCCGACATCTGAAACCCAAGATTCGAAACTCAATCAAGAACCACGAGACACAAAGATCGAAACACCAAAGCATGTACTCCCTGGACGACTACAACTACGATCTCCCCCAGGAACTGATCGCCCAGCGTCCGGTTTCGCCGAGGGATCGATCTCGGCTCCTTCGTCTGGACAAGGCGACAGGTCGGATTGACCACCATCGATTCGACGGCATCGGGGATTTTCTCAGGCCGGGAGACCTTCTGATCGTCAATGACACGGAAGTCGTTCCGGTCCGTCTGTTCGGTGCCAAAGAGACCGGCGGTCGGGTTGAGGTGCTGATTCTCGATGTTGCAGAGGCTGTAACCCGGAATCAGGATACCCAATTCTTTGAAACGGACTGCCTGGTCAGAGCCTCACGTGCTCCGAAAAAGGGCTCTCGACTGGTTTTTGATCCGAAATTGCAGGCGGCGGTCATCGAAAAACGGAACGGCGTATCCCGGCTGCGTTTCCAATGCCGGGGGAGGTTGACCGACATCCTGTCCCGAATTGGTCACGTGCCGCTGCCGCCCTACGTCAATCGGGTGGATGACGTCGAGGACAAGCGCACATACCAGACCGTATATGCCTGCCGGCAAGGCGCCGTGGCGGCGCCCACAGCCGGTCTCCATTTTACAGACAACCTTTTGGATAAACTACAACAAAATGGTGTACAACTGGCCAGAATCACCCTGCATGTGGGCTATGGAACGTTCCGGCCCGTCAAGGTCGCCGACATCCGGCAGCACCATATGTACAGCGAATGGTTTCACATACCCGATGCCACCGCATCCCGAATCGCCGGCGTCAAGCAAGACGGCGGCCGGGTCGTCGCCGTCGGGTCAACGTCCGTGCGGACCCTGGAATATGCCGCAGCGGTTGACGGCGCCGTCCGCGCCGGCTCCGGTAAAAGCGACCTGTTCATCTATCCAGGGTACCGGTTCCGCGTCGTGGACGCGCTGGTGACCAACTTTCATCTGCCCAAATCGACGTTGATCATGCTGGTCTCTGCCTTTGCCGGCAGGGAGAACGTCCTTCGCGCCTACCGGGAAGCGATTGCCGAAGGCTACCGTTTTTACAGTTACGGGGATGCGATGCTGATTGCTTAGAATTGAAAGGGCTCAAGGGGTCAGGGATTCAAGGATTCAAGTGAAATGCTCAAAAAATACGAGGAGTTGAATGTCTGGCAAAAGTCATACGAACTCTGTTTGAAAGTATATGCAATCACAGCAAAATTCCCAAAGGAGGAAAGATACGGCTTAACGTCACAGATCAGAAGATCTGTCGTGTCTATTCCATCTAACATAGCCGAAGGATATGGAAGAAGGACAACCGCTGATTACATTCGGATGCTTTACATGTCTTATGGTTCAGTTTGTGAACTGGAAACCCAGATATTATTGGCAGGAGATTTAAAACTCGTCGAAGGTGATGAGTTGGCTGCGATAAAAACGGACATAGCAGCAATTGAACGAATGCTAAAGGCGCTGATAAAATCGTTAGAAAACAAATCCTTGAACCCTCGAACCCTTGAATCCCTGGACCCTCTTCTCCAACTAAATTGGAGAAGAACCGAAATTAATTAATAGATGCTGAGTTACACCATCACAAAAAAGTGCCCTCACTCTCGCGCCCGGGCCGGTGTGTTCAACACCCGGCATGGTACTGTAAACACTCCGGTTTTCATGCCGGTCGGCACCCTGGGTACCGTCAAGGCCCTCTCCCCGGAAGATCTCATGACCTGTGGGGCCCAAATTCTTCTGGGCAATACCTACCACCTGTATTTGAGGCCCGGTTGTGAGGTGATCGATCGCTTTTCAGGGCTCCACCGGTTCATGGGCTGGGAGCGTCCCATCCTGACCGATAGCGGCGGATTTCAGATCTTTTCCCTGGCGAAACTTACCGCCGTCGATGATGCGGGGGCCACCTTCCAGTCCCACATCGATGGCTCCCGGCACCTGCTCTCTCCGGAACGTTCGGCAGACATTCAAGCATGCCTGGATTCGGATATCATGATGTGTCTGGATCAATGCATCCCATACCCGGCCGACAAAACGGCCGCCTCCGATGCCCTGGATCGCACAATCCAATGGGCAAACCGCTGTCGTAATCACTGGCTGAACCGACACGGCGGCAAAAACAATCTGTTCGGTATTGTACAGGGGGGGATGTACCCGGATCTTCGACGACGCTCCGTCGAAGAATTGCTACAGGTCGATTTCCCTGGCTATGCCGTCGGGGGGCTCAGCGTGGGAGAGCCCAAAGATCTGATGTTTGAAATGGCCGACGTCAGCCTTCAGGCCCTCCCGGAGCAGAAACCAAGATATGTCATGGGCGTCGGGACACCCGGGGACATTGTCGAACTGGTGGCGCTGGGAGCGGATATGTTCGATTGCGTCCTGCCCACCCGCAATGCCCGAAACGGCCAGTTTTTTACCCGCACGGGCACCCTGAACATCTGCAATGCAAAATACCGTCTCGATCGCCATCCCCTGGACGAGCAATGCAACTGCTATACCTGCCGGAATTTTTCGCGCGCCTACCTGCGTCACCTGTACATGGCAAAAGAACTTCTGGCCTATCGATTGAACACCCTGCACAATGTTTATTATTATCTGGATCTCGCCCGGCAGATCCGCGAAGCGATCCTGGAAGAGCGATTTTCTGAATTCAGAACCGGGTTTTACCGGCAGTACGGGCAACGAAAAGCCCCGTGACGATAACGGTAGATGAGAGAAAACTGTCGGATATTATGACGTGCGCACTTTTCCCTGGATCAAGTGTGCTTATGCTATATGAATTATAAAGCTTGCGTTTTTACGCGAAACTGGTGTTTTAGTAAATCATGCGACCTAAGATCGATACCAATGGCAACCACCACAACCAAGAAAGAGGTAGACGATGAAGGAAAAAGTAGAAGCGGTGATGAACAAAATACGACCGATGCTGCAAGCTGACGGCGGCGATGTGGAACTCGTTGAAATTCAAGACGGTGTGGTCAAAGTTCGCCTCCAGGGCGCCTGCGCAGGGTGTCCCATGTCCCAGATGACCCTGAGAAACGGAATTGAACGCATCCTGAAGCAGGAAATCCCGGAGGTAAAGTCTGTTATCCCTGCAGAATAATTGGACTTTCCCTGTTGATGGGTTTCGGCTGAAAACGATTTGCCACATATGCGGGCCGGGGAGACCGGTGTAATTACATGGGGAGGTGTGCTTTCGAATGACTATTGCCAAAAAGATCGAGACGTTTATAGAAAAATCGTCCTGGATACGAAAAATGTTCGAAGAGGGCACGCGTTTGAAGGCTGAACACGGACCGGAGAAGGTGTTCGATTTCAGTCTCGGAAATCCAAACGTGCCTCCTCCGGAAAAATTCCATGACGTTCTGAAAACAGTTGTCGAATTCAGCGGCCCGGGCGTTCACGGCTACATGCCGAACACCGGATACCCGTTTGTCCGCGAGGCCGTCGCCGAGTACCTGTCCGGAGAGCATCGGGTACCCTTGTCCGGCGATGACATCATCATGACGTGCGGTGCCGCCGGTGCCTTGAACACCATTTTGAAAGCACTCCTGGACCCGGGCGACGAGGTCCTCACACCAACCCCGTTTTTCGTGGAATATACCTTTTACGCGGACAACCACGGGGGGAGTTTGAAAACGGTACCGACCCATGCCGATTTTTCCCTGGATCTGGACGCCATCGCCGGCGCGATCACTCCACAAACAAAAATCGTTCTCATCAACTCACCCAACAATCCTACCGGTCAAGTCTACCCCGAAAAGGACCTGCAGGGACTGGGAGCGCTGCTGGAATCCCGCAGCAGGGCGCTTGGCCGGACGATATACCTCGTCTCCGATGAACCGTACCGAAAAATCGTTTATGACGGTATCGACGTGCCGAGTATCTTGGGAGTGTATCCTGATTCGATTGTTGCGGCGTCCTACTCCAAAGACATCTCCCTGGCCGGCGAACGCCTCGGGTATATTGCCATACACCCGGAAGCCTCCCACAAACCGGAACTTCTGGCGGGAATGACCCTGACGAATCGAATTCTGGGGTTTGTTAATGCGCCGGCCCTTATGCAGCGGGTGGTGGCCCAACTCCAGGGCGTGACCGTGGACGTAGACGAATACGCACGGAAGCGGAAACTGCTTTGCGATGGTCTGGCCGATGCGGGGTACGATTTCGTGTGGCCGCCGGGGGCGTTTTACCTGTTTCCCCGGAGTCCGATTCCGGATGATGTGGAATTTGTCCGCGCCCTCCAAGCTGAATTGATCCTGGTGGTCCCCGGCAGCGGCTTCGGCGGCCCCGGCCATTTCCGTATCTCCTACTGCGTCGATGATGATACGATCGTCAATGCGATGCCGGGATTTAAGAGGGTCATAGATAAATACAAATAGGGGCTTGTGTTTTGTGTTTTGTGTTTTGTGTTTGGTATCTGGTCCTGAAATTCATTTGAGGATACATTTATATCGCTGATCCCTGAACACCAAACACTAAATACCAAACACGTTTTTTAAGGAGAGAAAATGAAGGTACTCAAAATTGACCATCTTGGAATCGCGGTAAAAAGTATCGACACGGGTAAGGGGTTTTGGGCGGACACCCTCGGTCTGGACTTTGAAGGCTCGGAAACCGTGGCCGAGCAGAAAGTCACAACGGCGTTTTTCCCGGTCGGCGAAAGCGAGGTGGAACTGCTGGAATCGACGGCACCCGATGGTCCCGTAGCAAAATACATCGAGAAAAAAGGCGAGGGAATTCAGCATGTCGCCTTTCGCGTGGAAAACATCGAAGCAGCGCTGGCCGAGTTGAAAGAAAAGGGGATCCGATTGATCGACGAAACCCCGCGCATCGGAGCCGGTGGGGCGAAGATCGCCTTTCTTCACCCCAAATCGACCAACGGAGTATTGGTGGAACTGTGTGAGCGAGGGTAATCCAACCCGTTCAAGAATAGGCGTACAGGCTCCATTGGAGAAATTTCACCACGAAGCTCACGACGAAAAATAGTTTGCATGTCGCTCCCGTTGCGCGCTTCATGGCCTTGGTGGTGAGACAGACCCATATTTCAGCTAACGTGTGCTCTCCGGGGAGCCGCATTCTAAAGATTTTTTGCGGAAACATCATGGCATCTCCCTGGGAGGTGAGAAGATACCGATGGGCAGATCGTCTGCATTCACCCCCCCCGGGCGAAGAATGCTCCGGCACGATATGCTTCCTGTAACGAATTGTGACATTTTTCTCATTTTCCTCTTGACATCCACTGTGTACCTGCCATAAACGGTAACCTTGTTCCACAATTTTACTGAAAAAAATCTGTAATTAATATTTTTAATTAAAAAACAATATATTATATTATTTAATGCTTTGAAACGTTGTTTTTTCAGCCGACACGGAAAATGACGGCGAAAATTTCACAAAGTCATTATAATAATATAATAACAGAGTGTTATATATTTTTCCATGGATGCTTTTACCAATAAACAACTAAACGAAGTAACAAAGTTTACCAGTCTACGACCGGACGTCTACAGCCGTCTGGAAACCGCGGTTCAGGAGATATTCTCCGAATCCGATTTTCACAAGGCCAATATGCGGGAAGTGGCAAAACGGGCCGGAATCAGTTTCAGTACCATCTATAACCACTATGGCAGCAAAGAGCGCCTGGTGTTCGCATTTGTGGATGTGTGGCTTGGAAAACTTACCGAGCGGATCATCGATCATCTGCAAGGTATCGAAGATCTAAAGGAGAAGCTCAGGAAAGTCTTCTGGCTTCAGATCGATTACTATGAGAGACACCCCTACCTTGGCCGCATCATTTTCATGACGATCCCCATGAAGACCTGGATGGCCGATGAAACCTTTGAACAGAAGAAAATGATGAACCTGTTTTTGGAAGTACTCAAGGAAGGGCAGCGGGAAGGGGTGCTGAACCCCAACGTCCGTGCCGGCGTCTGCCTGGATTTCATCATGGGGTTTGTTCAGCGTTCGTTTGTCATGTGGATCTCCAGAGGGCAGGCGGACAGTTTGAGCGACCAGTCGAATGCGCTTTTTGAGCTGGTCTGGCGGGCCATGGAAAATCCAAACCGGCCATAACTCCCCGCGGAGAAAATACCGGGATCAAACCTATTTATCATGTCTGTGGACATTTAACCGAAGTTGGAGGAGCAACGCATGTCTGAACATCCGGAAAAACAGAAATGGGTCGACCTGGCTGCAAAACAGCTCCGGGGGCGCCCCCTTGAAGAGTTGAATTGGGACACGCCCGAGGGCATCCAGGTAAAACCGTTGTACACCGCAGAAGATGTTGAGGGTAAGGCACATGTGAACACCCTGCCCGGGTTTCAACCCTTTGTCCGGGGTCCCATGGCGACCATGTATGCCGGTAGACCCTGGACCATCCGCCAGTACGCCGGTTTTTCAACGGCAAAGGATTCGAACGCATTTTACCGCCGGAACCTGGCCGCCGGCCAGAAAGGGCTTTCAGTGGCCTTCGATCTGGCCACACACAGGGGTTATGATTCGGACCATCCCCGGGTGATGGGGGATGTGGGCAAGGCTGGTGTGGCCATCGACTCGGTAGAAGACATGAAAATCCTCTTCGACCAGATCCCCCTGGATAAGATGTCGGTGTCGATGACGATGAACGGTGCCGTGCTCCCGATCCTGGCCGGACACATCGTGGCGGCCGAAGAGCAGGGGGTAGCGCATGAACAACTGGCAGGCACCATCCAGAACGACATCCTCAAAGAGTATCTCACCCGGAACACCTATATTTACCCACCAGAGCCGTCGATGCGCATCGTCTCGGACATCATCGGATTTTGCTCCAAGAACATGCCGAAGTTCAACACCGTCAGCATCAGCGGCTACCACATGATGGAAGCCGGGGCCAACTCCGTGCTGCAATGCGCCTTCACCCTGGCAGACGGCATCGAATACGTCCGGGCCGCCTTGAACGCGGGTATGGATATCGACACCTTTGCCCCAAGGCTGTCGTTCTTCTTTGGCGTGGGTATGAACTTTTTCATGGAAATCGCAATGCTGCGTGCCGCCCGGTTCCTGTGGCATGAATTGATGAGTCAGTTCAGCCCCAAAAACCCCAAATCGATGATGCTCCGGACCCATGTCCAGACCTCGGGCTGGAGTCTGACCGAACAGGATCCCTACAACAACATTATCCGGACCACTATTGAAGCACTGGCCGCGGCACTCGGCGGTACCCAGTCCCTGCACACCAATTCCTTTGACGAAGCCGTGGGGCTGCCGACGGACTTTTCCGCCCGTATCTCACGAAACACCCAGATTATCCTCCAGGAAGAGAGCCAGATTTGCCATGTGGCCGACCCGTTGGGGGGCTCATACTATGTCGAGGCCCTGACCGGCGAAATCATCACGGAAGCTGGAAAGATCATCAACGAGGTCGAAGAGATGGGCGGCATGGCCAAGGCCATAGAAACCGGTATGCCCAAGATGCGTGTCGAAGAGTCCGCCGCCCGGCGGCAGGCCCGGATCGATCAGGGCCTCGACGTGATTGTCGGGGTCAACAAATACAAGATCGAGGAGGGGCCTCTGGACGAAGTTCTGGAAGTGTCCGAGGCGGTTCGCGACGAGCAGGTGCAGCGCCTGAAAGACATCCGGGCGACCCGGGATGACGCCGCCGTCCAGAAGGCACTGGCCGCTCTCACCGCGGCTGCCGAAACCGGTGGCAATCTTCTGGAAGCCTGTTTGCCGGCAGTGCGCGCCAGAGCCACGGTTGGCGAAATATCCGATGCTATGGAAAAGGTTTTCGGCCGCTTTGTGGCAACGACCCAGTGCATTTCCGGTGTTTATGCCTCCGAGTACGGCGACAGTGAAATATTCCAGTCCATCCGGAAGCGAACCGATCAGTTTATGGACCGCGAAGGCAGACGCCCCCGAATTCTGCTGACAAAAATGGGCCAGGATGGACACGATCGGGGCGTTAAAGTGATCGCCACCGCCTTTGCCGACCTGGGATTCGATGTCGACCTGAGCCCCATGTTCCAGACACCGGAAGAGGCCGCGCAGATGGCCGTCGAAAATGATGTGCACCTGGTCGGGGTCTCCAGTCTGGCAGCCGGTCACAAGGCCCTGGTACCCCAGCTGGTGGGCGCCCTCAAGGAAAAAGGGGGAGACGATATCAAGGTGGTTGTCGGTGGCGTGATACCTCCGAAAGACTATGCGGCGCTCTACGATGCCGGCGCGGTGGGCGTCTTCGGACCCGGGACACCGATTACCGATTCAGCCAACCAGGTGCTCAACGCCCTTGAACAAACGGCGTAATGTCAATCGATCCGAAGCCATATGTCGACGGTGTGCGCTCCGGTGACAGGCGGGCTCTGGCAAAGACGATCACATTGATCGAAAGCGCGTTGCCCGAGCATCAAAATGCCGCCCGGACGATCCTCGACGATTTGCTGCCCCATACCGGCAACGCTGTCCGGATCGGTATCACCGGCGTCCCCGGTGTGGGCAAGAGCACCTTTATCGAAAGCTTTGGCACCATGCTGGTCCGGGGTGGTCACCGGGTCGGCGTACTGGCCATCGATCCCAGCAGCCGGCGCAGCGGGGGAAGTATTCTGGCGGACAAGACCCGGATGGAAAAGCTTTCCACCGAACCCGACGCATTTATCCGACCGTCGCCTTCAGGCAACACGCTGGGCGGTGTTGCCCGAAAAACCAGAGAGACCATGCTTGTGTGTGAAGCGGCCGGGTTCGATGTCATGATTATCGAAACCGTCGGGGTGGGACAGTCGGAAACGGCGGTGGCCTCCATGGTCGATTTTTTTCTGGTCCTTATGATCGCCGGCGCCGGCGACGAGATCCAGGGGATCAAGAAAGGCATCATCGAGCTGGCGGACGCCATCGCGGTGAACAAAGCCGACGGCGACAACGTCAAAAGAGCCATGGCCGCCAAAAAGCAATACGAGACGGCCCTGCACTTTTTAAGTCCGGTTACCATGACATGGTCGCCGCCCGTGCTCACCTGCAGTGCCATCGACGAGACCATGTCGGGGATCCGGGAGATCTGGGAGACGGTTCTCGACCACCGTGAGAAACTGAATGCCACCGGTGAGCTGTCGGAAAAGCGCCGGCGGCAGGCTCTGGACTGGATGTGGGACCTGATTCACGAAGGACTTCGGGATCGATTCCACTCCCATCCGGGAATCAAGCGGCATCTGCCGCAATTTATCCGGGAGGTGGAGGGCGGCACGGCTGCGCCCACCGTGGCCGCCAGCAGGCTGCTTTTTTTACTTGACAACCATGGGGCGGTCTAGAATCATTTAGTTTCCAACAGTTGCCTTTCTAACTAACCAAATGTTTTTACACATATTTTCGGGATTTCAGGACCCCTTGGGATTAACCGCGTTTACTTTGGGAAAGGAAAACCGCGATGGGTAGAGTGGAAGAAAAAATAAAAGACCTGAAGGTACGTGAAGACAGGGCCCTTCAGATGGGTGGGGAGAAAGCGGTCGCCAAACACAAGGAAAAGGGGAAAATGACCGCCCGGGAACGACTGACGTTGCTCTTTGACCCGGGTACCTTCCGCGAAGTCGATATGTTTGTCGAACACCGCTGCACCAATTTTGGCATGGACAAGGTAGAGATTCCTTCAGATGGTGTCATCACCGGTCACGGGCTTGTCGAAGGACGCCCAGTATTTGCCTTCTCACAGGATTTTACCTCTCGGGCCGGCAGTCTCGGCGAAATGCACTCCAGAAAAATCTGCAAGGTAATGGATCTGGCATTGAAAGCCGGCGTCCCCTTTGTCGGAATCAACGATTCCGGGGGTGCCCGGATCCAGGAGGCGGTGGACGCGCTGTCCGGCTACGGGCAGATTTTTTTCCGCAACTCGGTGGCCTCCGGGGTCATCCCCCAGATATCGGCCATTATGGGCCCGACAGCCGGCGGCGCCGTGTATTCACCGGCCATGACCGACTACATCTTTATGGTAAAGAGCACGTCTTATATGTTCATCACCGGGCCCGAGGTCATTAAATCGGTGACCGGTGAAGAGATCAGCTTCGAAGACCTGGGCGGTGCCATGGCCCACAATGAAAAGAGCGGTGTGGCACATTTTGCCTGTGACAACGATGCCGACGCCATTGCGGGCATCAAACGGCTCCTGTCATTCCTGCCCCCGAACAACATGGAGGACCCGCCGGTGGTCAACACCGGAGACAACCCGAAGCGAACGGATCCGGCACTGGACAGCATCGTTCCGGAAAATCCGAACCATTCCTACGACATGAAGGATGTCATCCGCAGCATCGTTGACAATGGCGATTTTTATGAGCCCCACGAGCATTTTGCCAAGAACATCATTGTCTGCCTGGCCCGGCTCAACGGGCGCAGTGTGGGTATCATCGCCAACCAGCCGAGCGAGCTGGCCGGATGTCTGGATATCGATGCGTCGGACAAAGCGACCCGGTTCATCCGGTTCTGCGATGCGTTCAATATCCCGCTGCTAACCATCGCCGACGTTCCCGGTTACCTTCCCGGAAGCAACCAGGAATGGGGCGGGATCATCCGCCACGGCGCCAAACTGCTCTGGTGCTATTCGGAAGCCACCGTACCGAAAATGCTCCTGGTCACCCGCAAAGATTACGGCGGTTCCTACCTGGCCATGTGTTCAAAGGATCTGGGGGCGGATTGGGCCTTTGCCTGGCCCACGGCCGAGATTGCCGTGATGGGTGCCGCAGGGGCCGCCAACATTATCCATCGCAAAGAGATCAAGACCGCGGACGATCCTGCGGCCAAACGCCAGGAGAAGATCGAAGAATACGAGCAGCTCTTTTCCAATCCCTATCAGGCAGCCCGCCGGGGGTTTGTCGATGCGGTGATCATGCCCAGGGACACCCGGGCCCGTCTGATCGAGGCGTTGGAAATCATGTCGACCAAGAGGGAATTCCGGCCGCCCAAGAAACACGGCAATATACCCATGTAAATAAAATCGTTTCACGATTTTATGAAACGCGGCGTTGCCGCTATATAAAATTTGAACTGAGGTTTGTTTCTACAATCGGTGTTCATGACCCAGTACCGGATACCCAATACCGAATATCGATGAAACAATCCCGAAAACAGATCACCCAGGGCCAAATACAGAACACCAGGCGTGGAATGCAACATAAGGGGAAGCTGATGAAAGATCCAAAGAAGTTTGCCGCCATCACAGCCGCTGTCATCGATTACATTAAAACCCAGGAAGAGGCCATGATGATGGCCGCTTCCCAAATGCCGGCGGCCGCTGCGGGTCCCGCCGTTCCCGTGAACAGCTGGGGGATCAGCGGGCGCCAGTCCATGATGCAGATGCAGAACCTGATGCAAATAAAGGCATTTCAGGGCTCCAGACTCAGATAACAACGCCATCTTCGAACATATCAGGTAAAGAGGAGAAAAGGATCATGAGCGATCACAATCAAGTCAAGATGACCGAAATGAACTATGACAAGGACCGGCCGGCGGCGGAGAACCCGGTGAAAATCGAAGATCTCTCGCTTCGCGACGGCCACCAGTCCCTGTTCGCCACCCGTGGCCGGACCGAGGACATGATCCCGGTTGCCGAGATGATGGACGAGGTGGGCTTCTGGGCCGTGGAGACCTGGGGCGGGGCGACATTCGACACCATGCACCGTTTTTTGAACGAAGACCCCTGGGAGCGGATCCGGACCCTGAAACGGTATCTCAAAAAAACCCCGTTTTCCATGCTGCTCCGGGCCCAGAACCTGGTCGGCTACCGCAACTATGCCGATGACGTGGCCAACGCTTTTATGGATCGCGCCTGCGAAAACGGTATGGACATCTTCCGGACCTTCGACGCCCTCAACGACTATCGCAACTTCCAAACGGTGGTACCCAAGATCAAGGAATACGGCAAGCACTTTCAGGGCTGCATCTGCTACACCATGACCGAGCCCCGTTTGGGAGGGAACGTCTACAACCTGGACTACTATGTCAAAAAGGGCAAGGAGCTGGAGGCCATGGGCGCCGACTCGATCTGCGTCAAGGACATGGCCGGTCTGATCGCGCCCTATGACGCCTATGCCGTCGTCAAGGCCCTGAAGGATTCGGTCAAGCCGCCGATCAATCTTCACAGCCATTTTACGTCGGGCATGAGCCCTTTGAGCCATCTTAAGGCCATCGAAGCCGGCGTGGACATCATCGACACCTGCATGAGCCCCTATGCCTACCGCACCGCCCATGCCGCCATCGAGCCGCTGGTCATGGCGCTGTTGGGCACCAACCGGGACACCGGGTTCGACATCAAGCTGCTGGCCCGGATCAACGAGGTCCTCGAAAAGGAAGTGATGCCCAAATACAGGCATCTTCTGGACGACAGCAAGATGTCGATCATCGACATCAACGTGTTGCTCCATCAGACCCCGGGAGGCATGCTTTCCAACCTGGTCAATCAGTTGCGGGAAATGGACGCCCTGGACAAGATCGGCGATGTTTACCGGGAGCTGCCGCGGGTCCGGAAAGAATTGGGCCAGATCCCCCTGGTGACCCCCACCAGCCAGATTGTCGGTATCCAGACCGTCAATAACGTCCTGTTTGACGATGAAAACGAGCGGTACAAAATGATCACCGGCCAGGTCAAGGATCTCTGCTACGGATTGTACGGCAAGACCGCCGTCCCCATCGACAAGGAAGTCCAGAAAAAAGCGCTCCAGGGTTATGAACGCGGCGAGGAGCCGATCACGTGCCGGCCGGCCGAGGTACTGGAACCGGAACTGGAAAAGGCCAAGGAGGAAATCGCGGATCTGGCCGTCGACCTGGATGACCTGGTGCTGTATGCCATATACCCGGTAACCGGCAGAAAATTTCTCAAGTGGAAATACGGCAAGGAACAGCCCCCCAAGGAGGTCCTGCCCCGGACCATGGAAGAAGCCCGTGCCGAAGAGGAGCTGGTCCGGAAGGCCAAGGCCGGGAAGCTGGTGGAGATCGTTAAAGAGGCACCGGCAAAGGGCGAGAACACACGCACATTCAACGTCTTTATCGACAATGAGTACTACGAGGTAGGTGTGGACGAAGTCGGCGGCGCTCCGATGGTCAGTTATGTGCAGCCCATGGCCGGGCAAATGCCCATGACCCCGCCGGCGGCACCGACACCCCAACCGGCAGCTCCGGCAGCGGCAGCGCCCGCCCCGGCGGCACCGGCCAAAGAGGAAGCGCCCGCGGCACCGGCACCGGCGGATACGCCCGAAGGTACTCCGTTGACCGCGCCCATGCCCGGTATGATCGTGTCCTACGAGAAAAAGGTCGGCGACACGATCAGCCAGGGAGAAACCCTCGTAGTCCTGGAAGCCATGAAGATGGAAAATGCCCTGCCGTCGCCGGCCAGTGGCACCGTTAAAGCCATCAATTTCAGCAGCGGCGATTCGGTCGCTAAAAATGATGTGCTCGCTGTTGTCGGATGACGCCGTCTTAATATCAATCGGATAAAAAAGGGCGAGCTGCAATCTCGCCCTTTTTTTTAAACAAGAGCCGAGGAGGATCAAACGCATGAAGATCCATGAGTACCAGGCAAAGGAACTGTTTCGAAAATACAACATACCGGTCCCCGATGGCGGGGTCGCCTTCACCCCGGAGGAAGCGGAGACACTGGCGGACACCTTGGGTGGTTATCCTGTGGTCGTTAAAGCCCAGATTCATGCCGGGGGTCGCGGAAAGGGCGGCGGTGTTAAACTGGCCCAGTCCAAAAGTGAGGTAACGAGCATTGCCGGAGACATCATCGGCATGAACCTGGTCACCCACCAGACCGGACCGGAAGGCAAAGAGGTTAAAAAGGTCCTTGTCGAACAGGGCCTCAACATCGCCAAGGAACTCTACCTGAGCATTATACCCGACCGGGCCACCGCTAATATCGTGATCATGGCCAGCGAGGCCGGGGGTATGGACATCGAGGAAGTTGCCGCCAAAACCCCTGAAAAAATTATTAAAGTATATGTGGATCCCCTGCTGGGAATCCAGGGATTTCATTGTCGCGAAGCTGCCTTCGGGCTGAATCTTCCGCCGGCGGCCATCAAGGCGTTCATTCCGATGCTGCAGCGCCTGTATCAGTTGTTTGTCGACTACGACTGCTCCCTGCTGGAAATCAATCCCCTGGTGCTGACCGCTGAAGATGGGGTTATCGCTTTGGACGCCAAGGTCAATTTCGACTCCAACGCGCTGTTCCGGCACAAGGACATCATGGGATATCGGGATTTGGATGAAGAGGATCCTCTGGAAGTGGAAGCATCCAAATTCAATCTGAATTACATCAACCTCGACGGCAATGTCGGCAACATGGTAAACGGTGCCGGTCTGGCCATGGCTACCATGGACATCATCAAACTGGCCGGCGCAGAGCCCGCGAACTTTCTCGATGTCGGAGGCGGTGCCAGTGCCGAAATGGTTGAAAATGGGTTCCGGATCATACTCAGCGACAAGAATGTCAAAGGAATCCTGATTAATATTTTCGGCGGAATTCTCCGATGCGATGTTCTTGCCGAAGGTGTGGTACAGGCCGCGAAGAAAACCGGTATCGAGGTCCCCGTGGTGGTCCGCATGGAAGGAACGAATGTGGAAGAGGGCCGGCGGATTCTTGCAGAATCCGGCCTCAATCTGATTACTGCCGTGGATTTGAAGGACGCTGCAAAGAAGGTAGCGGATATCGTAGCCTAATAAAATCGCGGCGCGATTTTATGAAACGCGGCTGCGCCGCTCCAAACTACAAAGAGGATCGATATGAGTATATTTGTCAATAAACATACGAAGCTACTCGTTCAGGGGATTACCGGTCGGGAGGGACAATTTCATACACGCCAGTGCGTGGCCTACGGCACCCAGGTGGTGGCCGGTGTAACACCCGGAAAAGGCGGCCAGACCATGGACGACATCCCGGTGTTCAACTCCGTAAAAGCGGCTGTTCGAGAAACGGGCGCCAATTGCAGCATGATTTTCGTCCCGCCGCCCTTTGCCGCTGACGCCATCATGGAGGCAACCGATGCCGGGGTGGATCTGATCGTGGCCATTACCGAAGGCATACCGGTGATGGACATGATGAAGGTGAAAAATTATCTCCAGGGAAAACCCACCCGCCTGATCGGGCCAAACTGCCCGGGAATCATTACTCCGGGGGAAACTAAAATCGGCATTATGCCCGGGCCGATGCACAAACCCGGCGGCCCCATCGGCGTGGTGTCCCGCTCCGGAACCCTGACGTACGAGGTTGTCCACCAGTTGACACTCCAGGACATCGGGCAAACCACCTGCATCGGCATCGGTGGAGACCCGGTCAATGGAACGAACTTTATCGATTGCCTGTCGGCCTTCGAAAATGATCCGGCTACGGAAGGGATTGTCATGGTCGGTGAGATCGGCGGCACCGCCGAAGAAGACGCTGCGGATTTTATCACCAAAACCGTCTCGAAACCGGTTGTCGGATTTATCGCCGGTTTGACGGCACCTCCGGGTCGCCGCATGGGACACGCCGGCGCGATCATCAGTGGCAGCAGCGGCACCGCACAAGCCAAAATCGAAGCCATGAAAGCGGCCGGGATTGAGGTTTGTGAGAATTTGGGGGAACTGGGGGAGATGTGTAAAACGGTGTTTGGTAAATAGTGTTTGGTGTTTCGTGTTTGGTGTTTGGATTGGCGGACTCATTCGGCTCCTATAGCAGCTGCCATAAATTTGTTCCGATTGAAGGTAGGGTCCAGGGTGTGGATTTTTCTCTGCAAGATGAATCTTACGGCGTCATGCCGGAGCCTCTCCGCTTGAACAGTTCTGGCAAAGGCACAACACGCTTTTCCGCAAAGGCCCACGGACCCATCGTTTTCCTCCATCCAATACGTGATGTACGGGTGCCGTCGTGAAGACTGAGGCGAATTTTTCACATCTTGCAGAGAAAAATCCACACCCGGAACCTTGAGTCAGGTTTCGGAACGTAGTTCTGAAAATCGCTATTATACGACCGAAACACGAAACACCAAAAACCAAACACGTTTTTTCGAAGAGGTCCCATTCCAGGAATCACCGGAAATTGTGACGTCCTATAAAGCAGAACTGGAACATCCATGCACGAAATGGGCATTGCCCTGCAGATTATTGAAATCGCTACCGAATCGATCCCCGCAGAGCATGTCGGTGCGCGGGTTGAACGGGTATACCTGGAAGTGGGCAAACTGGCCGCTGTCGTCCCGGAAAGCCTCCGCTTCTGTTTTGGCATCGCATCTGAGAAAACACCCCTTGACGGAGCCGAACTGGTGATTGAAGAAATACCCGTCATCGCCAGGTGTCGCGATTGCAACCACCAATGGACCATCGAACAGGCAGCATTCAGCTGCATCGCCTGCAACGGCGGAAATATCGAACTGCTGTCCGGCCGGGAATTGGACATCCGGTCTATTGAAATCACAGACGAGGATGCGCCCCATGGACATGAATAATCACAGGACCCCGTTACACCGGCATCACAAAGACGGTCACCATCGTCATCCGCATTCCCAGTCCCATCCCAGGGGCGGCTTTGACAACGCCCCCCGCGAGAGCGGAACCCGTGAGATTCAGGTTGTCCGACGGGTTCTGGATGCCAACGACGTTATAGCTGAACAGAACCGCACGCTTTTTGCGGATAAGGGTGTGTTTGTCCTCAATGTCATGAGTTCTCCCGGGTCCGGGAAAACAACGACACTCGAGCAAACATTAGGGGAAATTCTCCCGGAAATCCGGTGTGCCGTCATTGTGGGAGATATCTGCACCACCAACGATGCGGATCGCCTGTCGGCATCGGGTACCCCCGTCATCCAGATCAACACCGATGAGTTCGGGGGGGACTGTCACCTGGCCGCCCATGTCATCGGAAACGCGCTCGGCGGCCTGGACCTGGAAACTCTGGATTTGCTGATTGTTGAGAATGTCGGCAATCTGGTGTGCCCGGCGGAATTCGACATCGGAGAGGACAGTCGGGTGGTCGTCCTCAGCGTCACCGAGGGAGAAGATAAGCCCCTGAAATACCCGCTCATGTTCCGCGAGTGCGAAACCGCACTCCTGAACAAAATCGATCTTCTCCCGTACCTGGATTTCGACAAGGACCTGGCTGTCCGCAATATTCGACAGGTTCATCCGGAAATGCCGGTTTTCGAAATATCCGCCAAGACCATGGAGGGGTTTACCCCGTGGCTGGAATGGCTGAAAGGGAAGGTGGCAGCGAAAACCGGCAGATAGCTTTCTTCACCCCGAAGACGGCCATCCTGTTTCGATACCGATTCCAATATCGATTCCGATTCCGATTCCGAATTTATAAAATTATCTTTTCCATAGTCGTAAAAGCGCAACGCGCGTTTACGACAAGTGGACTTGCTGGACCACCAGCATATTCGGCAACCCCAGGATCTCCTCCAGCACCTCCTCGCCGGCCGGGGTATCGATATTGACCATGCACAGGGCCCGATCCCCTCGTCGTCCGAGTTGAAATCGGCCGATATTGATGTCGTGTTTTCCGAGGGTGGTACCGATGTTCCCGATCACCCCGGGTCTGTCGATATTTTGAATAACGATCATCGATCCCTCGGGAATGGCATCCATATAGATCTGCCCGAGACGAACAATGCGCGGGTACTTTTTTTCGAAGATGGTGGCCCAGATCTGATCCGGCCCTTTGTCGACGCCTTCAAGTTTCAGTTTGATGACACCGGGAAAATCGTCCGTCTTCTCGTGGCTGATCGTCTCCTTGACGTGAATCCCCTTTTCCCGGGCCAGGGCCGGCGCGCTGACAAAATTCACCGGTGTATCGGTGTAGGCGCCGAGCAGACCTTTGAGAACGGCGTGTGTCAGGGGTCTGGTATCCAGATCGGCAAGTCCCCGGCCGTAGGTAATCGACACATCGTGAACACCCCGTACAAGCTGGCCCATCAGGGAACCCATCTTTTCGGCAAGGTCGATGTGCGGTCGGAGCTTTTCCATAACCTCGACCGATACGGACGGGAAATTGACCGCGTGTGTAATCACTCCGTCGACCAGGTAGGCGGAGATCTGCCGTGCGATCATTTCGGCAACCTTGTCCTGGGCTTCCCCGGTGCTGGCCCCCAGATGGGGCGTCAGTATCACGTTGGGGTGCTTCAGAATCGGCAGTTTCGGGTCGGGCGGTTCCATCGGAAGAACATCGAGCGCAGCGCCGGCCACATGGCCGCTGTCCAGGGCGGCAACCAGATCGTCCAGGTGAACGACCTCACCCCTGGAGCAGTTGATCAGTCGCACCCCCGGTTTCATTTTCGATAGGGTCTCGGCGTTGATCATGTGGCTGGTTTCCTTCAGGCGGGGCACGTGAAGGGTAATGAAATCCGATCGGGCCAGAAGATCCTCGAGATCGGTGAGTTCCACGTGTAAGTGGTCAGCGGCGTCCCGGCTGACATACGGATCACTTGAAATGACTTTCATTTTCAATCCCCGGGCGCGCTCCGCGACCACCCGGCCGATCTGTCCCAAACCCACGATACCGAGTGTCTTCCCTGTAATTTCGACCCCGCCAAGCGCTTTCTTTTCCCACAGCCCCTGCCGCATGGAAGCCGTGGCCTGGGGCACATTACGGGCCAGAGAGAGCATCATGGTGATGGCATGTTCGGCGGTGGTCACGGTGTTGCCGCCGGGCGCGTTCATGACGACCACGCCACGCCGGGTGGCCGCCTGGACATCGATATTATCCACGCCGATACCGGCCCTGCCGATCACTTTGAGATTCGGGGCCATGTTGAAAACCGCCTCGGACACACGGGTCCCGCTTCGGATCGCCAGTCCGTGAAAATCACCGATAATTTTTGAAAGCGCCTCAGGGGTCCCTGTTGCCTTGTCGTTGTCGACAATCACCTCGATCTGTCCGGTGTCTTCCAGGATTTCCCGGGCCAGGGGCGACATGCTGTCTCGTATCATCACTTTGTACATGATTTACCTATCTCTTTTCTCGAATTATAGCAGTTGCCATAAATATGTTCCGATTGAAGATAGGGTCCAGGGTGTGAATTTTTATCTGCAAGATGAATTTTACGGCGTCATACCGGAGCCTCTCCGCTTGAACGGTTCTGGCAAAGGCACAAGACGCTTTCCCGCAAAGGCCAAGGGACCCATCGTTTTCCTCCATCCGATACGTGATGTACGGGTGCCGTCGTGAAGACTGAGGCGAATTGTTCACATCTTGCAGAGAAAAATTCACACCCTGGACCTTGACTCAGGTTACGGAACGGAATTCTGACAATCGATATAGAAGGAATCGGAACGCAATTCTGACAATCGCTATAATCCCCCGATACGAAAAAAACAAGACCGGTCCCCCCCGTTTGGCGGTTCCGGTCTTGATCGCTATCATCGCATCACATCGGGAGTCCACGTTTTTACCGGAATGCGGGTATCTTGCCCCGAATGTCATTTACCTCGGAATTATGACACTATCTATATCGGCGGTTAATCGCTGCCCTGTCAGGCGGGTTGTTGTGCCTCTTTCCAAAAGGGTGACATGCTGCGCAGCCGTTCGATAATGGGCGGCAGCTTGTCGATGACAAAATCGATCTCTTCTTCGGTATTGTACACACTGAGGCTGAACCGTATCGTCCCGTGAGCGGCGGTAAACGGAACGCCCATTGCCCGGAGAACATGGGACGGTTCCAGGGATCCGGAGGTACACGCCGATCCGGACGACGCGCATATGCCGAGGCCATCCATCATCAGCAGAATGGACTCTCCCTCGACATATTCGAAAGCGATGCTGGACGTGTTTGGGAGCCGGTTTTTTGTGTCGCCGTTGACAAACGCGTTGGGGATCCGCCGCATCAATTCCGATTCCAGCTTATCCCGCAGCTGCTTGACACGGGTATTCTCGTCATCCATGTGGTCGGCGACAAATCGGCTGGCCCTGCCGAGGCCGATGATGGAGGACACGTTTTCCGTCCCTCCCCGGCGCCCGCCCTCCTGGTGCCCACCGATCAGAAACGGAGAAAACCGGGTTCCCTTGCGAATGTAAAGGGCGCCGATCCCCTTTGGGCCATGCAGCTTGTGTCCGGACAGGGAGAGCATGTCGATGTTATTCTGTTTCAGGGTGATGGGTATCTTTCCGACGGTCTGCACCGCGTCGGTGTGAAACAGAATGTCCCGTTCCGCGGCGACTTCGGCCACTTCTTCCACGGGAAAAACGACCCCGGTTTCGTTATTGGCCCACATCAGGCTGATGATCGCCGTATCTTCCGACAAGTGGTCATACAGGTAGTCCAGATCGAGGCGCCCCTTGCTGTCGACGGGAACAAACGTTGCCCGGTATCCGTTCTTCGACAGGTACTCACTCAGGTTCTTTACCGCAGGGTGCTCCACCCGGGACGTGATCACATGACGTTTTGCCGGAAACGATTCGAGCGCCGCCCGGATGGCCGTGCTATCGCTCTCCGTTCCGCAGCTTGTAAAAATGATTTCCTCGGGCTCTGCGCCCAGCAACGCGGCCACATCCGCCCTGGCTTCCTTTATTTTTCGCTCGACGTTGCCGCCGAACGTGTGCATGCTGGAGGGGTTGCCATAGTAATCTGAAAAATATGGGAGCATTTCTTCCAAAACTTCCGGTGCCACCCGTGTTGTCGCATTGTTGTCCATGTAAATCGTGTTCATGACGAGACCTCCTCGACAACCAGCTCCGGTGTGACCAGCTCCCTGAGTTTGGATTCAACGTAATGTTTCAGGGTGACTTCGGAAGCCGTACATGTGGCGCACCTGCCCCGCAGGGCCACCAGAACCCTGTTTCCATCAACATCGATCAACTCGATATCGCCACCGTCCTTCTTGAGCTCCGGTCGAACTTCCCGGGACAGGGCATCTTCGATCAGTTTAATTTTTTGAATGTTCGTCAATGCAGCGGGCTTCTTCTTCAGCCGCGGCCCCTTTCCCAGGACCCGATCGATGATATCCTGGATATTATCATGGCAGTTTCCACATCCGCCGCCGGCTTTGACAAAGTCGGTGACATCTTCAATGCTCGTCAGGTGATTTTCCGTAACCGCCCGTTCGATCTGGATATCGGTGACCCCAAAACATTCACAAATCACTTCACCCTCGACCTCTTTCTCCGGATCGCCACGGTAACATGCAATGGCCCGTTCAAGCGCGTCCCGCCCCATAACCGAGCAATGCATCTTTTCCTTGGGCAGACCTCCCAAGTACTCGGCGATATGATCATTCGTAATTTGCTCGGCTTCTTCGAGTGTTTTTCCGATAATCATTTCGGTCAATGCCGAAGAGGATGCAATGGCGCTGGCACAGCCAAAGGTTTGAAACTTGGCGTCGGTGATCCGTTCATTACCATCGAGTTTGATCATCAACTTGAGCGCGTCCCCGCATGCCATGGACCCGACTTCGCCCACCGCATCCGCATCTTCCATATCACCGACGTTCCGGGGATTGAGAAAATGTTCCTTCACCTTATCGGTATACTCCCACATAGCAACCTCCTTGAGATGGAATACAGACCTCTACACGGGGCAAAAATAAGCATCCGAATCCAAAAAGTAAGGGCTTTCTTACGAATATGACATGAAATTCAGTCCGCTGGCGGACCCGGCGGGCACGGCACTAGCGGGTTGAGGAGGTGACTGGGCTGCCCGGCGCACGGCCGGACGGATCAACCCGCTCAGGAAAAGCCTTTTGGGGCCTTTGCGCAGCTTCCCATGCCGGAAGACCCGATAAAGCTGGCGCAACTCATCTGCCGATGGACATCATCGCTTCCGCAGCTCGGGCATGCGACCGATTCCTCGTCTCCGGCAAACATGAGTTTTTCAAAACAACACTCACAGCAACCACACTGGTATTCATATATCGGCATATCATGCTCCATTTCATGCAATTGTCAGCGCGCTGTTTGGGCTGCCGTATGCCCAAGCGCATGAGACATGTCATCTCATCGGAATCGGTGTCGACCGCGACTCATGTGATTCTCATTCGATTCGGAAATCACCGCCGACCATGTCCCGCGCCGGATGCCTTCCCCGCGATGGGATGTCGATGGGCTTTCTATAAAACCATATAGAAATCCGTTTTATGGCAACAGTTTAGAATATCAGAGACCGTTCCTTCAATGGGGTTACACCGGAAAGGGGTTTTGACACCGATTTCATTTGCCCGTATACATTTTAAGATCGTCTCCTGATTAGTTGCAGGTTTTTACGACAGGCTGCTTTTGATCGCCCTTGCGTCGAAGTGACATATAGGATTCAAGGGTTCAAGGATTCGAGTGAAATGCTTAAAAACCATAAAGAACTGAATGTCTGGAGAAGCAAAAGATTAATAAACATCATTGAGTCCTGTAAACCATGCCATCACCACAGCAACGGAGGTGTCGCAATGGAAACCCGAAAGGCCATGTTTTCCGGAAGCTGGTATCCGGCAACGGCTTCTGCGTGTGAATCGGAAATAAACGCATTTCTGGAAACGCCGGGAATCGAGAAAAGCACCCGGCAGCCGATCCGCGGCGGTATCGTTCCCCACGCCGGATGGTATTATTCCGGGGCCATCGCGTGCAACGTCATCCACCAACTTTCGGGCAGCGCCCCCGCAGATGTGCTGTTTATTTTCGGCATGCACCTCCACCGGGGCTCGCCGTCGTATATCATGTGTGACGGGGAATGGGAAACACCCTTTGGCAACCTGAGTATCGAATCCGGTTGTGCCGACGCGTTGGCCGAACAGTTCGATTTCCAAATTGAAACAGCCCACCGGTTTACCCAGGACAACACCATCGAGCTTCAACTGCCGTTTGTGAAATATTTCTTTCCGGACGCATCCATTGTACCGATTGGGGCGCCACCCCGGCCCGAATCGTTGGACATCGGAAAAAACGCGGTTCGAATTGCCGAGCAGCGGGGCCTCCGAGCCAAAATTGTCGGGTCCACGGATCTGACCCATTATGGAAGCAACTATGGGTTCCAGCCCAAAGGTTCCGGCCCGGAAGCTGTTCAATGGGTAAAAGATGAGAACGACAAACGGATTATCGATGCCATGCTTGCCCTCGACCCGCAACAGGTTTTAAAAGAGGCTCTGGCACATCAGAACGCATGTTGTGCCGGTGCCGCGGCAACAGCCATCGCCGCCGGAAAAGCTCTCGGCGCCACACAGGCCGAATGCCTGAGCTACGCGACCAGCTACGACAAACGCCCGGGGGACAGCCTGGTGGGATATGTCGGCATCACGTTCTAGGTAGCGGGTATCATCTGAATCGTGTCTTCCTATCCTAAGCCATCGATCATGGCACTCCCCTGCGGCACGACACCCCACACGTAACTCCCAAAATAGAGTTGGGTTTTCTCAATTCGTCCTTATGCTAAAACGGTCGGTATAAAACCGGATAAACGGCGGCTGTAAGGATCCCATCGTATTGGAAGACAAATAGTGGGGATTGCCATACCGCGGTTTCTATTGGCAGGGTCTCTCCATTGTCCGGCTTGTTTCACTGAGAGATACAACATATCGCGGCGAGGGCGTGACATCGGTGTCCGCGTCAAAAGAATGACATTTACCGGAACCTGGCCATAAGGGGCATTGCGGAACCATGCGTCGTGCAGAACCTCTCGAGGAAAGATACGTCGACACAACACGGAAAAGTTCATCTCGCGGTGATCCGGGCTAAATCCCGTACAATCTCCAAACGATTTCGGAACATATTTGTGGAAAATGCTATCGGTGAAGGGTGCCCATTTCATGGCATAGATAATGCATATTTTACTTTGCTAAAGACGAACGCGAGCACGCTCGGCCGGAAGGGAGCAAAACTATCGGTTGTTACATCAAATACGGTTCAAGCGAGCAACGAAGACCACCTACCAAATTGACGTAAGGCACACAAATGATGAATTTAAAGTCACTTTCAAACTGGATACAGCAGAAATGGGGGCGTCGTAAAAAACGCGCCGAACAGGTCCGGTTGACCATCTCCCCGGACAGCACCCCTGCCGAGGAACTGCATTCTCCGGATCCCGAGCAGACGGTCAAACCGTTTTCCACTCAAGAACCGGAGATCGATTTTCGTCGTACGAACGATCTGGAAGCCTACGCCGAAAATCTGAATGTCCCGATAGAAACCATCGAAACATGGATATCTGCAGGCTTGCTTTATCCGGATGAAATCCGGATCGCCGAGAAAATGGTACAGATTCTCAGAAAAAAGGAAGAGTCCCGAAACCAATAATAACCCTAGTGCCGCCTGGAGATGAACGCCGGCATTGTCAGATCGTCCCCGCAAAGTTACAAAACAGTAACCTGTCGCCTTTTTGGACAAACGGCGATATTCATTGAAGCCGCGGTTTAGCTTGCTTCTTCCTCAACTTTTCCATATTCACGGACATCCATCACCTGACCCGTTATATCCCCTTCAATGCTTGCCTTATAGGCCTTGGCCGGGTCGAGCAGTTCGGTAACGGCTCGGCCGATTGTTCCGCCGGCGCCGACAAATATGTCATGGGTCCTGAAATCGAGGACATCGTGAAGTTTCAGTTCCATATTGACCGGGCATTGGCGAATCATCGGCGCGGTCTCCAGTTCCCCGTAAAACACGTCGAAAAGGGCCGCTTTGTCGATCTTCTTGCCCGTCTTGAGGCCGCAATAATCCGTTTCGACCATCAGATCCTCCGACGGCATGCAAATACTAAAAGTTCTGTTTTCTTGAATACCGGCTTTGGAAAAAGCGGCGGTTTCGTTTCGTTATTGTTCCGGAACACGGCACTAGCAGCGCGCTATCCGATACAGGGTATACCTCAGATCCATCAGGCCGGGTTCCGGGCCGGGTTTCCGTTCAATCTCCACACGCCATGTGGAATGGTTCTCGAGCACCTCCAGAGTTTCGAGGATTTTCATCAGGATGCCGGAGCCGTCGCCGTCAGCACCATACTGAATCCGCTCTGTTTCCTGAAAAGTGGTGTCGTCGGGTTTCCCGGGCGTAATGATCAGCGCTGCTTCGCCAATTACATTCAGCGCCCGGTTTAAGGCTGCCGACAACTTGGGCGCCACCGGAGATAGTTCTCTGTGCAGGGTCGCAGACAGTTCAAATGGCGTCATATGGGTACTCTCCAAAGTTTTTTTGCTGTATGGCACCACGACGAAAAGGATGCACACGAAGGTGAATACGTCCAAAACGCCGTCGTGATCCCTCTGGTCGTCGTGCCAGTTTGTATACGCTGTGGGCGCAATCCCAGGCCTGTCCATGCCGATGTACCGATGCCGGACGTCGCCGGCTATCGGTCATTTTCTCCGTTTTTGGATCCTGGCCCAGGTGTCTCTCAGGGTGACCGTTCGATTGAATACCATACGGTCCTCCCGGGAGTCCTTTGCGTCGACAACAAAATATCCGAGCCTCTCGAATTGATACGGGAATCCGGAGGTCGCCTGGAGAAGTCCCGGTTCAAGCTTGCAATCCGACAGTATTTCCAGGGCGTCCGGATTCAGATAGGCTGTAAAATCTTTGCCTTCAGCCGTTTCGTTCGGATTTTCTTTTGTAAAGAGATGATCATACAAGCGGCATTCCGCATTGATGGCGTGAGCAGCCGACACCCAGTGCAGCGTGGCCTTTACCTTACGGCCGTCGGGCGCATCACCGCCACGGGTGGCTGGATCGTAGGTGCATCGCAGTTCGACAATCTCTCCGGTAGCCGAATCCTTTACGACATCCCGGCAGGTGATAAAAAACGCATACCGGAGGCGCACCTCCCGTCCCGGTGCCAGCCGGAAAAATTTCTTGGGCGGCTCTTCCATAAAATCATCACGCTCGATGTAAATCTCCCGGGAAAACGGGACCTGGCGCATTCCCGCATCCGGATCTTCGGGATTATTCAGGGCATCCAGCATATCCACATGGCCTTCCGGATAATTCTCAATGACCACCTTCAACGGTCGTAAGACACCCATCACGCGCGGCGCCCGCCGGTTGAGATCCTCCCTGAGACAATGCTCCAGAAGGGCAATGTCGACGATGCTGTCCCGTTTTGCCAATCCGATCCGCTCGCAGAAGTTTCGAATCGATTCGGGTGTGTATCCCCGGCGCCGGATTCCGGAAATGGTCGGCATCCTCGGGTCGTCCCATCCGGAAACATGGTCTTCATCCACCAGCCGGATGAGCTTTCGTTTGCTGAGCACGGTATAGGAGAGGTTCAGCCGGGCAAACTCGATCTGCTGCGGATGATATAGCTCCAGCTGATTCAATACCCAGTCATACAATTCCCGATTGTTTTCAAATTCAAGGGTACAGATGGAGTGGGTAATCCGCTCGATGGAATCCGAAAGACAGTGGGTAAAATCGTACATCGGGTAGATGCACCATCGGTCTCCCGTCCGGTGGTGCGGTACGTGCCGGATACGATACAGGGTGGGATCCCGCATAATGATGTTGGGAGCGGCCATGTCGATTTTGGCCCGGAGCACGTGGGCGCCATCTTCGAATTGCCCGTCCTTCATCCGCTGAAACAAATCGATATTTTCTTCCACAGAACGTTCCCGATAGGGGCTTTCCCGGCCGGGTTCGGTCAGTGTGCCACGATACTTTCGAATCTCATCGGCACTCAAACTGTCGACATAGGCGTTTCCCGCCCGAATCAGAGACATGGCAAATCCATACAATTGATCGAAATAATCGGATGCATAGTATTCCCGATCGTCCCAGTCATATCCAAGCCAGCGGACATCCTCCTTGATAGACTCGACATACTCTATTTCTTCTTTGGTCGGATTGGTGTCGTCAAATCTCAGATTACACAAGCCTCTGTAATCTCTGGCCAGACCAAAATTGAGGCAGATGGATTTTGCATGTCCGATGTGCAGATACCCGTTTGGTTCCGGGGGAAATCGTGTGTGCACACGCCCCCCCCATTTTCCGGTTTCCATGTCCTCATCGATGATGAAGCGGATGAAATTGGATGGAACCGTCGGTCCCTTGGTCAGGTTATCGGCCGGTGGTGGTGTGCTTTGATCTTTGGATGCCATCGATCCTTCTCCGGGTCATTGAACGTGATTGTTCTCCGCGGCTTGTTGGAGCAAAGCGGAAACCCCGCTCGGCGAAACAGCCCGGGAGTACATCAGATTAAATGAAGATCCTGATTAACGCAAACGTGCGATACTTCCGTCGTAGGGTAAATAAAAAGATTTCGCAATCCCCTGCTCTTTGTTGGAGCGAAGCGGAAACCCCGCCCGGCGGGCTGAGGGGCTGGCACCTTTCACTCGTCAACATACCGGCGGATCAACCCTGGTCGCATTTAGCGCCGCCGGAAGTTTATGCGCCTCAGGTGTGCGGGTAAACCCTCCGCCCCAGGAGCGACGGGTCGTGTTTCATGACGTCGTGGCCCGCTGATCACCGGCAGGTCTGTTCAATCAAGGCCCCACAAACGTTCGAGGTGCTCCGTAATGTCAAAAAAATCATTCCATTGGAAAAAAGCGACCCCCAATTGTGTCAGGTAGCGAACCAGCTGATCCCTGGCAAACACGAGGTCGGCAATCTCAGCCATGCCGATGTCTGTCAACCCATCTCCAATGACCACCGATTCGTCGAAATCATATTCGGCCAACACCTTCGCTTTGCTGACCAGTTCCCTGGGCCCGTCATAGGACGAGTGTAGCTTCAGCCGGGTTCCGTCCAAGGACAACTCCGCCCCGTGCATACCGGATACCCGGTCGCCAAAGGGTGTCAGAAACGTTTTCACCTGTTCCAGGATCCCCCCGGAAACGACCACAAATTGGGATGTCCCGTCTATTCAAAAAGTCAAGAAACTCGATAAATCCGGGGCGTGGGTCCTGATCTGAGATATATGCCTGCATGTCCTGGAATCGATCCGTAGGGATGGCTTCCACCAGCTGCCGCACCCCCTCCCGAAGCGACATGCGGCCATCCATCACCTGCTCCGCCACCGCGTCATAGGACTCCGGGGAAAACTGCTTCAGCATCCCCACAAATGTTTCCTCCGTGGTGATGGTGCCGTCGAAATCACAAAATACCATACGGCGGGGAATCATGGCGGAATTTCCTTGACGTTAAAGAGATAGCCGGCGTCCTTCTCCCAGGGTGTTTTCTCTTTCGCTTTTTACATACGAGGCGCAACGGTCGCAGCGCAAAATATCCCTTTTGCCTTTCGCCGAGAGGGCCAAATCGAAAAGGGGTTATGAGAAGATCTCATAACCCCCTGATGGCCGGTTGGCTGAGGGACCAGGATTCGAACCTGGGTTAACGGGGCCAGAACCCGTCGTCCTGCCGCTAGACGATCCCTCAGTGCAACACACAGGTCTGTTACACAAACCGCTGTAATGAGTCAAGGTTAAACTCAATGACCCGATAACGATAAGACGTTGTCCTGTTGTTTCAACCCGTTTCTCCCCGTCAGGGTCGGTTCAGGAAGGCAGGGCCTGGATATAGGCAATCGCATCCTTGAGCCGGGCAATCACCTTTTCCTTGCCGACAATCGATATGACCTCGAATATCCCCGGGCTGGCGGTTTTGCCTGTCAACGCCACCCGTACGGGTTGGGCGATTTTCCCCAGTTTAAGACCTGTCTCTTCCATGACCGCCTGAAATACCTGCTCCAATGAAGGCTCATCAAATGTATCCAGTTCTTCCAATTTCCCGGTGAGGCGTTCCAGAGGCAGGAGAGCTGCGGATTTAAGAAATTTTCTGGCCGCCTTTTCGTCATAGGCAATCGCGTCGGCAAAGTAAAACCCGCCGATATCGGCCATCTCCTCCAGTGTTTTGCTCCGGGGAATCAGCGTTTCCACGGCCTTTTCAAAGAGCTGATCGTCTGTCCCCCGATAACCGTTTTGCTGAAAGAAGGGCAGGGCCATCCGGCTCAGATCAACCAGCGGCATCGCTTTCATGTGCTCGGCGTTAAGGGAAAGTAACTTGTCAAAATCAAATATCCCCGCGGAAGTACCAACATTTTCCAGGGAAAATTTTTCGATGAGTTCATCCCGACAAAAAAACTCTTCGTCTCCAAAAGACCATCCGAGACGAACCAGGTAATTGACCAGCGCCTCGGGAAGAAACCCCATGTCCCGATAGGCGGTCACCGACATGGCGCCGTGGCGTTTGCTGAGGCGGGTGCGGTCGGATCCGAGGACCATGGGGACATGGGCATAAATCGGCAGTTCATGGCCAAGAGCTTTGTAGATAAGCATCTGCTTGGGCGTATTCATGACATGGTCGTCTCCCCGGATCACCGTATTAATCCCCATCGTCATGTCGTCCACCACCACGCAAAAGTTGTAGGTGGGAGATCCGTCACTTCGGCAGATGATAAAATCGTCCAGTTCTGCATTCTGGAAGACGATGTTGCCTTTGACCACATCTTCTACAACCGTCGTCCCGGTCAAGGGCGCCTTTAATCGAACCACTGCCCCCTCTGCGCCGGAAATACCCTTCTCGCGGCAGGTGCCGTCGTATTTGGGTTTTCCTCCGGCAGCCATGGCCCGCTTCCGCATGTCTTCAAGGCGCTCCGGTGTGCAGGTGCAATAATACGCATTTCCGGACTCCAGGAGTCTGTCCACGTAATCCATGTAAATGTCAAACCGTTTGGACTGAAAATAGGGCCCGTCGTCCCAATCGATCCCGAGCCATTCAAGGGCCTCGAAAATGGCATCCACCGATGCCTGGGTGGACCGTTTGACATCCGTGTCTTCGATGCGAAGCACAAGCCGTCCCTTGGTATGCCGGGCATAGAGCCAATTGAACAACGCCGTTCTGGCTCCCCCCACGTGAAGGTAGCCCGTTGGACTTGGCGGAAATCGGGTAATAATCTGTTGCATAACGCTCACCTGAGAGTTGATTGTCATTGATTTCCCTCTCTCCCGGACAGACCCGAACGGAAGTCATCCGTTTTCCGTTGAACATGACGACAGTGCTTTTTCTCTGCCGCTTTCTGAAGCGATGCCATACCGTGTTTCGGAATTGAGGTGGGCTGACAATAGTCATCAATGCCGGTCTCCGTCAACAATTCAAACATATGACGACGCGGCGTTCCCATGACTACTGTTGCAAGTAGATATTTGGCCATTCACTTAACGGTTTTCGGTATATATAATTTTATATGTATTTACAATTATATGTGACAATTGCTAACCCATCACAGACAATTCTCGAGCTGACGGCTCACTGGCTAAGAGTAGTAATAAGTAAATCGATAATCCCCGCCGCTCTGTAAGATACACGGCAAAACGAGCCGTCGGAAAGGGTCTAAATGGATCCTTATGTCACCTCAAAAATATCTCAACGCAATCCCATCTTTGTATATTTATATAGTAATTACAGAGTTTAATCCTCACACTCAGCCCCCCCTGAAATCCAGTGTGAATTTTGTTGAAAGCCAATTCCGCCAAAGGAAAAAACAGCGGGCAGAAAAAAGCTTGACATAACACACATTTTCAATTACTTATTCATCTGCTTTTTTATAAGCAATATTTATATATAATTATCAATTTTATCAAAATATTAGGAGATTACTTATGGCAGTGCCCAAGCGAAAGACGTCCAAAGCCAGAAGGGACAAACGCCGGACCCATAAAAAACACACGGCCCCGAACCTGACGACATGCCCGGATTGCGGTGAAGCCATGCAGCCCCATCGTGCATGTCCAAGTTGCGGCGCATACCGGGGCAGAACCGTCGTTGAACCTGAAGAATAGGTAACCGGACAATGTCGTTCTGATCACGTTTCCGGATTCTCGGCACGGATGTGACAGAAACGATACCGTCCCCCACCGTTGAGACGGTCGGTGACCGGAATCGTCAACGATACAAGGGGATTTGAGATGACAGACGTTGCGCGTGAGCCAAGAGGGATCGATCCGGAATATCAGGAGATGATTCTTGAGACCATCCGCCAGCTCCGAAAGCGGTTGCTGACCAAGGAGAACATCCTTAAATACGACCGGGAAGAGGTCTTTCCCGAGGACACCATTCGCGAGATGCTTAGCCCGGAGATCGGGCTCCAGCTCATTTTCGTACCCGAGCCCTATGGTGGAATGGGGGGTGGGGCAAGGGATTCCTGCGCGGTCACGCGGGAGCTTTCCAAAATCTGTCTCGGCATTTCGACGGCGTTTTTCGCGATTCAGCTTGGCGCCGACCCGTTGATGGTCGGGGGAACCAAGGAGCAAAAATCCCGCTGGCTCGGCTCCATCGCCGAAGGCCATTCTTTGGTCGCCTATGCGGTTACCGAACCGGGCGCCGGCAGCAATCTGGCCGCCCTCAAAACCAAAGCGGAACCTGTAACAGATGATGCCGGTCACGTCTCCGGCTATATCGTAAACGGCACCAAGCAATTCATTTCCACGGGCGGCTACGCCGACTTTATCACCCTTCTGGCCAAAACCCCGGAAGGACCCACCTTCTTTGTCGTAGAAAAAGGAACCGATGGTTTTGTTCAAGGCAAGGGGGAAGAAAAGCACGGGATTCGCGCGTCGAACACGTCTCCCCTGACGTTTACCGACGTGTTCGTTCCCGTGGAGAACCTCATCGGCGGCGTCCCCGGCCAGGGACTCAAGCAGGCCAACAAAGTTTTTGGCTACACCCGCCTGATGGTTGCCGCCATGGCCCTCGGTGCCCTGGATGCGGTACTGGACATCGTCGTCCCGTACGCCCGGGAGCGGATCCAGTTCGGGTCTCCCCTTTCTGAAAAACAGGGATATACCCACAAACTGGTGATCCCCGCCGCCGTGCGGCGTGAAGCGGCCACGGCGTTCATCGACGAGGTGGCCCTTCTGATCGATTCCAGCGATGAGGATCGGCAGGTGGAAGGCTCCATCGCCAAATATTTTTCCACGGAATCGGCAAATGCCGCAGCCGATAATGCCATCCAGGCCCTCGGCGGGTATGGTTACATCAACGAGTTCGAGGTGGAAAAAATCAAGCGGGATGTGAAAATCACCTGCATCTATGAAGGCACCAGCGAAATTCAGCAAAATATCATCGGCACCTTCCGCTGGAAGAAAACCCGCAAAACCAAGGGGGAGTTTTACGGGGCCATTGCCGACGAGATGGATCGATGCCATGCCGACATCGCGGACGTGGGATGCGGCCACCTGGCCCGCTGCGCCCGTGTCCTGAATCAAACCATCGGGATCGCCCACGATAACCGGTTGACACGCCAGCAGTATGTCCTGTTCGGCCTGGCCGACATGATGACCCATGTCGAAGTCGGTGCCAGTCTGGCCCGCAAGGCCGCGCGGCTCACGGCGGCAGGGGCCCCAACCGGAGAGACCGTCAAGGCGATGTCCCGCATTTTCGCCCATGAGGTTTCCCTGTTGGTCTACCAGAAGTTCCTGCTGACGTTGACCGGAACCGGCCTCTACGATGCGGCCGGGGCCGCGGAAGTGATCGCTTCATGCGGCGCCGACAAATTGGTGGAGAGCTGTCACAATGTCATCGCCGACATGGACGCGGTGGCGGACGTCATCTTTGAGAGGTAAACCATGCAGGCATCCGAAAAGCAGACGATCGTCATTACCGGGGGATCCCGGGGTATCGGACGGGCCATCTGCAAGGCCCTGGCCGATCCCGATGCGACCCTTTTTTTTAACTATTTCAACCCGGGGGATCCGGAAGGCGAGAAGGCGGCCGCAGATGACACCGAGAAGATCGTCGCCGACGTCGGTGGAACGGCCAAAGGTTTTGAAGTCAATGTGGCCGTCGAACAGGAAGTCAATGATTTCATCGGGCACATTTTAACGGAAACAGGCCGCATCGACATCCTGGTCAACAATGCCGGTATCACGCGGGACACCCTTCTGGTGCGCATGAAGGAAGCCGACTGGGACGCCGTCATCGGGGTCAATCTCAAAGGACCGTTCCTGTTTTCCCGTTTAGTGGCAAAAACCATGATGAAACAGCGTTCCGGGCGGATCGTAAATATAGCGTCCATTGTTGGCGTGATCGGAAATCCGGGTCAGGCCAATTACGTAGCCTCCAAGGCCGGCATTATCGGCCTTACAAAAACAGCAGCCAGAGAGCTTGCCCCACGGGGGGTGACCGTCAATGCGGTGGCCCCGGGGTTTATTGAAACGGATATGACCGCTTCCCTGCCCGAGAAGGTCAAGGAAGCCATGTTGAGCCAGATCCCGATGGGAAGAGCCGGACAACCTGAGGATGTCGCTGACGCGGTCCGGTTTCTGGTATCAGATGCAGCCGGCTATCTGACGGGTCAGGTCATTCACGTCAGTGGCGGGATGTACATGTAAATCAAGGAGGAAAAGCGAATGTCGGTTGAAGACAAGGTCAAAAAAATCATTGCAGAGAAGCTGAGCGTGGACATGGAAGAAATCGTACCGGAAGCATCCTTCGTGGACGATCTGGGCGCCGACTCACTCGATCTGGTGGAACTCATCATGTCGATGGAGGAGGAGTTCGACATGGATATTTCCGACGAGGATGCCGAAAAACTGGTCACATTTCAGGATGCGCTCGATTACATAAAAGCGCACTCATAGAGGTGCTGATTTGAAGAGACGTGTTGTCATTACGGGGATTGGATTGCTCACCCCCCTGGGGGTCGGAGTCGATGAATCGTGGAGCGCTCTGTGTGCCGGTATATCGGGTATCGGACCGATTACCCGGTTCGATACCACCGACTTTCAGACCAAGATCGCCGGAGAGGTGAAGCATTTCAATCCAGAGGATTTCCTTTCACGAAAAGATGCCAAGCGCACCCAGCCGTTTATCGCTTATGCGCTCGCGGCGTCCCGGATGGCCATGGAGGATTCCGGCCTGATCATCGATGAGGCCAACCGGGACCGGGTCGGCGTCCTGACCGGCTGCGGGCTGGGCGGCCTGAGCCTTCTCGAAGACACCTGCGAGGTCCTCCGTACAAAGGGCCCGAATCGGGTAACGCCGTTTTTCATCCCCACCATGATCGGCAATATGGCCGCCGGGATGATCTCCATTCAGTTCGGCGCCAGGGGGCCCAATGCTTCCGTGGCCACGGCGTGCGCAGCGGGCAGCCATGCCATCGGAGACGCGTATAAGATTATCCAGCGGGGAGGTGCCGATGCGATGATCACCGGAGGTGTGGAGTCGGTGATCAGCCCGTCCTGCGTTGCCGGTTTCGGTGCCATGAAGGCGCTGTCGACCCGCAATGATGACCCTGAAAAAGCATCCCGCCCGTTTGACCGGGATCGGGACGGCTTTGTGGTCGGTGAAGGCAGCGGCATCCTGATTCTGGAAACGCTGGAGGACGCGCTGGAGCGGGGTGCCCGTATTTATGCCGAGCTTATCGGGTATGGCATGAGCGGTGACGGTCACCATATGACCGCCCCGCCCGAAGACGGCGATGGTGCGGTCCGCTGCATGAGTGCCGCGCTGGCGGATGCTGATCTATCCTACGATCAGATCGACTACATCAACGCCCACGGTACCTCCACACCCCTGAATGATCTCTACGAGACCCGGGCGCTGAAGGCGGTCTTCAAGGACAAAGCCCCCAGCATTCCCGTCAGTTCTACCAAGTCGATGACGGGGCACCTGCTGGGAGGAGCCGGCGGTGTCGAGACGGTCATCACCACGTTGACCCTTTCCCATGGGATCATCCCTCCGACCATAAATCTGGACAATCCAGGGGAGGAGTGCGACCTTGACTACGTGCCCAATGTCGCTCGAAAGACCGACGTCAGGACAGCGATGACCAATTCCTTCGGGTTTGGCGGCACCAACGCGAGTCTGATTTTGAAAAAATACACCATGTAAACCGGATTTCCGGGCCGCGGCATGACCATACCGCGGCCGTGGCCCATCCCGCCGTTGACAGATCCGTGCCATCACCGGGTGTTGGTGCCGTCATCCCCTTAAAACCCCATAAATTGTACATTTTTTTCTTGCGGACAACAAAATGTCCGTATACAGAGAAACGTCAAGCAGATGGCCTTACCCCAAAAATCCCGGAATAGAGAGTCGGCCATGAGGACAGATATTGTGATCGGATGTGATCACGCCGCCTTTTCACTGAAAGAGACGATTAAGTCACACCTCCAAAGCAGGGGGTTGACGGTAGCCGATACCGGGGCCCACAGCGAGGATTCAGTGGATTATCCGAAATTCGGCATCGATGTCGGCCGAGCCGTATCCTCCGGTGATTTCGAAAAAGGCATTTTGCTTTGCGGCACCGGCCTCGGCATGTCTATGGTGGCCAACAAATTCCCCCACGTCCGGGCCGCCCTCTGCAATGATCTTTTTTCCGCGGTCATGAGCCGGCGGCACAACGATGCCAATGTCCTGGTACTGGGCGGGCGTGTTATTGGGGATGTGCTGGCCATGGAAATCGTCGACACCTGGCTGGACACACCCTTTGAGGGGGGACGGCACCAGAGACGCCTTGACCAATTTGATACCATCGAGGACATGACGCGTGAATCTGCCGGTCATTGAAAAAACAGACCCGGAAATTGCCAGAGCCATTGCCAGCGAACACGACCGGCAGCAACGTACGCTCGAGCTGATCGCCTCGGAGAACATCGCCAGCGCAGCCGTGCTGGCGACCCAGGGCAGCATTCTCACAAACAAGTACGCCGAAGGGCTCCCGGACAAGCGGTATTATGGCGGTTGTGAGTATGTTGACGTTGTCGAGAAACTGGCGGTGCGGAGGGCCGAAACACTCTTCAACGCCGCCTATGCCAATGTTCAGCCCCACTCCGGTTCCCAGGCCAATATGGCCGCTTACTTTGCCCTGCTGAACCCCGGCGACACCGTTCTGGCCATGGATCTGGCCCATGGCGGTCATTTGACCCACGGCAGTCCGGCGAGCTTTTCGGGACGGCTGTTTCACTTCGTGCATTATGGCGTGGGGCGGCAAACCGGCCGGATCGATTATGATGAGGTTCAGCGTTTGGCCAACGAGCACCGGCCACGACTGGTTGTTGCCGGTGCCAGCGCATATCCCAGAATACTGGATTTTGAAGCATTTTCCCGGATCGCGGATTCTGTTGGGGCCTTGCTCATGGTCGACATGGCGCACATTGCCGGCCTGGTGGCCGCCGCTGTCCATCCCTCGCCGATCCCACTCGCCGATGTAGTGACGTCCACCACCCATAAAACGCTCCGGGGCCCCCGGGGTGGGTTGATTCTGGCCCGATCCGATTACGGCGATCAGCTGAACAAGCAAATCTTTCCGGGTATACAGGGCGGTCCGCTGATGCATGTCATCGCCGCGAAAGCCATCGCATTCAAGGAAGCATTACACACAGACTTTCAAGAATACCAGAAGCACGTTGTGAAAAATGCCCGAGCCCTGGCCGCCTATCTAATGGAGGCCGGGATCCATCTGGTTTCCGGCGGGACCGATAATCATATGCTGCTTGTCGATCTCAGCCAATTGGACATTACCGGCAAAGAGGCCGAAGAAACCCTGGGTCGAGCCGGAATCACGGTCAACAAGAATGCCATACCCTTTGACACCCGGGGCCCCGCCGTTACCAGCGGTATCCGGGTCGGCACCCCGGCCGTGACGACACGGGGCATGCGGGAACCGGAGATGAACATCATCGGGTCGCTGATCGTCGATGTTCTGAAAAAGGGCCGTAACAATGACCCGTTGATCCGGAAAAGCCGGGAAAAAGTACTCGAATTATGTGAGGCGTACCCTTTCGATGCCCGATAAGCCGATTCCCATATCCGCGCCCACGCCCGGGCCCGAGCCCAGCCGCCCCTCCTGGGAAAGCTATTTTATGGAGATTACCCAGCTGGTGGCCAAACGCTCCACCTGCACGCGGCGTTCCGTCGGCGCGATCATCGTAAAGGACAAGCGCATATTGTCCACCGGCTATAATGGGGCGCCCAGTGGCGTCAGTCACTGTCTGGATATCGGATGTCTGCGTGAACATCTAAACATCGCTTCCGGCGAGCGCCATGAACTCTGCCGCGGCATTCACGCCGAACAGAATGCCATCATCCAGGCGGCGTTGCATGGCGTGTCGATCAAAGGCGCCGCGCTGTTCTGCACGAATTTACCCTGTTCGATCTGTGCGAAAATGCTGATCAACGCCGGAATAAAAAAGATTGTCTACCTGTCCGGCTATGCCGACCGGATGTCTCTTGACCTGTTGGAAGAGGCGGGCGTGTCTGTTGTTCAATCCGATTTCGGGAATGAGGAGGACCGCGTATGAAATGTCCGTTTTGCGGGGAGGTTGACAACAAGGTAATCGATTCCCGGCTGAGCAAGGACGCCAGCGTCATCCGACGCCGTCGAGAGTGCCTGGCCTGTTCAAGACGCTTTACCACCTACGAACATATTGAAGAGATCCCGATCATGATCGTCAAGAAGGACGACCGCCGAGAAGTATTCAACCGGGACAAGCTGAAGTCCGGAATTCTCAAGGCCTGTGAAAAGCGGGATATCAGTGTCCACATCATAGACGAGTTCCTGGACGAGTTGGAACGGGATCTGCGGGAAACCGGGGAGAAGGAATTGTCGTCTCATATCATCGGGGAACGGGTGATGATCAAGCTCCATGAACTGGATGACGTGGCATATGTCCGATTCGCGTCGGTGTACCGAGAATTCAAGGATGTAAACGACTTTGTGTCCGAACTGAAAAGCCTCTTGAGCAACCTCTGAGCTTCCCCCGGACGCCACTTCCCGCGGCAGCCCGCCTGGGATATAATGTAATGGATGACGTCGGTTACATGACAATCGCCCTTGAGCTGGCCGCCCTGGGCCGTGGCCACACATCCCCCAACCCGATGGTGGGCGCCGTCGTTGTGGATCCCAACGGCCGTGTTGTGGGAAAAGGTTTCCACGAAGCCGTCGGCAAACCCCATGCCGAAGTGATGGCCCTTCAGGAGGCCGGTGCCATGGCCAACGGGGCCACCTTGTACGTGACCCTCGAGCCCTGCAATCATTACGGACGGACCCCCCCCTGCACCGAAGCAATCTTGACCGCCGGTATCACCCGGGTGGTCGTCGCTGCAAGCGATCCCAACCCGGATGTCGCCGGTGGCGGCAGCGCTTACCTGGAAAACAACGGGATCGGCGTCACTGTGGGCGTTTGTGCGCCGGAGGCGCGGAAACTAAATGAGGCATTCAACAAATACATAGTGACCAAAACACCGTTTGTGGTCGTCAAATGTGCCGCCACCCTCGACGGACGCATCGCCACGCGATCCGGGGATTCCAAATGGGTATCGGGCGAGGCGTCTCGCCGGTTCGTCCACACCCTTCGCCATGAACTGGACGCTATCATGGTCGGCATCGGAACGGTGGTCGCCGATGACCCGAGCCTGACGGCACGAATGGACGCCGGAGACGGAAAAGACCCGGTTCGGATTATTTTAGATACCCATTTATCGATCTCGGCCGAGGCCACGCTCTTGCACCTTGACTCAACGGCTGAAACCGTGGTTGTATGTGGTTTTTCGGTATCTGACGATAAGATCGCGCGCATCCGGAAGGAAGGCGTTCGGGTCGTCACCATGGAATCCGAGAAGGGCCTGATTCTGTTAAGACCGCTGATGGCCCGTTTGGGGAAAATGGGGATCACCAGCATTCTCATCGAAGGCGGGAGTAGGATCATCGGCTCTGCGTTTCGAGAACAGATCGTTGACAAGCTGTTATTTTTCTTTGCACCCAGGATCCTCGGAGGAAACGACGGGACTCCCATTTGCAACGGGCCGGGGCCGGAACTGATGAAAGATGCCATCCGACTGCGGGATTTGCGCGTTCATCGATTCGGCAACGACCTGATGATCGAGGGATACGTGGATTAAAATCTTTCCGAGTGTGGACAGACGCCGGGAAGGCCGTATGTTATTTCTGTGGCACCGGGATTGAGGATGCAATATCCCGCCGCCACCTGGGACAACCGTATCGGTAACGCCGAAACCATGTTTACAGGCATCATAGAGGGGATGGGGACCATCTCTGGAATCCGGCCCGGCGGCTCGGGGCGACGATTCCGGATCGATTCGGATGTGCCGTTGAAGGAGGCCCGTATTGGCGACAGCTTCTCGGTCAGCGGCGTCTGCCTGACAGCGGTATCCATTGAAGAATCCCGTTTCGAGGCGGATTTGTCCCCCGAGACGCTCTCCCGCTCAACGTTCCGTCATGCAAGGATCGGCGACCGGGTAAATCTGGAACGGGCGCTGCGCTTCTCCGACAGACTGGACGGGCACCTGGTATCCGGCCATGTGGACGGTCTTGGAACCGTCGCCGGACGCCGGAAGGCCGGCAATGCCATTATCGTGACCATCGACGTGAATCCGGAACTCGCCCGATACATGATTCCCAAAGGGTCGGTTGCGGTGGACGGCATCAGCTTGACGATAAACAGCTGCAGCCGGACCAACTTTGAGGTCAGCATCATCCCGCTGACGGCGAAATGGACAACCGTTTCAGACAAGGGGATCGGGGCGGCCGTCAATATCGAAACCGACATGATCGGAAAATACGTGGAACGATTCCTGGAGCAGAGATCGGAATCCTCCCGGAACGGTACATCGGAAATTACCAAGGAACTTTTGATCAAGAGCGGTTTTTTCGCGTAAATAAGCCGTTCGGCGGACCATGCAGGTTCTGTCAAAACAATGTTCCAATCAAGCTGGGGCGATAGCCGCCCACTGCCATGAAACAGGACAGGTCTTTGACAAAGGATTTGAAAAGGAGATCTGAGTAGATACCATGCCATTATTAACGATAGAAGAAGCCATACAGGATGTTCGAAACGGCAAACTGGTCATCCTGGTCGACGATGAGGACCGGGAGAACGAAGGCGATCTGATGATTGCCGCAGAGAAGGTCACGCCGGAGGTTATCAATTTCATGGCCACACACGGTCGCGGCCTGATTTGCCTGGCCTTGACAACGGAAACATGCGATCGCTTGGATCTACCGCTGATGGTCGACCAGAACACGTCCCCCTTTGGTACCGGATTCACAGTTTCCATCGAAGCCCGATGCGGCGTGACCACCGGGATCTCTGCCTTCGACCGGGCCACCACCATATTGACAGCGATCGCTGAGGATGCCAGCCCGCAGGATTTGGTCCGACCGGGGCATATTTTCCCTCTTAAAGCCAAACAAGGCGGCGCCATGGTCCGGGCCGGCCAGACAGAGGGATCGGTGGATTTGGCCCGGCTGGCCGGCCTGAACCCTTCCGGCGTGATCTGCGAAATCATGGATGAAGATGGAAGCATGGCGCGGATGCCGGCGCTGGAGGCATTCAGTGAACAACACGACATCGGTATTTGCACCGTTGCAGATCTGATCGAATACCGGATGCGGACCGAGTCATTTGTTCGACGCGCCGCTGAATCGGTGGTTCCCACTTCGGTGGCGGGAGATTTTCGCATTGTCGTCTACGAAAACGACGTCGACGCTTTTCAGCACATTGCGATGATAAAGGGCGATATCGAATCTGAAGAATCGGTGATGGTGCGCGTCCATTCCGAATGCATGACCGGCGACATTTTCGGTTCCCTTCGCTGTGATTGCGGCCCTCAACTGCACACCGCCATGAAACGGATCTCCGAGGAGGGCTCCGGGGTATTGCTCTACATTCGGCAGGAAGGGCGCGGCATCGGCCTGGTGAACAAAATAAAGGCTTACGCGCTCCAGGACCAGGGGATGGATACCGTTCAGGCCAACGTGGAGCTCGGTTTCAAGCCGGACATGCGGAACTACGGCATCGGAGCTCAGATTCTGGTGGATCTCGGCGTCCGAAAAATGCGCCTGATGACCAACAACCCCAAAAAAATGGTGGGTCTCGAAGGCTACGGGCTCAGCATTGTCGAGCAAGTCCAGATAGAGGTGCCGCCCAACGATCACAACCGATGTTATCTGGAATGCAAAAAATTGAAAATGGGGCATCTGCTGAACATCGATGCGAACCGGTAATAAAATCGCTTGGGCGATTTTATGAAATGCGGCTTCGCCGCTTGGTAAAAACAATTCAAGACTTCGGATTGGCAACGTTCACCGTCAGCGTGTGGTACCGAGGAGGTAATATGCCGAACATTAGAGAAGCCAAGCTGCTTGCCGAGGGCAAACGGTTTGGAATCGTCGTCAGCCGGTTCAACGATTTCATCACCGAGAAGCTCCTCCAGGGGGCGTTGGATGGTCTTGTCCGGGCAGGTGCCAACGACACGGATATCGATGTTGTTCGCGTTCCCGGGGCATTCGAAATTCCGCTTCTCGCAAAGAAGATGGCCATGACCCGGAAGTTCGATGCGATTATCTGTCTGGGTGCGCTTATCCGGGGCGCCACATCGCACTTTGATTATGTCAGCGCCGAGGTGTCCAAAGGGATCGCATCAGCGTCAATGGATTCGGAAGTACCGATTATTTTCGGGGTGATTACCACCGATACCATCGAACAGGCGATCGAACGTGCGGGGACCAAGGCCGGAAACAAGGGCTGGAGCGCGGCGATGGCGGCGGTGGAAATGGCCAATCTGATGGAGATCGTCGAATAGGCCGGATCATGGGAAACCGTCGAAGGTCTCGAGAGCTGGCGATGCAAGCTCTCTTTTACATGGACATCCGGAAAATTGCCTCCGATGCCGTTCTGGACAGCTTTTGCCGTGCGTTCGGAGATTCCCGTGATGAAGATGCGTTTTTCACTGAGCTGGTGACGGGGGTTCTCGGTTCAAAAGCGGATATCGACGCGCTGATCGAGCGGTTCTCGAGTCACTGGAAAATCAGCCGAATGTCATGTGTCGATCGAAACGTCATGCGCATCGCGGTTTACGAAATGCTTTCCCGAACGGATATCCCCTCCAAGGTGTCCATCAATGAGGCCATTGATGTGGGAAAGAAATACGGCACGGAGGAGTCCGGCGCCTTCATCAACGGCATTTTGGACAGTATCCACCTGGCCATCGAAAGCCATGAGATCCAGATTCCTGCGGCAACCGCCGGCGGCGAATCCGGCAACAGAGATAACCTTGAAAAGGAACTCGCCCGATGACCCGGACCAGAGATCATCTGCAACGGCGTTGCCCTCGGTTGGGGGGCCCCGTTGGATTTTCTTACTGCCGCACCATGGGCGACAACGGGCTTCCCTGCTGGAAGGTATTCGACTGCTGGTGGGAGATGTTCGACGTCGTGGCGTATTTCAAGGGCCGACTGGATGACGAGACGTTTGAAAAAATCGCCACCGCCCGACCGAAGCCGAAGGTGACAAGTATCCTTGAAATCGTAGAACAAGCCCAAAAACGGGTGGCCCAGGATAGGGTGACGAAACCCGAAGCGATCCAGGAACACCGATTCGACCACGACGTGCACGAAAGAGAAAACATAAGCGAAGACTAAGGACCGGCCTTCGCGGGTGTCGCGCCATCGTGGTGATTTTTCAGCACATGGAGGGTTGCATGATTGTGAAAACGCTGGCCGTTGGCCCGATCATGGCGAACTGTCATATTCTGGGGTGTGAAACAACCATGGAAGCGGCGGTGATCGATCCGGGAGATGAAGCCGACCGGATTCTACACACACTGGCAGAATCGGAGCTAACGGTTAAACTAATTCTCAATACCCATGGCCATTTCGATCACGTCGGCGGAAATCGGCGCCTCAAGGAGGCCACCGACGCTCCGTTGATGATTCACGAATTCGATGCGCCGATGCTGGCGTCGCTTTCCCAGAGCGCTTCCGCCTGGGGCCTTCGGGCCGAAGACTCCCCGGCACCGGATCAATTTCTGGAAGACGGAGACAGCGTTTCGTTTGGCGATCTCTCCCTGACGGTCATTCACACCCCTGGGCACACCCGGGGCGGCGTCTCTTTTCACGCGGACGGCGCCGTTTTTGTCGGTGACACCCTGTTTGCCGGCTCCATTGGGCGCACCGATTTTCCGGGCGGAGACTACGAGACCCTGATTGCCTCCATTCAAAAAAAGCTTTTTCCACTTGGTGATGATGTGATGGTCTATACCGGCCATGGCCCGAAAACCTCCATCGGCCGGGAGAAGCGTACCAACCCGTTCGCGCGGATCCACTAACCCGAACATTGCCTGAGATCTTTTCAGCAAATGGCTTAAAAGATACAATATCGGTGCTTTAACGTGAAACCTGACGCATCGGTCTGCGATGCAATGTGTCACGTTGAAAAACGGTGGAGAACGACCCGTTGCCCCGTAGCCGAGCATCGCAGATCCGGGCCGAAAAGGCGCGCAAACTGTTTGAGCCTCACCGTCGGCGGGGCGAGTTTTTGCGTGCCAGGACCGGGTCGAGAAGCGCAGGGAAGTCCGGAGGACCAAGGGACGGGATGCCCTTTCTTTTGGTTCGTTTTCTTATGTGGCCATCTGTCAATCGATTTATTGGGTCTTTGATATAGCCCTCTAATTTTCAGCAGGCAAACGCTGCCTTTTCTTATTCGCGCCGTTATGCGCAAAGTACCGATTCGGTACCATTAGAAGGATCGCCATTTCTTTGTCGCCACCTGTGTGGCAAACGAACCCATCGCGATTAATCCTGTTTGGTGGTGATACTATGACGCAACTTGTGGCACTGGCCGATAAACACGTTGTTCGATCAACAATCGCCAAAGGATGATCGCCAGCTTCCGGGCAACGGCACATATGGCTTTTTGAGCAACTCCGCTGCGCCTTAACAATCTGTTGTAGACCGATGCCGCATACCGATCTTTGCTCTTCCAGGACCAGGCCGCCTCTATCAGCAGACTGCGCAATCGACTTTGGCCAACCGGGACAAGTCTTCCACGGCCGCGAGTTTGCCCGCTTTGACGCACCATAGGGGCAAGGCCAAGATAGCTGCTGACTTGATCGGCGCCCTCGAAGCGTTCCGGCCGAAACAGTTCCAGTGAAAAAGTAGCGGCAACAACGGAGCCTACGCCGGGAACACTTTTCAAATAGACCATGTTCTCCCGGTTTTTACGGTCCATGGTGGTGCGGATCAGTTCCCGTTGCACTTGGCCAAGCTCTTTTTTGAAAAATGCAAGTTCCCGCAGCAAACTATCCAGAGCGTTGCGGTAACCCGGCTCCATGGGCAGTTTCCTCAGCGCTGCAGCTGCGCCATTGCTCCAATGGGATAGCTCTTTGGGGGCCTTGAGGCCCTGATAAAGCAATTGGCTCTTTATCCGTTGCTTACAGCGCCTGACCGCGTCGACAAGCTTGTGACGACGACGCAACAAGCCACGGCAAGCTTCCTGTTCAACACTCGGAATGGCTATGGTCTTGAGCATGCCTTTGGCTGCATACTCGGATAATTTAATACAATCGAGTCGATCCGACTTGCCCCCGGGGGTCACCGGTCGAGGTATGCGACTCGGAGCAGCGACGATCACCTTGAAACCGGCCGATTGCAGAGACCTGGCCAGTGAAAATCCGGTTGGTCCGGCCTCGTAAGCAACTGCTGCCACCCGGATCCCCAATCGTTTGATCTGATCGACAAAAAGCGTTGGACAAGCGCTGCAGGTCCAGGTCAAAGATGCATCGTCAGCACGGCGCAGGGCGATCGAATAGCTTTTTTTATGAACATCGGCACCGATCCAGAAAAGTTTTTTCTCAAAACCAACGACGAAAGACGCAATGCGTGATAAACTGATTCTTGCCATGTTGGCCTCCTTGTCTGCGGAAGGTTAAAGTTGGTGCTTCAACCATACCACGGTTGGGATGGCCAACATGGTATTTCTTTGGGCAAGCAAAGAAAATGAAC